>Ga0187892_10006035_pt1 | contig 18404 bp, 14 predicted proteins | sample MA1701073metaG_FD_139345 | JGI IMG/M metagenome (GOLD analysis project Ga0187892, IMG submission 139345) | Bio-ooze microbial communities from a basaltic lava cave in the Kipuka Kanohina Cave System on the Island of Hawaii, USA - MA170107-3 metaG ... | reverse complement strand
TTACGACCTTTCGCGGTGCGTCCTACCAATGCCACGAATAAACGAACAAAGTGTTTGGTGTATTCAACACTAAAATGAGCGCTGGCGTTGACGCAGTTTCCAAACTGCACAAGCAGAGTCACCAGCACAGCTACCGGATCGGCTTCCGTGTACGGATCAATCGTGTTGACGATGTCACCAGCCAGCCCGTGCAAGGCCTCGCGCGCAAGCGTAGGCCACGCGGGTTCACTGAAAGTGCTTTTTTCTCTATCTTTCCTCGCTAGGTCCTCTGGGATGTGTCCGTCGTCCCCATGCACCCGTGCCGCGTTTGCGGCGATGCGTGCGTCCAGCGCGGACTCTTGCGCGAGCTTGTCTACTGCGTCGTGCAGCGTCCACCCCGCCCCGTTGCGTGTGGGACGCGGAGAGGGTACCGTGTCACTGTTGTTTATCGGTTCCTGTGAGGGGGGGAAGGTATCGTGCCTTCCCCCCTTTTTTTGTGCTTCCATCATCGCTTCCCCCATCACTCACAACGTGTCATCGCATGTGCACGAGGTCAGTCGTGTAGGTCATGCATGACCTCGTCAACGAGCGCACCGAGATCGCGCGGCGCACGAAAGTGTTCAAGCCACGCGTCGATTTCTGACTTCTTGAAGAGCCAGGACTTGCCGACTTTGAAGCCGGGAAGAGGATGAGGGCCAGCAATTTGATAGTCGATCCAGCGAACGGATTTCGCTAAGTACGACGCGAGACCGGTTTTAGAAAAACAGTGATCGTGCGGAAGCTGCTCTTTGTGCATGCGCAAAGAGTACCGCGAAACGCAGCAATATCACGAATTGAGTATCAGCACAAAAACAGTCTGTTTTCGTGCTGATACTACCGACCGTCGAGCAGCTCTTGAAGTCTCGCAAGAATAGCCGATTTGTTTCTCGCTGGGGAGGTTTCCTTCCACTCCTGTACAACAAGCGTACACGCTTCTTTCCTGGCTTCAGTTGGGGTTTTTCTGTGTTCCTCAAGGAGCCAGGCTTCTTGCTGTTCGATTTTTCGAAAGAGCCGCTCAGCAGCCTTGCGGAGGTTTCGTTTTTTCCCATGTGCGCGATTCTGCTCGTGCCGGTGTGTGGAACGGGCCTCAGTGCTGAGGGTTGGGGTTTTTCCTTTCCCTCTGGCCCCAAGCGCTTCGCCATATTTGGTGAGTGTCTCCTTTGCCCACGTGTCGCCTGCTCGTGCATGGCCTTGCAGCGACTGGATGAGCGAGGCGAACCCGGCATGCGCATAGAGGTCCGCATACGCATAGAGTCGGACCACGTTGAGTAAGGGAAGACGATTGTGGTCTTGCAGCGCGTCCTCGATGTCATGAACGAAGGTTCGCGTCGGATCGCGCTTGAGTCGCGGTATCGCCACGGCAGCTCGCACCCCAATATAGTCAAGCCGGGAGGAGCTTCCCTGAGCGTCCTGAGCGGCGCGGATGCGGGTTGGTGTGATTTTTTCATCTGACCATCCAGAAAATACGTGGACGTTCGGAAGAGTCACCGAAACCACGAGGGGCTCCGGTTTCACGACTTGCGGGAAAGGATTTCCGGCCGTGGTGGGTTTCTTCATGCCTGCTGTCCTTTCAGGCTTTCCGTAGTGCGAGACGGGGGAAGGAAGGGAGGAAAGTCCCCTTCCGTGTCAGCCACGTTCATGACGCGCGGCCTATCCCCCTCAGATCGAAAGGTATCTTATCGCCTCATCAGTTCGTTGTCACCTCTTTTCTTTGTCACACCTTGTACGGGTCCGTATAGGGTCCGTTTTGCTGTTCTACAGTGCGTGTTCTTGCGCAATCCTGCACGGCTAAGTCCGCGAAGTGATTGAAAAGTCACAATTTGTATGCAAATGGCATTCAAGAGGTCGAGGGTTCAATTCCCTTCGGCTCCACCAGTCCTTCCTACCACGTAACGTCCTTATCAATCACAGCCCTCAAAAGTTGTGGGTTGTTGCCGACAGAACAGCAATGCCATCTCTTTTCCCCTGCCACTTTGTTTTCCCTCTTTCTTCCGTTATTGACGATATGACCCGACCAACGGGGATCGATGGAGAGGTTTTGTGGCAGGGAAGAACGATAAGGAAAACATTAACGGCGCGAGTCTTGGCTTCGAGCGGGAAATGTGGAAAGCCGCCGACGCGCTGCGCAATAACATGGACGCTGCCGAGTACAAACATATCGTGCTTGGCCTCATCTTTCTCAAGTACATCTCCGACGCCTTTGAAGAGAAGCACGCCCAGTTAAAAGCGGAACGCACGCAAGGGGCTGACCCAGAAGACAAGGACGAGTATCGCGCAGGCAATATCTTCTGGGTTCCCAAAGAAGCCCGCTGGTCGCACCTTAAAGCCACCGCGAGGCAGGAGAAGATTGGGACAATCGTTGACGAAGCGATGGTTGCCATCGAGCGTGACAATCCGACGCTCAAAGGCGTGCTGCCGAAAGATTATGCTCGACCTGGACTCGACAAACAACGCCTCGGCCAACTGATCGACCTGATCGGCAATATCGGTCTGGGAGACAAAGAGAATCGGTCCAAGGACATCCTGGGCCGGGTGTATGAATACTTTCTCTCGCAGTTCGCTAGCGCAGAGGGAAAGAAAGGCGGGCAATTCTACACGCCCCGCTCCGTTGTCCAACTGCTGGTCGAGATGCTCGCGCCATACAAGGGCCGCGTGTATGACCCGTGCTGTGGTTCGGGTGGGATGTTCGTGCAGTCGGAAAAGTTCATCGAGGAGCATGGCGGTCGCGTTGGTGACATCAGTATTTACGGGCAGGAATCGAACCACACCACGTGGCGGTTAGCCAAGATGAACCTGGCGATTCGTGGCATCGACAGCAACCTCGGCAAAGAACACGCGGATAGTTTTCACCGCGACCTGCACCCCGATCTGAAAGCTGACTATGTCCTTGCCAATCCGCCGTTCAACGACAGTGATTGGCGCGGTGATTTATTGCGCGAAGACAAACGCTGGCAGTTTGGTGTTCCTCCTGCTTCCAACGCCAACTTTGCCTGGGTGCAGCACTTTCTTCACCATCTCGCGCCGAACGGTCTGGCTGGATTCGTGCTCGCCAACGGCTCCATGTCGTCCAATCAATCTGGGGAAGGCGAGATTCGTAAGAACATGATCGAAGCGGATTTGGTTGATTGCATGGTTGCGTTGCCGGGCCAACTCTTCTATTCGACGCAGATCCCGGTGTGTTTGTGGTTCCTGGCTCGTAGTAAAAAGAACGGGCGGTTTCGTGACCGGCGTGGACAGACGCTGTTCATCGATGCGCGCAAGCTCGGCACCATGATGGACCGCGTGCACCGAGAACTCACAGACGATGACATTCAGAAGATCGCTGCTACCTACCATGCCTGGAGAGGAGACAAATTGTCCGCTCGTCCTGAGCGTAGCGGAAGAGAAGTCGAAGGGCGAGGTGCATACCAAGACACTCCCGGCTTCTGCAAAAGCGCCACCCTCGATGACATCCGCAAACACGGCCATGTTCTCACCCCCGGTCGTTATGTTGGAGCTGAAGAGGTCGAAGACGATGGCGAACCGTTCGACGAGAAGATGAAACGGCTCGTTGCGACGCTCCGCCAGCAGACAGCAGAAGCGGCGAAGTTGGACGTGGCCATTCGTGCTAACCTGAAAGAGCTTGGGTATGAGTAACGACATCCGTTGGAAGCAACGTTTCGATAATTCTGATCGAGTAGGGGCGAAGCATTCGTCCGGCATCCCAAAGAGCAACCTCAGTCTACACCCGCGAATGCTTCGCCCCTACCGAAAAACACCGACACCACCGCCAATCTGAAGGAGTTTGGGTATGGGGGGTGAATGGCGAGAGACGACGCTCGGTAACATGGTCGACTTCATCTCCGGTGGCACGCCGTCCAAGGAAGCGCCTGAATATTGGGGAGGATCGGTTCCATGGGTGTCAGCTAAGGACATGAAGCGATTCCGTATCGACGACACGGAAGATCACGTTACTGAGCACGGCCTCGCAAATGGCACCAAGCTGGTTACGGCTGGCACTGTGCTCCTCTTGGTTCGTGGTATGACCCTGCTCAATGACCTACCGATCTGCATCGCGAACCGCCCAATGACGTTCAACCAAGACGTTAAGGCTCTTCGCCTGAAGCCTGGCATCTGCGACGAATTTCTCCCGTACCTCCTGCTTGGTAACAAAGCCCGGCTGCTCGGTCTGGTGGACTTGGCGGGACATGGCACTGGTCGTCTGAACACCGATGAACTGAAGGCGCTTGCTATAGTACTCCCCCCTGAACCTGAGCAGCGCGCCATCGCTTATATCCTCGGCACGCTGGACGACAAGATCGAACTGAACCGGCGGATGAACGAGACGTTGGAGGCTATGGCGCGGGCGCTGTTCAAATCGTGGTTCGTGGATTTTGATCCCGCCCGCGCCAAATGTAGGGGCACGGCATGCCGTGCCCCTACGATGCCCCAATTTATCATCGACTTGTTCCCGGATTCGTTTGAGGACTCGGAGTTGGGACAGATTCCGAAGGGGTGGAAGATCGGTCGCCTTGACCACGTTCTAGTTTTTCAAAGAGGGTTCGACCTTCCATCATCGGCACGAACATCGGGAGTCTTCCCCGTGATCGCTGCGAGTGGGCCAAGCGGAACACACAACGAATTCATGGTCCGAGGACCAGGCGTTACAACTGGACGCAGCGGTGTACTTGGAAACGTCTATTACGTCCATGAAGACTTCTGGCCACTGAATACATCCCTTTGGGTCAAGGAGTTTAAGAATTCAACCCCTGCTTATGCGTTCCATCTTCTTCGTCGGTTGGATTTCAAAGTGTTCAATGCAGGTTCGGCTGTTCCGACTCTCAACAGGAATCATATTCACGGCTTATCCACACTTTTACCGCCGCCTGATCTGATTCGCGTCTTCGACGCCACGGCGGTCTCATCGCTCAAACGTCAGCACGTACATGAGATTGAATCCCGCACCCTCGTTACTTTACGCGACACCCTGCTACCCAAGCTGATCTCCGGCGAGCTGCGGGTGAAGGATGCAGAACGCATTGTCGGGAGACACGTCTGATGCCCTTTGACCCTGCAAAACACCACCGGCGGTCTATACGGTTGAAAGCGTACGATTACGCTCAGACTGGGGTGTATTTTGTCACTATCTGTGCCTACCAACGCGAATGTCTGTTCGGACAAGTGGAAAACGAGATGATGGTGTTATCGCAGTGTGGCCGTATCGTCGAACAATGTTGGAAGGCCCTGCCACGTGATTTTCCCCGTGTTAAATTGGATGTCTTTGTGGTCATGCCAAATCACCTGCATGGCATTCTTATCCTTACAGGGCGGCACACCGCAGGTAGGGGCGAAGCATTCGCCCGGCATCCCAAAGAGCAACCTCAGTCTACACCCGCGAATGCTTCGCCCCTACGATCGGCTCACGGTACTCAGCCTGGATCGGTGGCAGCAATCGTGCAAAACTTCAAATCGATTTCAACACGGAAAATTAATCGGATACGCGCGACCCCGGGTATGCCAGTGTGGCAAAGAAACTATCATGAACACATCGTCCGCGATGAAGCTGAGTTATCCCGCATTCGTGAATACCTCGGCAACAATCCCCTGCAATGGGCAATTGACCGCGAAAATCCTCTTGTAGGAGCAGAGCCGAAACCCGCGCGGACGGGGAGGGACGAGCCGTGGCGTGTCTGACTGAATCTGTCGCCGGCGAGTTGCGAGTGAAGGATGCAGAACGCCTCGCGGCGCGGTATGCTTAGATCATGGCTCAACTCAAACGTCTGACCGTTCGTGGCTTCAAATCTATTCGCACGCTCGAAGATTTCGAATTGCGTAGTCTTAACGTACTTATTGGTGCCAACGGAGCGGGCAAGAGTAACTTTATTAGCCTCTTTCGTATGCTCGCAGAGCTAGCGGAAGGGCGGCTGCAGTATTTCGTGAAGAGCCACGATGGTCCTGATGCTTTGCTGTATGGTACACGTAGGCGAACGCCACAAATGGACGCAGAATTCTACTTCGAAGGCAACGGTTACCGTGTATCCCTCGAAGCGAGTGGTGATCGTCTGCTTTTCACCCGCGAAGAAACCTGGTTCGACGGAGGTGTAAGCGATACACATTCACTGGGTATAGGGCACCACGAAGCGCGACTGGCTGTAGTGCAGAATGACACCTTTGCTGCCTACGTGCGCCCAGCGATGGCAAGCTGGCGTGTCTACCACTTTCATAACACCAGCACCTTGGCTGGTGTCAGGCAGAAGCGACCGGTGCGTGATAACCTCAAGCTGAAGCCAGACGCGGAAAATCTTGCTTCCTTCTTGCGCCACTTGCGGGAACAACACGGTGAGCATTACGCGCGTATTGTACAAACAATTCGACTAGTGGCGCCGTTTTTCGGTGACTTCGTGTACCGTAAAGAGGTGGAAGAGTACATTGATCTTGAATGGTTCGAGGTGAATGATCCGGACACACCATTGGGGCCACGGCAACTGTCGGATGGCACGTTGCGGTTTATCTGTCTTGCGACCTTGTTGTTACAGCCGCGCTTCTTTCAGCCTGATACGATTTTGATTGATGAGCCTGAACTTGGGTTGCATCCGTATGCACTGAGCGTTTTGGCCGGGATGTTGAAGCAAGCTGCTGAAGCAACCCAACTCATTGTCTCGACGCAATCTGCTGATCTGGTCAACGCTCTGGAGTCAGAGGATGTTGTAGTCGTGAATCGCAACGGCGCGGAATCAACCTTCGCACGCCTGGACCGGGAAGAGCTGAACGATTGGCTTCAAGACTACGCCCTGGGTGAACTGTGGAAGATGAATATCCTGGGTGGGAGGCCTGCACGATGATTACTGTGGTCGTTGTCGGTGAAGGGCAGACAGAAGAAACCTTCGTTCGCGACGTGCTCGCGCCCGCGTTCGCCGTTGAGTCTGTATTCCTCGAGTCCCGACTGGTGCGGACCTCGACTGCTGGACGAGGCGGTGCGCTCAGCTATTCCCGCGTGCTGCGGCATTTGCGCAATACTTTGCGACAACGCCAGGACACGTATGTCACAACCTTTTTCGACCTCTACGGACTTGATAATGCTTTTCCTGGCTTCTTAGAAAGCGCAGCGTTGGCCGACCCTCTTGTTCGTGCTGCTGCGATTGAAACGCGGTTGAACGAGGCAGTCGTTCAAGAAGCTAATTGCCGTGAGAGTCGTTTCTTTGCCCATGTGCAACCGTACGAATTTGAAGCCCTCCTGTTTGCGGATGTGGAAAAGCTGATTGAGGTAGAGCCCGCTTGGAAGCCTTTTGCTGCTCAACTTGCTGCGGTACGGGCACAGGTTGAAAGTCCGGAGCACATTAACGACGGGAAAGACACTCATCCATCGGAACGGCTGCGTCACATATTGAAACCTGGTTACCAAAAGGCCTTGCACGGTCCGCTGGCTATGAGGCATATCGACCTCTCTCGGATCGGTGAAGAGTGCCGGCATTTCGTGCAATGGCTTGGGAAGCTCCGGGCGCTTGAACCGCTGTCATAAGGGAACAGGTGTAACAGTGGGCGTGTTTGCCGAATCCGTTGTCGAAGAAGCCGCCCTCGTGTGGTTCAGTGAACGGGGCTACACCGTGGTGGCTGGACCAGATATGGCCCCAGAGACAGGCAGCGAAGCGCGGGCGAGCTACGGGGAAGTGATCTTTCCCGCCTCACTCCGTGCGGCGCTGAGCCGCTTGAATCCCGTATTCCCCGCCGAGGCTCTCGATGACGCTTTCCGGAAACTCTCCCAACTCGATGTTCCTACACTAACCGCCAATAACCGTGCTGTTCACCGCATGTTCGTTGAAGGGGTCCCGGTCGAGTTTCGACGGCTGGACGGCTCCATCGCCGGTGCGCAAGCACGAGTGCTGGACTTCGACGACCCCGACAACAATGACTGGCTAGCAGTGAATCAGTTCACCGTAGTGGAGGACCAACACAACCGTCGGCCTGACGTGGTGCTGTTCGTCAATGGACTTCCGCTTGCCGTGATCGAGCTAAAGAATGCAGCTGACGAAAACGCAACGATCTGGGCGGCATTCAATCAGTTGCAAACCTATAAACAGGAAATTCCTTCACTCTTTGCCTATAACGCGGCGCTCCTCATTTCCGATGGTCTGGAGGCCCGCATCGGTACGCTGACTGCCAATCGCGAGCGCTTCTCGCCGTGGCGTACGATTACCGGGGAGAATCTTGCCCCGAAATTCCTGCCTGAGTTGCAGGTTGTTATCGAAGGCGTGTTTCACAAGCGGCGGTTTCTTGACCTCATTCGTTACTTCATTGTTTTTGAAGATGAAGGCAAAGGCGATCTGGTCAAAAAAATGGCTGGCTACCATCAGTATCATGCTGTCAATGCCGCGGTAGAAGAAACCCTGCGGGCGAGCACGACTCCCGAAAAAGCTCCGGCGGTTGCTGAGGAAGAGGGAGAGTACTTTGCGCGTACCGCGAGAGCACAGGCAGGGCAGGACATTGGTGACCGTCGCGTTGGTGTGGTCTGGCACACACAAGGCTCAGGGAAGAGTCTGACGATGGCCTTCTATGCCGGACGGGTCATCCTGCATCCGGCAATGGAGAACCCGACCATTGTCGTCCTTACCGACCGTAACGATCTCGATGATCAGTTGTTCGGTACCTTCGCTCGTTGCCACGACCTCCTACGACAACAGCCGGTGCAAGCTGAAAATCGTGCGGATTTACGCAAAAAGTTGCAGGTCGCCTCGGGTGGGGTCATTTTCACCACCATTCAGAAGTTTCTTCCGGAAGAAAAGGGTGACCGCTATCCAGCACTATCGGAGCGCCGTAACATTGTGGTGATCGCTGACGAAGCTCACCGGAGCCAATACGACTTTATTGATGGCTTTGCCCGTCACATGCGCGATGCGCTGCCCAATGCATCTTTCATCGGGTTTACCGGCACCCCAATTGAAAAGACCGATGCCAACACCCGTGCGGTCTTCGGTGACTACATCAGTGTGTATGACATCCAACAAGCGGTGAAAGACGGTGCGACTGTTCCCATTTACTACGAAAGTCGCCTGGCCAAACTGGTGCTGAATGAAACCGAACGACCGCATCTGGACGAGCAGTTTGAAGAAGTCACCGAAGGCGAAGAACTCGAACACAAAGAACGGCTCAAGAGCAAATGGGCACAGCTTGAAGCCCTCGTAGGGGCAGATAAGCGTATCCGCCTGATCGCCCAAGATCTTGTCGATCACTTCACCCGTCGACTGGAGGTTATGGACGGCAAAGCTATGATCGTTTGCATGAGCCGCCGTATTTGCGTGGACCTATACAACGCCATCGTTGCACTGCGGCCTGACTGGCATCACGACGACGATGATAAAGGGCAGATCAAGATTGTCATGACCGGGTCGGCGTCCGATCCGCTTGCATGGCAGCCACATATCCGCAACAAAGCGCGACGCGAGGCACTGGCGTTACGCTTTAAGGTTGCAAACGACCCGTTCTCAATCGTGATCGTGCGCGACATGTGGTTGACTGGCTTCGACGTGCCCTGTCTGCATACGATGTATGTGGACAAGCCGATGCAGGGACACGGCCTCATGCAAGCCATTGCTCGCGTCAATCGAGTCTTTAAGGATAAGCCTGGTGGCTTGATCGTGGACTACCTCGGTCTCGCCGATCAGTTGAAACGAGCGTTAGCGACCTACACCGAGAGTGGCGGGAAAGGCAGAACGGCACTCGATCAGAACGAAGCGGTGGCCGTGTTGCTGGAAAAATACGAGATCTGCCGAGGATTGTTTCATCAATTCGATTGGTCATACTGGGTAACCGGGACCGCCGTGCAACGGCTCAGTCTGCTCCCTGCGGCTCAGGAACATATTCTGCAACAGGAAGACGGAAAGCGCCGTCTGCTACAAGTGGTGAAGGAATTATCTCAGGCTTTTGCGTTGGCTGTACCGCACGAAGAAGCCCTACGCATCCGCGATGATGTGGCATTCTACCAGGCTGTTCGTGCCGCATTAGCGAAGAGTGAGCCGGGTGAACGCAGATCGCCAGAAGAGTTGGATCATGCGATTCGCCAGATTATTTCCCGTGCGATTGCTTCCGATGAGGTGATCGACATCTTTGCCGCTGCTGGACTGAAAAAACCAGACATTTCCATCCTGTCGGACGACTTTCTTGCCGAAGTGCGCGGAATGCCACAACGGAATCTTGCCGTAGAACTCCTGCGCAAATTGCTGCATGGGGAAATCTCCACTCGGAGACGCAAGAATCTTGTCCAAGCCCGGTCCTTTGCCGAGATGTTGGAGAACGCGATTAAGCGCTACCAAAACCGCGCCATTGAGACTGCACAAGTGATCGAGGAATTGATTGCCTTAGCGAAGGATATGCGCGCGGCTGACCAGCGTGGTGAAAAACTCGGACTCTCGCCCGACGAGATCGCCTTCTACGATGCGTTAGAGGTCAATGACAGTGCCGTCAAAGTGCTGGGCGAGCCAACCCTGATGACTATTACCCGTGAGCTGGTTGATACCGTGCGCAAGAATGTCAGCATCGACTGGACAGTACAGGAGTCGGTACGGGCAAAGCTGCGGGTTTTGGTCAAGCGTATTCTGCGCAAATACGGTTACCCACCCGATAAGCAGGAACATGCAACCCAGACAGTCCTGGAGCAGGCAGAACTCCTCTGCGCCGACTGGATCAACTGATAAAAAACATTAGACTTCGTTGGTCCAGATCTGTTCAAGAAGTTGCCGGCGGCGGAGCAGACGAAATGTTCCATCGGCTTCTAACATCACTTCTGGTGCCTGTGGGTAGGAGTTGTAGTTGATCGTTGCCATGCCAGCGCAGTACGCCCCAGCACCGCCGACGACTACGATGTCCCCGATTTGCGGACGTGGAACACGACGAGGAGCCAATGCTTCTGGGTCACCTGGAGCTGGAGTGAGAATATCTCCAGACTCACAGCATGGTCCGACAAAAACGACATCCACCTCGTCGCGTCCGGTAGCCAGTACATCTATTGGATGCTGCGCCCCATATAGAGAAGGTCGTGTGACTTCCGGCATCCCCGTGTCCAGTTTTGCGAACAGGTAGCCGTCCCTACCCGTGTCGACGACATCGACACAGGTTGCCACAATTGCTCCTGCTCGTGCTACCAAATAGGTGCCAGGCTCAACCTCCAGATGCAGTGAGCGACCGGTACGTTCACGAAATGCCTCGAGTTCACGTCGTACGTGCAGACTAATATCTTGGAGATCAGTTGAAGGCTCATCGGGCATACGGCCAACCTTAAACCCACCGCCGAGGTTGACGATGGTCACAGGAGGAAGTTCTGCCGCAATATCGAGTGACATACGGGTGACGCGTTTCCACACTTCAGGGTCGCTGCCGGAGCCGATGTGTGTATGCAGCCGAGTGATCTGTACGCCGTAGCGTTCAGCCAAGGCTTTCACGTCACGCAGATAGGTATGCCAGATGCCAAAGCTTGAGGCCGGACCACCGGTGTTCGTCCGTTTGGTCGATCCGCTTCCCAGACCGGGGTTGATACGGACGGATACACTGCCACCAGGAACGGTCTTGCCAAACTGTTCAAGTTGATGCAGCGAGCAGGCGTTATAGAGGACACCACGATTGACAAATTCGGCCAGCCGACGCGAGGGCAGTTGCGAGGTCAGTTGGATATGCTCAGGGGCGAAACCCGCGCGCATGGCCCGCTCGACCTCGAAATCGCTGGACGCATCAATATGCAGTCCCAGGTTGTGGAACACTGACAACACCCCAAGGCTGGGATTCGCCTTCATCGCATACCGTAACGTGAAACCATAGGGAGCAGGAAACGCGAGTGCGTGGCGGGCGGCAGCTTCCAATATGGTGCGGGAATAAACATAACTAGGAGTGCCAAAGCGGGCGCGCACTTCGGCGGCTTGGTCAGACGTCAGAAACAAGGTGCGGCCCAGGGCCGGTTGCGTGGACATGGGTACTCCTCACGGGGATCGAAATTGGTTGGACTTGCGTTTCCCCTCCTGCGAATGCGTCACCATCTGAGAGGGGGAGAGCGCGCCGGACGCTAGCTTATGTGGATCGTGTTCCCTCATCAAGCGTGCCCCCCTCTTTCCTACCTGGGGTTGCAACTCGCGCAAGACCTGCATAAGGAAAGAGCAATTACCCGATGGAAAAGGAGGACCACATCATGGCTGCGACGAAATTCCCCATTGAAGCGGGCCACATCTTATTGTTTGCTCGTGCGGTTGGCGACACTAATCAGATTTATTCTGACGAGGACTATGCCAAGACGACCGAGGTTGGATCCATTGTCGCTCCGCCGACGTTTACGATGGCGAGTGCGCAGTTTGATCCTGATTATCCTCTACGACCCAAAGAAGGGCAGGTGTGGTTTGGCTCGGGCAAAGAACCCACTGGCATCCAGAAGAGTAGCGGTGGCAGTGGCGGCGGTGGTGGCGGTGGACTCCATGCGGAACAACATTTTGAGTACCACCGGCATATCAAACCTGGTGACGTGCTTACCGCTACGGTGAAGCCGGGCAAAACCTGGGAGAAGGAAGGGAAACGGTCGGGCAAACTCATGTTCTCTGAGACCGTGACCGAGTATCGAGATCAAAAGGGAGAGTTGGTGATTACTGCCCGTGGTGTTGGGGTACGGACCGAGCGTCCGGTGGATCAAAATTAGGAGGACAGTCATGGCATTGTCGGCAAAGAAATTAAAAGTCGGTGACACCTATCAAGAAGAAATTGTCAACAACCTCACACGGACGCGGCTAGTCCAGTACGCCGGTGCGTCTGGCGATTACAACCCGGTACATACGGATGAACTCTTCACCACGAAAGTCGCTGGTTATCCCAGCGTCTTTGCGCACGGAATGTTGACGATGGGGATGACGGGAAAAATGCTGACCAATTATGTCGGCGATGGGCGACTAACCAAATATGGCGTACGGTTCACACGCCAGGTATGGCCCGGAGATTCACTGACTGCCAAGGCGACAATCGAAGCGATTCGGCAGGAAGGTGGGCAGCATTTTGTTGATCTGAATGTCTCAACGGTGAATCAAGATGGGGCGGAGGTGGTTAGTGGATACGCCTCTGCGCGGATTGATCCGTAAGGGCAATGGCGCGAAGTTAGCGTTTCGCTCATCCTTCGACTTCGCTGCGCTACGCTCAGGACGAGCGGAAAAGTACCGTTCATGCTGAGCGTAGCCGCGAAGCGGCGAAGTCGAAGCACGGAATCGTGTCCTTAACTTCATGCCATTGATCCGTAAGGGGATGTATCATTCATTTCCGTGCCCAGGCAGAGTTTCCTCTCCTCCCGGCCTTTCAAGGCCGGGCTACCATCATGCGCCGTGTAGCGGCGCTTCTTGCCTCGCTTTGCGAGGCGACGAGTAGCCGGGGAATTCATTCCCCGGCCTGAGTTACAGCCGCAGCTTGCTACGAGCTCTTGCTCCCCTCAGCCAGAACAGCTGCGGCTTCCTTTTCGACCACTGTTCCCTTGAAAAAGTTCGGGTTTGCGATTCCCCAAAAACGTACAGCGTTGGCAAACACGAAATCCCGAAAATCGCTCTCGTTAATCAATCCGTCTTCCACCAGCTCGTATGCTTCGGGTACCACATCCGCCATATTGGGGACGTCGAAATGCCCGATGTCTGAACCAAAGAGGGCATTGATACGCGCCTCGAACGGATTGTTGCGTCGATTGAATCCCCACGCGTTGGTGGGATCGTCTGCTTCACAGCCGAAGTAGAAACTGTCAACAAAGAGGTCGCGCAGGTCACTTTTGCGCGTGATATTGCACGAAGCGTAATCGTCTAGGCTCTCGATCCCCCCAACTATGTTTGCACGTTCGGGAAGTGAAGTCGTATCCTCCGGATGTTTCCTCTGTCGCAACGCGTTGACCATTTCTGGCGGGCCATATTGCTCGGCCAACTTCAGAAACTGCGTATGGTCCATATTGCGCGGGTTCACTTCTTCTAATGCCTCAAGATGACGCTTCTCCCAATGGCCGATGAGGTCTGCATAGAGTTGACAGGCCCAGCCCACCCCGCCTTCGAGAAAGGCAAACTTGAGTTGAGGAAAACGTCGCGTTACACCGCCAAGAAAGAGCGCTTTGCAGACGGCCTCGCCGGCGACGCCAAAATGACCGATATGATTATAGGTGAAATTTGTTGGTGAGAGACGCAAGCCATAGCCGCGCCCTCCGCTGTGAAAGGTCGGCGAAAGGCCCAACTCGACACACTTGGCCCAGACCGGGTCATAGTCATACTCACTATCGAGGCCGAGCGGATCAAACCAGACAGTAACATTGGCCATGTCGGGGTGCTGCTCGACATGCGCCGGAATCGGACGACGGATCATACTTCCCAGCATGACAACTTTAAGGCCGAGTTGCTTGGTGACGTACTCCAGTTCAGCAATGGCCTCTTCGGGAGTATTCATAGGAATGACTGCCGCTGGAGTCATGCGGTCAGCAAAAGGATGGAAGAAGTCAGCACTAAAAGTGTTAAACGCTCGACAGGTGACTTGGCGAGTCTCGGTGTCAGGAATCCGGGGGAGACCAAGCCCGGCGGTTGGGTAGAGAATAGTGAAATCGAGACCGAGCTCTTCCATGCGTTCATACAATAAGCGTGGCATCGTAGCGGTCGCACGGTCGCGCGTGTTTTTGGTTGGCAAGGCCCAGAACGCTTCCTGAGCGATCCGTTGGTAGCGACGTTCAGCGACGGATGAGGACAGCGTCTTCATGACGTGCGCGCCGAATTGTCCGAATCCGTCGGCAGCCCGGTCACCACCGATTTTGCGCATGTGCTCGCGGATGATTGGTCCAAACTCCAACCAATGCCCGTCGGCATCCACGATGGGATGCGAGAGCTGGGAGCGAAGTTTTGCTGCGGTGAGATGTCCATTACTGCTCATGATTACCCTCCCGGCGGGCCAACAGTTCCCTCCTGCGAGTGGCTCGCCTGTATGTTATGTATGTTACGCGTTTCACCAATCCTCTTCTGTCTGGAGACATAGTCAGTTTGCCGACACTTTGCAAGGAAGTCACCGAAGACATGGCCTGAGGATGGTACGTGACTGAACACCATCTGCTGATTTTTCTTCTACAGCGGACCCGGCAGATTCTCCATTGCTCCTCCGTTGACAGTAAAAACCCAAGCCGGTATGCTCCCTTAGCGCATTTTTCTATGATTCTCCGCAAGCAACACTACTAGTGAGAAGGGACGACACACATGGCCGAAAAGGTGCTCCTGCGCCATCTCGATATTCCTCACTTCCATCAACTTGACGTGTACGTTGCCAACGGTGGCTACGAAGTTGCACGTAAGGCCCTTACCACGATGAAACCGGAAGAGGTCACCGATCAAGTGAAAGCTTCCAATCTGCGGGGGCGTGGCGGTGCAGGATTCGGCACGGGCATGAAATGGGGGTTTTTACCCAAGGATTCATCGAAGCCGGTCTATCTCTGTTGCAATGCTGATGAAAGCGAGCCAGGGACGTTCAAAGACCGAGCCATCATCGAGTGGAATACCCATATTTTGCTCGAAGGGATTCTGATTTCTTCGTACGCGATTAAGTCGCATACCTGTTACATTTATATCCGTGGAGAGTTCGTCTTCGGCACGAAACGACTCGAAGAAGAGATTGCGGCGGCGTATGCCAAAGGCTATCTCGGCAAGAACATCTTCGGCACCGGCTTTGATCTTGATGTCTATGTCCACCGGGGTGCTGGGGCCTATATCTGCGGCGAAGAAACCGGCCTGATCGAATCGCTCGAAGGGAAACGTGCTTATCCCCGGATCAAGCCACCGTTTCCGGCGACCTACGGACTGTTTGGCTGTCCGACGATCGTCAACAATGTAGAAACCCTGGCTTGTGTGCCCTCGATCATTCAGAATGGCCCAGCCTGGTTCAAAGCGATTGGACCAGAAAGCGGCCCTGGTCCGAAGATTTACTGTGTCAGTGGCCATGTCGAAAAACCGGGGCTCTATGAATTGCCGATGGGAGTGACCCTGCGTTCGATTTTGTACGATCATGCTGGCGGGATTCGCGGCGGAAAGAAACTGAAGGCGGTTATGCCGGGAGGATCGTCTTTCCCGATTCTGACGGCGGATGAGATCGATGTGGCAATGGACTTTGACTCCATGCGCAAGATCAACGCCTTTCTGGGGTCCGCCGGTATTATCGTCATGGACGAAGACACGTGCATGGTAAAAGCATTGGAGATCGTTGACCGCTTCTATCATCACGAATCGTGCGGCCAGTGTTCGCCCTGTCGAGAAGGCACCGGCTGGCTCCACAAACTGCTGGTGCGATTAGAAGAAGGCAATGGTCAGGCAGAAGACATCGACCTGATGAATCGGATTTCTGACAACATGATGGGCAATACAGTGTGTGTGTTGGCGGATGCCGCGGCCATGCCGACGCAAAGTTTCTTACAGAAATTCAAAGACGAGTTTATCGAACACGTCACTCTGGGGCGGTGTCCGTTCCAGAAAGAAGGCACAGGGCATCGTCATACGGCGCATGCAGCATGAACATAAGCAGTCAGCCGTCAGCTATCAGCGGTCAGCCAAAAAGGGGAAAGAGTTCTAGTCGTTGTTCGTTTGCCTCTTTGAGTTTCTTGCTGACCGCTGATAGCTAAACGCTGATAGCTAAGAGGAAACCATGCCAACAATTGAGATCGACGGCAAACAAGTCACGGTTCCTGACGGCTTCAACGTCATTCAAGCCGCGGAACAACTCAACATCGAGGTGCCGCACTACTGCTATCATCCGGGACTGAGCATTTCCGGCAACTGCCGCATGTGTTTGGTGGAAATTGAGAAGATGCCGAAGCTGCAGATCGCTTGTAATACGCGGGTGACAGAAGGGATGGTCGTCAAGACCACCAGCCCGAAGGTGAAAACAGCGCAGTCAGCAGTGCTCGAATTTATCTTGATCAATCATCCAATCGATTGTCCCATCTGTGATCAGGCAGGAGAGTGCAAGCTGCAAGACTACTATATGGATTACGGCAAGTATCACAGCCGTTTTCCTATAGAAGCGAAGGTCGAGAAACGCAAAGTCGTGGATATCGGGCCGCAGGTTGTGCTCGACCAGGAACGCTGTATTCTTTGCGCCCGCTGCACGCGCTTTACTGAGGAAATCACCAAGACCGGGGAACTGGGCCTCTTTGCTCGCGGTGACCACACCTACGTCGACCTTTTCCCAGAGAAGAAACTTGACAACCCCTACTCAGCTAACGTCGTTGATGTCTGTCCGGTTGGTGCGTTGACCCACAAGGATTTCCGCTTCAAGGCGCGAGTCTGGTATTTGGAGAAAGCCGAGTCCGTTTGCACAAAATGTGCAAACGGTTGCAACATCGACATTTACCATCGCCGCGGACAGATGTTTCGTTTTCGTCCCCGCTCCAATGCCGATGTCAACCAATACTGGATGTGTGACGAAGGTCGCCTCTGGTACAAAGAATTCCAGAAGGAAAGCCGTATCCTGCATCCAGCGATCCGTGAAGAAGAGAATTTTGTACCGGTGAGTTGGGCACAGGTATGTGGCACGGTGGTGGAGAAGCTGAATCAAGTCAAAGAGCAGTATGGGGCTGGTGCGATTGCCGGTATTGTCGGCGCGAAGGCCACGAACGAAGAAGCCTATCTATTCTCTCGCTTGCTCAAGGAGCAAGTCGGCACGGACAAAGTGGCAGGTTTGTCCTGGTCACCAACTGATGCGTTCCATGACGATTTCTTGATCAAAGCCGACAAGAATCCCAACACCCGCGGCTTGCAGGCGCTGGGCTTACTCAATGGCGGTGCTTCGGTTGCGGATGTTCTCACAGCGGCAGAGCAAGGAACAGTGAAAACCCTCCTGGTGTTCGGCGCCGACCTGGTGCCTACCTACGGCTTGGAGAAACTCGATAAAGCGCTGAGCGATGCCACGATCATTGTCTTCGATACCGATTACTCTGGGATGGCCGAGTATGCTGATGTGATCTTGCCGATCGGGACGGCACCGGAAACTGATGGCACTTTCACTAATCATGCTGGGCGCGTGCAACGCGTACGGCAAGCCTTCCCCCCACCAGCCGAGGTGAAGACGGGGTGGGAAGTGCTCTCTTTGCTCCGCGGTAAACTCGGTGGGACGGAACCAACCTCAATCACTGAAGTGTTCAGTGAATTGACCGGCAGCGTTCCTGCCTTTGCTGGTCTGACCTATGGAAAAATCGGTTCGCAGGGAGCGATGCTGGCGTAGATTCCTCCGAAAAGGAAGCAAGGCAAAAATCAAACGGGGACCTCCCAATTCCCTCTCCCCTCGTGGGCCAATGGCGCGAAGTTAGCGTTTCGCTCATCCTTCGACTTCGCTGCGCTACGCTCAGGACGAGCGGAAAAGTGCCGTTCATGCTGAGCGTAGCCGCGAAGCGGCGAAGT
>Ga0187892_10006034_pt1 | contig 18407 bp, 13 predicted proteins | sample MA1701073metaG_FD_139345 | JGI IMG/M metagenome (GOLD analysis project Ga0187892, IMG submission 139345) | Bio-ooze microbial communities from a basaltic lava cave in the Kipuka Kanohina Cave System on the Island of Hawaii, USA - MA170107-3 metaG ... | reverse complement strand
CCGCGCCGCCGTGCGATCCGTCTTCCATGGCGGGCCTCATGCCGTCGCGCGGCGCGGCGTGCGCGGTTGCGGCTGTTCGGCCGCGGCGGGGGTGGCTTTCGCGGTGCCGGCGTCGAGCCACGGCATGCGCGCGCGCAGCTCGGCGCCGACACGCTCGATCGGGCGATCGAGGTCCTGCGTCTTGAGCGCGCGGTAGCGCGGATTGCCTGCCCGGTACTCGTCGACCCACTCGCGCGCGAAGCGGCCGTCGCGAATCTCGGCGAGGATCTCGCGCATGCGCGCGCGCGTCTCGTCGTTGACGATGCGGGGGCCGCGCGTGAGGTCGCCGTACTGCGCGGTCTCGCTGATGTAGCGGTGCATCTTCGCGAGCCCGCCTTCGTGCAGCAGGTCGACGATGAGCTTGAGCTCGTGCATGCACTCGAAGTAGGCGACCTCGGGTTTGTAGCCTGCGTCGACCAGCGTTTCGAAGCCCTGCACCACGAGCTCGGTGACGCCGCCGCAGAGCACTGCCTGCTCGCCGAACAGGTCGGTCTCGGTTTCCTCGGCGAAGCTCGTCTCGATCAGGCCACCGCGCGCGCCGCCGATGCCGGCCGCGTACGCACGCGCTCGCGCGAGCGCAGTGCCGCTCGCGTCCTGCGCGACCGCGACGAGGCACGGCACGCCGTGGCCGCGCTCGTACTCGCGCCGCACCAGCGCACCGGGGCCCTTCGGCGCGACCAGAATCACGTCGGCGCGACGGTCCGGCGCGATCTGGCCGAAGTGCACGTTGAAGCCGTGCGCGAACAGCAGCGCGCCGCCGGAGCGGAGGTTCGGGGCGATCGCATCGGCGTAGACCGCGGGCTGCGCCATGTCCGGCGTCAGCAGCGCGACCAGGTCGGCCGACGCGACGGCCTCTGCGATCTCGACCGTGCGCAGGCCGTCGGCGCGCGCGGCATCGCGGCTCGGCCCGCGCCGCGTGCCGACGACGATGTCGAGGCCGGAATCCGCGAGGTTCAGCGCGTGCGCGCGGCCCTGGCTGCCGTAGCCGACGACTGCGATGCGCTCGGTTTGCAGCGCCTCGGTACCGGGTTGCTTCGTGCTCATCGTGACGTTCCTTCGGTTCGGGGTTGGATGGAAATTTCTTCGATGGAAATCAGGGATGCGTGATCGCGCCGTACGCGGCGGAGCCGACCAGGCGTGCGTATTTCGCGAGCACGCCGTGCGTGACGCGCGGCGCCGGCGCCTGCCAGCGTTCGCGCCGCGACGCCAGATCGGCGTCGCAGTCGATGCGCCGCTCGGTCACGTCGATGACGATGCGGTCGCCGTCGGCGATGAGCGCGATCGGCCCGCCGCGCGCCGCTTCCGGCGCGACATGGCCGACCATGAGCCCGCGCGTCGCACCGCTGAAGCGGCCGTCCGTGATCAATGCGACGTCGTCGCCGAGCCCGCGTCCGACCAGCGCCGCCGTGACCGCGAGCATCTCGGGCATGCCCGGTGCGCCGGCGGGCCCTTCGTGCCGGATCACGAGCACGTCGCCCGCGCGAATCGCGCCGGCCTGCACCGCGGCAAACGCCGAAGCCTCGTCGTCGAACACGCGCGCGGGACCTTCGTGGCGCGTGCGGCCGTGACCGGCGAGCTTCACGACTGCGCCTTCGGGTGCGAGGTCGCCGAACAGGATCGCGAAGCCGCCGTGCGGCTTGAGCGGCTTACCGAGCGGCCGCACGACCATTTCCGGCTGCGGGCCGAGGGTGAGCGCGTCGAGCGTTGCGAACAGCGATGGCCCGTCGACCGTCGCATGGTCCTCGAGCATGCCGCCCGAATGGAGCTCGCGCGCAACGCGCGCGGTGCCGCCCGCGGCGGAAAGCTCGACTGCGGTGTAGCGGCCGGCGGGCTTGAGATCCGCGATCACCGGCGTTTCGCGCGCCGCGCGGTCGAAGTCCGCGAGCGCGAGCGGCACGCGCGCTTCGTGCGCGATCGCGAGGAGATGCAGCACGGCATTGGTCGAGCCGGCCGTCGCCGCGACGAGCCGCGCGGCGTTGCGGAATGCGGCCGGCGTCAGCATCTTGCGCGGTGTGACGTCGCGCGCGAGGCACTGCATGACGAGCTCGCCGCAACGGCGCGCGGCATCGGGCTTGGCCGGGTTCGTCGCCGGCACGTCGTTCGCGCCGAGCGGCGAGAGCCCGAGCGCGGTCAGCACCATCGCCATCGTGTTCGCGGTGAACTGCCCGCCGCACGCGCCGGCGCCCGGGCACGCGTTCGCCTCAACCGACTCGAGCTCGCCCGCGTCGATCGTGTTCGCGCCGAACTTGCCGACGGCCTCGAAGACTTCCTGGATGGTGATCGCGTTCCCGCGATGGCGGCCGTGCGCGATGCTGCCGCCGTAGAGCACGACGGTCGGGATGTCGAGACGCGCCGCCGCCATCGCGGCCGCGGGGATCGTCTTGTCGCAACCGACCAGCAGCACCATCGCGTCGAGGCTGTGGCCGTCGACCGCGAGCTCGATCGAGTCGGCGATCCACTCGCGCGAGACCAGCGACGCGCGCATGCCCGCGGTGCCCATCGCGATGCCGTCGGTCACCGCGATCGTGTTGAACTCGATCGGCGTGCCGCCCGCGGCTTCGACGCCGGCGCGCGCGTGCTGCGCGAGCGCGCGCAGATTGAGGTTGCACGGAGAGACGTCGGACCACGTGTGCACGACCGCGACCAGCGGCTTCGCGATCGCGGCGCCGTCGCGCCCGGTCGCGCGCAGCATGGCGCGGGCAGGCGCACGTTCGGGGCCGGTCTTGATCTGGTCGCTGCGCATCAGGTCTCCGTTCGATCTCGGTGAATCGGGCAAACCGATTCCCGCTTTCGCGGGAATGACGGGAGCCCAGAAACGCGAAACCCCCGCTACCGTCTCCGGTGCGGGGGTTTCGAGGGCGTCTGGTGTTGCTTGTTGCTTACGCGCTCATCCCGCACCGTTGTGGCGGAATAAGTACGAGGACGACGACGACGAGCGCGACGACGAGCGAACGAAGCACCGCCGCGGTGCTTTCGATCATCGTCGCGAAATTGCGCTCGTTCGACATGCGCCGACGCTAGATCACGTTTCGCCGAGCTGTCAACCGAGTTCACGGGGGCATGACGAATCGTCATGAGGGGCGCGGCCGCGTGCCTACAAGAGCACGGGACGCGCGCGCGAGCGGGCGGTGGTTTCGGAAGGGAGGCCGCGCCGTCGGGGCTTCCGCCCCTCCCACAGTGACTCCGGCCGCCTGCACTTCGGTGCGACCTCCGTCGCACACGCGGACCTGCGGAATCACTGCGGGAGGGGCGGAAGCCCCGACGCCCTTCGCGCGAGCGACATTCCACCAAGTCACTTGACACACGCGCGAACCCCGTGCGAGCGTCACCGCGTCATGTCGCACCGCACGAGCCCGACCCGCATCGACCTCCGCGCGAACCCGCGCGTCGTCGTGCGCGTACAGCTCATTAGCCTCCTTCTTACGCAGCCCCCGGTGCGAAGTGGCTAGCTAGGCCTGCAACACACGAGACCTCGAAGCCCCGCACCGGAAACGATGTGGGGCTTTTTTTTGCCCTGACGAACGGAGGACCCCATGAACGCATTCGCCGGTTTCGCGCTGATCGTCGCGATCCTCACGTACGCGCTGATGCCGGAGCCGAGCAGCGTGCGCGTACGAATCCGGCACCCGGTGCGTCGATGAGCGAGCGCCTGATCGTCTTCGACACGACTCTGCGCGACGGCGAGCAGAGCCCGGGCTGCGGGCTCGACGCGGCGCAGAAGGTCCGCTTCGCGCACGCGCTCGCGGCACTCGGCGTCGATGTCATCGAGGCAGGCTACCCGAACGCTTCGCCCGACGACTTCGACGCGGTGCACCGCATCGCGAGCGAGGTCGAAGGTGCCTCGATCTGCGCGCTCGCGCGCTGCAACGAGGTCGACATCCGCGCCGCCGCGCGCGCGATCGCCCCGGCCGCGCACGGCCGCCTGCACGTGTTCATCGCATCGAGCCCGATCCATCGCGAGCGCAAGCTCGGGATGAGCCGCGACCAGGTCGTCGCGCGCGCGATCGCCTCGATCCGCGAGGCGCGCTCGCATTGCGAAGACGTCGAGTTTTCGGCCGAGGACGCTTCGCGCAGCGAGCCGGAGTTCCTCGTCGAGCTTTACTCGGCGGCGATCGCCGCCGGGGCCACGACGATCAACGTGCCCGACACGGTGGGCTACACCACGCCCTCGGAGTACGCGGAGCTGATCCGTCACCTCAAGCGGAACGTCGCTGGCATCGACCGCGTCACGATCAGCACGCACTGCCACGACGATCTCGGCCTCGCGGTCGCGAACAGCCTCGCCGCCGTCGAAGCCGGCGCGCGCCAGGTCGAGTGCACCGTCACCGGCATCGGCGAGCGCGCCGGCAACTGCGCGCTCGAGGAGATCGTCATGGCGCTGCGGACGCGCGCCGAGCGCTACGGCGTCACGACCGGCATCCGCACCCCGCGGCTCTACGGCACTGCGCGCCTCCTCTCGACGCTGATCGGCAGCTCGATCCCGCGCAACAAGGCGATCGTCGGCGACAACGCGTTCGCGCACGAGTCTGGCATCCACCAGCACGGCATGATCGCGGACCGCAGCACCTACGAGATCATGCGGCCCGAGGACGTCGGCGTCCCGGGTTCGCAGCTCGTGCTCGGCAAGCACAGCGGCCGCGCCGCGGTGCGCGACCGGCTCGCGTCGCTCGGCTACGCCGCCGACGGCGCCGCGCTCGACGCGCTGTTCGTCGCGTTCAAACGGCTCGCCGATCGCAAGAAGGAGGTCTTCGACGCCGACCTCGAGGCGCTGTGGCTCGGCGTCGACCCCGCCGCGTCGGGCCCGTGGTTCCTCGACGCGATGCATGTCACGACCGCCCTCGGCAACGGCGCCGCGCCGAGCGCGAGCGTCACGCTGCGCGACGGCGACGGTGATCGCCCCGCACGCGCCGCGGCGCTCGGCGACGGGCCGGTCGACGCGATCGCGCACGCGATCGCGCACGCCACGGGGCTGCGCTTCGATCTGCGCGACTACCAGGTCCGCAGCCTCACCGGCGGCGTCGACGCGCAGGGCCAGGCCACCGTGCGCGTCGCGCACGCCGGACGCGAGTACCGCGGCCAGGCCGTCAGCACCGACGTGATCGAGGCGTCGGCGCGCGCGTTGCTCGAGGTCGCGAACCGCATCACCGCCTGCGAGCGCGCGCGTGCCGCGTCGCTCGCGCGTACCGGCAGCTGAGGATTCCCGATGCATACACCGAGAACCCTGTTCGAGAAAGTCTGGGACGCGCACGTCGTCGAGCACGCCGGCGCCGACGCGCCCGCGGTGCTCTACGTCGACCTGCACCTCGTGCACGAGGTCACGTCGCCGCAGGCGTTCGACGTGCTGCGCGCGCGCGGGCTCCGCATGCGGCGGCCCGAGCGCACGTTCGCGACGCTCGATCATTCGACCCCGACGCTGCCGCGCGGCGCCGACGGCGAGCGGCCGTACACGAACGCCGCGGCGAAAGCACAGGTCGAGGCGCTCGAGCGTAATTGCAGCGAGTTCGGCGTGGACCTGCGCGGCTGGGGCTCGGCCGAGCGTGGCGTCGTCCACGTCACCGCGCCCGAGCTCGGATACACGCAGCCCGGCATGACCGTCGTCTGTGGCGACAGCCACACCAGCACGCACGGCGCGTTCGGCGCGCTCGCGTTCGGCATCGGCACGACCGAGGTCGGACACGTGCTCGCGACGCAGTGCCTGCTGCAGCGCAAGCCGAAGACGCTCGCGGTGACGATCGACGGGCCGCTCGGGCACGGCGTCGCGGCGAAGGACGTCGCGCTCGCGGCGGTCGCCGCGGTCGGCATCGCGGGCGGCACCGGCCACGTCATCGAATTCCGCGGCTCGACCGTGCGCGCGATGGACATGGACGCACGCATGACCCTCTGCAACATGGCGATCGAGGCCGGTGCGCGTGCCGGCATGGTCGCGCCGGACGCCACGACGCTGGCGTACCTGAAGGGCCGCCCCGCCGCGCCGCGCGGCGAAGCCTGGGACGCCGCGTGCCGTCGCTGGCTCGCGCTCGCGAGCGACGAAGGCGCGCGCCACGACCGCGAGATCGCGATCGACGCGCGCACGATCCGCCCGAGCGTGACCTGGGGCACCGACCCCGGCACCGCGATCGCGATCGACGCGCTCGTGCCCGCGCCGCACGACGTCGCGTCGCGCAAGGCGCTGGCGTACATGAAGCTCGAGCCCGGTCGCGCGCTCGCGGGCACGCCGGTCGACGTCGTGTTCGTCGGGAGCTGCACGAACGCGCGGCTGCCCGACTTGCGCGCCGCGGCGGAGATTCTCGCCGGTCGCCGGGTGCACCCGCGCGTGCGGATGCTCGTGGTGCCGGGCTCCGAGGAAGTGCGGCGCCTCGCCGAAGCCGAGGGGCTCGATCGCACGTTTCTGGCTGCCGGCGCTGAATGGCGCGAGCCCGGCTGCTCGATGTGCATCGCGATGAACGGCGACGTCGCAGCACCGGGCGAGCTCGTCGTCAGCACCAGCAACCGCAACTTCGAAGGACGCCAGGGCCCCGGCGCGCGCACGGTGCTCGCGAGCCCCGCGACCGCAGCGGCGTGCGCCGTCGCCGGCGCGATCGTCGATCCCAGGACTTATCTCGACACGGAGGCCGCAGCATGAATCCGATCCGCGAAGTCGTCGCGACCGCGGTCGTATTGCCCGACGCGAACGTCGACACGGACCGCATCATCCCGGCGCGGTTCCTCACCACGACCGTGCGCGAAGGGCTCGGCCGCAACGCGTTCCACGACTGGCGCTACGCGCAGGACGGCAAGCCCGATCCGAAGTTCCCGCTGAACCGCGTGGTCGGCGAAAGCGTGCTCGTCGCGGGATCCAACTTCGGCTGCGGCTCGTCGCGCGAACACGCGCCTTGGGCGCTGCTCGACGCCGGCGTGCGTGCGGTCGTCAGCACCGCGATCGCGGACATCTTCCGCAACAACGCGCTCAAGAACGGACTGCTCGCGCTCGTCGTCGACGAGGCGGCGCACCATCGGCTCGTCGAAGCCGACGGCGCGGTGCTCTGCATCGACGTCGCGCAGGGAACGATCTCGGCCGGCGGCATGGAGCTCGCGCGCTTCACGCTCGATCCGTTCGTTCGTGCGTGCCTGCTCGCGGGCGTCGACGAGCTCGGCTATCTGATGCAACGTGAGCCCGGTATTGCGGCTTACGAGGAGGCGCGCGCATGCGCCGTCTGATCGTACTGCTGCCCGGCGACGGGATCGGACCCGAGGTCGTCGAGGCGGGACGCCGCGTGCTCGATGCGGTTGCGGCGCGTCACGGGCTCGCGCTCGCGTACGAGACGCACGCGATCGGCGGTGCGGCGTTCGACGCGCACGGCGACCCGCTGCCCGAAGCGACGCTCGCGGCGTGTCGTCGCGCCGACGCGATCGTGCTCGGCGCGGTCGGCGGGCCGAAGTGGAACGCGGCGGCGCCGTCGCTGCGGCCCGAGCAGGGGCTGCTGCGGCTGCGCGCCGCGCTCGGGCTCTACGCGAATCTCCGGCCGGTGCGGCCGCTCCCGGCGCTCGCGTCGCTCTGCCCGCTCAAGCCCGAGCGCGTCGCGGGCGTCGATCTCGTCGTCGTGCGCGAGCTGACCGGCGGCATCTACTTCGGCAAGCGCACGCGCGACGCCGAGCGTGCGACCGACGAGTGCGCCTACACGGTCGTCGAGATCGAACGGATCGTGCGGCGCGCCGCGAAGCTCGCGCAGCAGCGCAGCGGCAGGCTCGTCTCGGTCGACAAGGCGAACGTGCTCGAAACCTCGCGCCTCTGGCGCGACGTGGCCACGCGCGTCGTGCGCGACGAGTTCCCGTCCGTCGCGCTCGAGCACGTGCTCGTCGACGCGATGGCGATGTACCTGATCGCGCGACCGCGCGATTTCGACGTGGTCGTGACCGAGAACCTGTTCGGCGACATCCTCACCGACGAAGCCGCGGTGCTCGCGGGCTCGCTCGGGCTCCTGCCCTCGGCCTCGCTCGGCGACGACGGTCCCGGCCTGTTCGAGCCGATCCACGGCTCCGCGCCCGACATCGCGGGTCGCGGTGTCGCGAATCCGTACGGCACGATCCTGAGCGTCGCGATGCTGCTGCGGCACGCACTGAAGCACGAAGCCGCGGCGTCGGACGTGGAGCGTGCGGTCGAGTCGGCGATCGAGGCCGGCGTGCGGACGCCGGACATCGCCGGCAAGGCCGGCACGATCGAGGCCACGAACGCCGTGATCGACCGGCTGGAGGCACCGGTGCTCGCGCGTACGGGCTAGGCAAGCCGCATGTAGGAGGGGCCTCAGCCCCGACCGGCGCCCGTCGGGGCTGAGGCCCCTCCTACAGAGCGGCTTCAGCCGCGACGGCGTGGCCTTTCAATGCCGCAGCGCCGTCTCGAGCAGCGCCCGCAGCACTGGCCCGAGCTTCGCTGCGCGTACCTCGTCGTACGCGAAGCTCTTCTCGTCCATGTACGTGCGCTGCGCGAGCTCGAGCTGCACGGCGTCGATGCGACGCGCCGCGTCGGCGTATTGACGTGTGATGTACCCGCCCTTGAAGCGGCCGTTGACGACGTGCGTGTAGTCGCGCTGGTGCGCGAGCGTACGCGCGAGCGACCCCTGCAGTGCGGGCCGGCAGCTCGCGCCGTCGGCCGTGCCGAGGTTGAGATCCGGCAGCGCGCCGTCGAAGAACAACGGCACCTCGCCGCGAATCGTGTGCGCTTCCCACAGCACCGCGTGGCCGTGCGCAGCAACGAGCCGGTCGAGCTCGGCGCGCAGCGCGTCGTGGTACGGGCGCCAGTAGCGCGCGACGCGCGACGCGATCTCGTCGCGCATCGGCGCCTCGCCGTTGCGATAGACCGCTTCGCCCGCGAACGTCACGGTCGGGCAGAGCCCGGTTTCGTGCTTGCCCGGATAGAGCACCGCGCCGTCCGGCGCGCGATTGAGGTCGACGACATAGCGCGAATGGATCGGTACGAGCGTCGAGGCCCCGAGCTCGCGCGCGAACGCATAGAGCCGCGAGACGTGCCAGTCCGTATCGGGCACGCGACGTGCTGCGTCGGTCATCCGCGCCGCGAGCTCGGGCGGCAGCGCCGTCCCGTCGTGCGGCATCGAGACGAGCAGCGGTGCGGTTCCGCGGTGGAGCGCGAGTACGTTCACGGCGCCGGCGCCGCGACCGGCACGAATAGCGCGCTCGCGTGCTCGGGCCCATGGTGGAGCTTGACGGTCACGGTGCGCGCGTCGATCTTCGTCTCGCGCGCGACGACGCCGCCGGAGTTGTAGTTCTTCTGCGCGTAGACCGAGTCGACCGGTCCGATCACGAGCCGCAATCGGCTGCCCTTCGCGATCTCGCGCGAGACGAAGGTGAAGTTCTCGAAGCGATAGCGCAGCGGTACGTTCTTCGGCACGAGCTTCGCGTCGCGCAAACCCTCGCGATATCGCGCCCGCATCTGTGCCTGCGACAGTGCGACGCTGGTCCCGTCCGGCCGGATCTCGAACACCGAGACGTCGAAATCGGTGTCGGCCTGGTCGATCTCGATCCATGCCTCGAGTGCGAAGAACCCCGAGACTTCGACCGCCTTCGGAAACGGCGCCGTGTGATAGACGAGGCTGCGCCCGCGGTTCTGCAGCACCGCGGTCTGGTCGGTGAGATACGGCCCGTTCGGGTCGAACGGCAGGTCCGCGTTGCCGGTGTCGAGCGGGTCGTAGACGTACCGGTCGAAGGCGGCTTCGCCCGCCGGCTCCGTGCGCAGCGTACCGCTCGCGAACGCATCGTTCGCATCACTGTCGGAATCGAGGTGGAACGTGCGGCGCTCCGCGGTCACCGCGTCGAGCGACGCGGCGTATCGCCAGCGCTCCGCGCCGGTGACGTAGTACGCGACCGGCTGCTTCAGGAACGCGGGCTTCGCCCCGCCCTTGAGCGTGTGGTCGTACCACTCGCGGTGCAGCGCATTCATGTCGAGCAGGCTCGCCTCGCCGAACTCGAGCCCGCCGACCTTCGCCTGCGGCGTGCGCGTGCCGGCGTGGTCCCACGGCCCGATCACGAGCCAGTGCGTCGCGCGCGCAGTCGGCGTCGCGAACTCGAGGTGGCGCCGGTAGTGCTCGATCGCGCCGGGCTGGTCGCCGTCGTAGTGGCCGGTGATCGTGAGGATCGGGAGGTCGATCTTCGCGTACTCGTCCTGCGTCGGGTTGTAGGCGTCCCAGTAAGCGTCGACGGTCGGGTGCGCGATCCACTCGCGGAAGATCGGCGAACGCACGCCGAGCTCGACGTCGAGCGTCTCGAACGGCTTGTGCTCGAGGTAGATGCGCTTGTACGCCGAGTGCCAGAACGGCGCGTCGCCGAACACCATCGACTGAGACGCCCGGCCTTGCGTCAGCGTCAGCCACTGCAGGTCGTACGGATAGAACAGGTTCGCACGCATCGGGAAGTCGACACCCGCGAACGGCGATGCGACCGGCACGATCGAGGTCAGGTGCGGCGGAAACGTCTTCGCGGCCGCCCACTGGTTGTAGCCGGCGTAGGAGCCGCCCCACATCGAGGTCTTGCCGTTGCAGTAGGGCTGCTTCGCGAGCCACTCGACGACGTCGTGCGCGTCGTGCGCCTCCTGGATCAGCGGCGCGAACTCACCGCCCGAGTTGCCGCGGCCGCGCGCGTCGACCGTCAGGAACACGTAGCCGTTCGCGCCGAAGTAGAGCCCGCGGTCGTGGTAGCTCTGCGCGATGTACGGCGTCAGCGTGAAGATGCACGGCAGCGGCGCGGTCGCGTCGCGCGGCGCGTACTTCGTCGCCGCGAGCTCGACCCCGTCGCGCAGCGGGATCCGCAGTCCCCACTCGAATGCGACCTTCGCGGGATCGGGCGTCGCGGGCTTCGGATCGTGCGCCGCGGCAAGCGGCACGAACAGCGACAGCAGCAGCGAGAAAACGCGCATCGAAGCCTCGGGTGATGGGGGCTCGCATGCGTAGTCTGCCGCAATCGCGGCCGTTCCCGCGAAGGCATCCTGCGCGGCGGGATACGCCGCGGATCCGCGTAAGCCCTAGCCTGCAGGGCGGAAAGGACGGTGAATAACGTGAATCGGGTTCTCGTTGCAGCGGCTATGGCGGTCGCGGTCGCATCCGCGACGGCGGCGCCGGTCGTCGATCTCTACGTGCAGAATCAGGGAAACCTCCCCGACGGCTTCGGGGTGTTCAACGACGGCGAGTACGCCGACGAGTTCACCGTGCCGGCCGGGCAGACGTGGACGGTGACCGGCGTGCGCACGCCGGTCGGCTTCGCGAAGGACGGGCCCTACTACCGCGTGTCGTTCTACTTCAACGCCGGCGGCTTGCCCGGCACCGTCGCGTGCCAACGATCGGCCGTACAACCCATGGGTAGCCCCACCTCGTTTCCGTCCGTCGGGATCCACACGCCCGAGTACCGCCCCGTCGCGCCTTGTGTGCTCGGTCCCGGCAGCTACTTCTTCGGTCTGAGGCTCTTCGATGCCGCTGGAAGCGGTGCGCAGATCGAAGCGACGCCGACGATTACCGGCAACGAAGCGCGCACCCGCGGCAACGTATGCCCTGCCAACTTCGTGCCGGTCAGCACGTGCGGTTTCCAGCCCACCGTTCGGGACATTCGCTTCGTCGTCGAAGGATGCCTCACCGCGAACTGCGAGCAGCCGGTCGTCGCGTCGGCTTCGTGCAGCGGACGCGACGCGACAGTCACGATTCGCGACGGCGACGGCAACTTCGACATCGTCGGCGCCGGCCCCGGCCTGCCGCGCGCGAACGTGCCGCGTGGAACCGTGACGATCATCGGCCCAGCGCGCTGGCCGGACATGCGCGTGGTCGAACGCAGCGGCGATCTCGAGTCGCTCCCGCTCGGCGTCCAGAACTGCGGCGACCACATCTTCGGCGGTGATTTCGAGTTCTTCGAACCGGCCTTCTGATCGTCACGCGAATCGGGTCGCGGCGTACGGCGCGAGGTCGAGCGACGGCTCGGCACCGGTCACGATCTCGCGCACGAGCTGACCGGTGATCGGCGCGAGGCTCACGCCGAGCATGCCGTGGCCGGTCGCGAGCACGAGATTCGAATCGCGAGGCGACGCGCCGATGATCGGCAGGTCGTCGTACGTCATCGGGCGCCAGCCGTACCACTCCTCGCGCACCTCGGTCGGCACCTCGCGCAGATACTCGCGCGCGCCGCGCGTCAAGGCGTCGAGACGCACGCGGTTGAGCGACGTGTCGTAACCCGCGAACTCCATCGTGCTGCCGAGCCTGAAGCCGCTCGACCACGCCGTCACGCAGACGCTGCGCTCCCTGCAGACGACCGGGATGCGCGGACAGATCGACGGACGCGCGAACGTGATCGAGTAGCCCTTGCCCGGTTGCACCGGCAGCGGCACGCCGAGCGCGCGCGCAAATTGCGGCGACCACGCGCCGAGCGCGTAGACGATGATGCGGCCGCGGCGCGATCCGCGTGAGGTCTCGACCCGACCCTCGCGCGGTGCGATCGACTGCACCTCGCAACCGGTCTCGATCGTGCCGCCGAGCTCGCGCACGCGGCGCGCGAGCTCCGCGACGAACCGGTCGGGTCTGAGATGCGCGTCGCCCGCGTTCCAGTGCGCGCCGACGATCGTGTCGTTGACAGCCGGCTCGAGCGCGCGCGTCCTCGCGCCGTCGAGCACCTCGATCGGGATGCCGACCTCGCGGAGCGACTCGACCAGCCAGCCGCTCGATTCGAGCTCGCGCACATCGCGATAGACGTAGAGCGTGCCGTTCTCCTCGAACTCGCACGCGAGGCGCTCGTCGCGCACGAGCTCGGCGAGCCGCTCGCGCGAGCGCGTGAGGAGCTCGCCCTTGACGCGCGTGACCGTGCGGAAGTCGCGCCAGTTGCAGCGCCGCGCGAAGCGCAGCAGCCAGCCCATCAGCTCGAGGTCGAAGCGCGGCTTGATGTGAAACGGTGCGTCGGGCGCGAGCATGTAGCCCAGCGCCTTGCGTACCATGCCGGGCATCGCGAGCGGCGGTGCGTGGCTCGGGGTGATCGTGCCGCAGTTGCCGTGCGAAGAGCCGCGGCCGATCTCGCCTTGCTCGAGCACCGTCACCGCGCGCCCCGCCTTCGCGAGCTCGAGCGCGCACGCGAGCCCGATCACGCCGCCGCCGAGGACCAGTACGTCCGTGCCGCCGTTCTGCATCGTGCGATGTTAGCGAACGCGGCGGGCTCAGCGGCGACGCAGCAGCGAATAGGCGAACGCCTGCGTCGCGCCGACAGGGGTGACGTGCACCTCGTCGCGCGCGGCGACGAATTCGAACGATGGACCCATCGCCGCAGCGATGTCGCCGGCGCTGCGCCGCGCGACCGGCAGCCCGCTGCAGCGCTCCGGCCCGTCGGGCGCGAATCCGGCGATGACGGCGTGACCACCGCGGCACAGCGCGTGTGCGGCCTGGCGCGCGTACGCCGCGACGTCGGCGGGGTCGACGAGGAAATGCAGCACGGCCCGGTCGTGCCAGAAGTCATAGGCGCCGCCCGCGAGCGGCGACGTGCGCACGTCGCCGACGATCCACTCGACGCGAGCCCGACCGACGCGCTCGCGTGCCAGCGCGAGCGCCGTCTCGGAAAGGTCCAGCACCGCGAGGCTCGCGACGCCACGCGCGACCAGCGCATCGACCAGCGTCGAAGCCCCGCCGCCGACGTCGATCACGCGGCTGGACGCCGACAGCCCGGCCTCGTCGAGCAGCGCGAGCGACGTCGCCAGGTCCGCCAGAAACCAGCTGACGCCGTGCGCTCCGCGCCGACGATAGACGTCGTTCCAGTGCGCCGCCGTCGAGCCCGGTTCCCGCATCGCGCCAGCTTAGCGCGACGGCGCGGATTCAACTCCGCGGACGGCGCGGGCGACGCGAGTAGTCGGCGATCGGCGGCGTGACGCCCTGGCCCAGCGCAATGGGATCACTCGCGGGGAACGACTGCTCGACCGCTTCGTCGAGCTTCGCTTCGCGTTCGGCCTTGCTCGTGCGTTTCGTGTCCATGCGACTTGCTTTGCAAGCGCCTTGCCGACTGAAGGTGCGAAGCGGGCCCAGGTGGGAGTTTCTCCGCTAGCCGGCCAGTAGCAGTTCAGGTCGACCTCCGTGCGAGACCCGATGCGCGTGATTCGGCCGTCGCAGGCTCTCCGGTTCCATCGCTCTCCGGGTGCGGGCGCACCCCGGGCGTGATGCCGTACCCGAACGGCAAACCGGAAGCCGCGACGCGTTCGTGGGCCAACCGAAATCCGACAGGGGGATTTGCGTGGACCTTCGCTCGATCCGTGGCACGCTCGTGCGTGCCGCTGCGTGGCTCGTCGTTGCCTTCATTCCCGGCAGCGTGTTGGCGGAAGGCAGCCGGACGCTGTATCCCACCGGCTACACCGGTTCGCGCGCGAACCTCGACGTGCAGGACCCCGCGTTCCTCTACACCGGCGTCGTCGCGCGCCGCGGGTTCCTCTACGTCTACGCGCGCCAGGGCGAGTTCATCCTCGTCGGCTCGCGCAACCGCGCCAACGCCGGCGACGTGTTCATCTACGACCCGCAGTCGTTCGGCACACGCGGCAACGAGACGATCCCCGGCGCCGCGAATTTCACCTGCTCGGCTGCACCGCCCGCCGGCTCGTTCGGCGGCGGCACGCGCGGCACGATCACCACGCGCAACGCCGAGCTCGCAGGCCCCAACAGCGCGGACAACACCGTCGCGGTCGTAAACGGCTGGAGCCCGTGCGCGTACCTCGCGCCGTCGACCGGCATCTACGGCGTGCGCTTCACCCAGGCGACCAGCGGCGCGGGACCCGACGGCGTGATCGATCCGCCCGCGGTTTCGAACAACACCGTGGCGGCATGGGACGTCACCGTCCGCGCGAACGCGACGACGACGAGCGACATCAACGGTCGACTGTTCACCTACGCGTACGTCGCGTTCACCGGCGGCAACAGCCGCCCGATCAACACGACGCTCTACTACGTCACGCAGGACGGCTACCGCTATCGCCAGACCGCGACGGGCCTCGATCCGAACGGCTTCGCGATGTGGGCGAACACGTCGGGGTTCTTCGATCTCGGCCAGCCGCTCTACAAGGACATCCGCGGCGCGGGCTCCGCCGGCGCGCCGCAGCACACGGGGCTCACCGCGCAACTCGCGCAGTTCCCGATCTTCTTCAGCAACGTCGCCGACACGGGACCGAACGATACCGAAGTCGAGCGCGTGCTCGCGGCGCTCGGCATCGCCGCGATCCCGCCGGTACCGACCGTCAGCGGCGTGACGTTCACCGGCAACCGCCCGGGCAACACCTCGACCGTCGGCGCGGGCGGTGTCTTCAGCTTCACCACGACGAACACGGTCTCGTTCCAGATCGTGATCAGCCGCGACGGCGTCGACTTCGACCCCGCGAATCCGCTCAACCGCGAGATCACCGGCCTCGCACCGACCGGCACTTACAGCATCTACTGGGACGGTCGCGACAACAACAACACCGCGATGCCGGCCGGGACGTATCCCTACCGCATCGTCGGACGCAACGGCGAAGTTCACTTCCCGCTCGTCGACGCCGAAGGCAACGCGAGCGGCGGGCCGCAGGTCGTCAAGCTGAACGGCGACCAGAGCGCGACCGTCTACTACGACGACCGCGGCTACCTCACGAACTCCGGGCAGACGATCGGCGTCCTGAACGGATTGCTGTGCGGTGCGACGCCGCCCACACCGCCGACGCCGACCCACAGCCTGCTCGGCGTCAACTCGACGGCCGCGTATCGCAGCTGGCCCGGCAACGGCAACGCGAACACGGATTGCAATACGACCGCGGGCACCGGTTTCGGCGATGCGAAATCGCTCGATCTCTGGGCTTTCGAGTCGACGCCGGCGCAGACGCAGAACGTCGTCATCATCCCGCAGACGATCGTGATCGACGTCGCGACGCAGGTGACGGTACAGCCTTCGGCGCAGCCGGGCCAGACCGTCAACGGCACGGTCGTGTTCCGCAACGACGGCAACAATGCGTCGTCGGGCACGACGTACACGATGACGCTCGGTGCGAACCGTCCGGCTTCGATGACGTTCACCGGCATTCCGGCCGGCATCACTGCGACGTACAACGCCGGCACCGGCGTGGTCACGTTCACCGGCATGCCCGCGTCGCTCGCGAGCCTGCAGCAGATCAGCATCCCCTTCCAGTATCCGGCGCCGAACGTCGGCCCGGTCGTCGTGACCTCGACGATCGCCGCGAACGAGACCGCAGGCGCAAACACGAGCGACAACCAGTCGTCGGGCTCGACCGCAATCATCGTCGCGGACGTGCGCACGTCGGTGACGGTGCCCGCAAGCGCCGCGACCGGCACGCTCGTTACCGGCAGCTTCCAGTTCGCGAACGACGCGGCGGCGACCGCGGCAGCCGACAGCGTCACCTACACCGCGACGATCGGCACCGCCGGGAATCGTCCTGTCGCGGTGAACTTCACCGCGCTGCCGGCCGGCGTCACCGCGAGCTACGACGCGGTCAGCGGCATCGTGACGTTCACCGGTATGCCCACGACGCTGACGCCGGGCCAGGTGCTCGATTTCACCTTCGAATACACCGCGCCCGCACCGGGAACGGTTCCGGTCTCGACCTCGATCGCGACATCGACGGCCGAATCGTCGACCGCAAACAACACCGCGAACGGCACGACCACGATCACCGCGCCGGCGGCCGACCTCTCGCTCACGAAGAGCGACGGCGGCGTGGACGCCGTGCCGGGCACGAATCTCGTCTACACGCTTTCGATCTCTAACGCGGGACCGTCGAGCGCGGCGAGCGTCAGCGTCTCGGATACGATCCCGGCGGGTCTCGGCTTCGTGTCCGCGACCGGCGCGGGCTGGACCTGCAACTTCGCGGCCGGCACGGTGACGTGCACGCGCGCGACGCTCGCGGTGGGCGCCGCACCGGCGATCACGTTGACGCTCTCCGTCCCCGCCGGTTACAGCGGCGCGAACCCGATCTCGAACAGCGCTACGGTCACCACCACCACGAACGATCCGATCCCGGGCAACAACACCGGCAGCGACACGACCCCCGTTGCACCGCAGGCCGACCTCTCGATCACGAAGAACGACGGCGGTGCCACCGCGAGCGCCGGCGGTACGGTCGTCTACACGCTCGTCGTCACGAACACCGGTCCGTCCGACGCCGCCGGTGTCCAGGTCCAGGACGCGACACCCGCGGGTCTCGTGTTCGGCTCGAATGCGGGCGACTGCACCACGCCGTTCCCGTGCGCGCTCGGCACGATTGCAGCCGGCGCGACGCGCACGATCACGACGACGTTCAACGTGCCGGCGGGCTACGCCGGCCCGAACCCGATCGCGAACACCGCCGCCGTCACCTCGACGACGCCCGATCCGAACGGCGGCAACAACTCCGGCAGCGACACGACCCCGGTGACGGCCGCGCAGGCCGACCTCTCGATCGTGAAGGACGACGCCGGCGCGAGCGTCGTGCCGGGCAACAGCGTCACGTACACGCTCGCCGTCGCGAACAGCGGCCCCGCGGATGCCTCGACCGTCAGCGTGACCGACACGATTCCCGCCGGGCTCGGCTTCGTCTCGGCAAACGGCGTGGGCTGGACCTGTGGCGAAGCTGCGGGCGTCGTGACCTGCACGCGGCCGGCGCTCGCCGTCGGCCCAGCGCCAGTCATCGCGCTCGCGCTCTCGGTGCCTGCCGGCTACGCCGGCGCGAACCCGATCGTGAACAGCGCGAGCGTGGCGTCCGCGACGAACGACCCGACCCCCGGCAACAACACCGACGGTGAGAACACGCCGGTGCTCGCCCCATCGGCCGATCTCTCGATCACCAAGGACGACGGCGGAGCGAGCGCGAGCGCGGGCGGCAGCGTCGTCTACACGATCGTCGTGACGAACAACGGGCCGTCGGACGCCGCGGCGGTCAGCGTCGCCGACACGACGCCGCCCGGGTTGGTGTTCCAGTCGAACGCCGGGGCGTGCACGACGCCGTTCCCGTGCGCGCTCGGCACGGTTCCCGCCGGCGCGACGCGCACGATCACGACGACGTTTGCGGTGCCGTCGGGCTACACCGCGCCGGATCCGATCACCAACACGGCGACGGTGTCGTCGACGACGAACGATCCGAGCCCCGGCAACAATTCGGACAGCGACACCACGCCGCTCACCGCGCCGCAGGCCGACCTCGCGATCACGAAGAGCGACGGCGGCGCGGGCGTCACGCCGGGGAACAACGTCACGTACACGCTCGCGGTCACCAACAACGGTCCCGCGGATGCCGCGAACCTCACCGTCAGCGACACGGTTCCCGCCGGTCTCGGCTTCGTCTCGGCAAACGGCGCGGGCTGGACCTGTGGCGAAGCCGCGGGCGTCGTCACCTGCACGCGTCCCGCGCTCGCGGTCGG
>Ga0187892_10006033_pt1 | contig 18407 bp, 19 predicted proteins | sample MA1701073metaG_FD_139345 | JGI IMG/M metagenome (GOLD analysis project Ga0187892, IMG submission 139345) | Bio-ooze microbial communities from a basaltic lava cave in the Kipuka Kanohina Cave System on the Island of Hawaii, USA - MA170107-3 metaG ... | reverse complement strand
GCGAAGGCCAGCCAGACCCAGGTGGGCACGTCGAAGCTCGCATAGCGAGCAGAGGTGTCCTCGGTGACGGCGGCGAACAGAGGCAGGATCATCAGGGATTGCGTCGCACGACCGACGACGGCCGGACACTAGCAACCCCCGCCGGCGCCCTCCGGGCGGTTTGACAGCGCCACCCGCCGGGACGAGCATGCGAACGTGCGTTCCATCAGCCCGCTGGCGCTCGAGGTGCTGGGGGAGCGGGCCCGGCCCGTCACCTCGGCCGAGGAGCGGGTGCTGGCCGTGCCCTCGCCGCTGGCTTCACTGCTGCCGGGCGCCGTCCTTCGCCGAGGCTCGGTCGTGGCCGTGGCTACGCCCGGTGGCCCGGTCGACGGCCGCGACGACGCCGCCGCCTCGCTGGCGCTGGGTCTGGTCTCGGCGGCATCGGCGGAGGGGTCCTGGTGCGCGCTCGTGGGCGCGCCCGGGCTGGGCCTGGCGGCGGCCGCCGAGCTGGGCCTCGCCCTCGACCGGCTGCCGGTCGTGGCCGCGCCGCCGCCGACCGGCAGTCGCAGCTGGGCCTGGGTGGTCGCCACCCTGCTCGACGGGCTCGACGCGGTGGTGGCCTGGCCTCCTTTGCAGCTGAGCTCGGCCGACGCCCGCCGGCTACGGGACCGGGCCCGCCGGCGATCGGCGGTGCTCGTGATCGTCGGGCCGTGGCCCGGCCCCGTCGACCTGCGGCTCGAGGTGGTCGGGGTCGAATGGGAAGGGGTGGGTGCCGGAGCCGGCCGCCTCCGGCGCCGGCGCGTGGCGCTGCGGGCGGGCGGCCGGGCCTGGGCCGGCAGGGAGCCCCTGGCCGAGGCGTGGTTGCCGGCCGACGGCGGGGGGCTGGCCGCCTGCGAGGCGTCGTCGAGTGCGGCGGTCGACCGCGGCCGTGGTGCCGGCCCCGGCGGCGCGGCCGGTGATCGGGAGCGTCGCGTCGGATGACACCAGTGACTGTCCCGGAGGATGGGACGACGGCACCTCCCCGCATGCTCGCCGTGTGGTGCACCGGCTGGCCCACCGGCGCTCCATCCCGCGGTCCATCCCGTGGTCCCGCCGGCTGGCCCGGCGCTCCATCCCGCGGTCCATCCCGCGGTCCGTCGTTCGAGCCGGTCGTGGCCGCGCTGGAGGCCTTCACCCCGAGGGTGGAGATCGTCGAGCCGGGGGAGTGCCTGATCGCCACCCGGGGCCCGGCCCGCTACTTCGGTGGCGAGCGGGCGCTGGCCGGGCTGGTCCAGGACCGCGTCGAGGCCGTGCTGGTGGAAGCCTCGGAGGACCCGGGCCCGCCGGCGGTGGCGGTGGGCGTGGCCGACGGCCGGTTCCCGGCGCGCCAGGCCGCCCGCCAGGCCGCCCGCCAGGCGGCCCGACGAGCGGGCCGAGCCCCTGGCGAGGGGGTGCTGGTGGTGCCGCGGGGGAGGAGTGCCCCGTTCCTCGCCCCGCTGCCCGTCGACACCCTGGGCGACCCCGAGACGGCCGACTTGCTCGGACGGCTCGGCATCCGCACGCTGGGCCAGCTCGCGGCGCTGCCGGCGGGGTCGGTGCTCGACCGCTTCGGGCCGCTCGGTGCCCGGCTGCACGGCCTGGCCCGGGGGGTCGACCCGACGACGCTGTCAGCGCCGGCCGTTCCTCCCGACCTGGCCGCGCAGGTCGAGCTCGATCCTCCGCTGGAGCGGGTGGAGACGGCGGTGTTCGCGGCAGCCGCGCTGGCCGAGCGCTTCCTGGCCCGGCTGGCGCGGGCGGGCTCGGTCGTGGCCGTGGTGCGGATGGAGACGACCACCGCCGACGGCGGCGGCCTGGCTCGCTGCTGGCGCTTCGACGACCCGCCCTCGGCGGGCGCGCTGGCCGAGCGGGTGCGCTGGCAGCTCGACGGCTGGTTGTCGAGCGCCCCGCGGTCGGCCGATCCACGGATCACCCGGCTGCGCCTCGTTCCCGAGGAGCTCGGGACCGGCGGCCGTCAGCTCGGATTCTGGGGCGGCGACGGCGGACGGGCGGAGCGGGCGGCTCGAGTCCTGGTACGGGTCCAGGCCGTGCTCGGAGCCGACGCGGTGACCGTGGGCCGGGCGGGGGCCTACGGTCGGGGCCCGGCCGAACAGTTCCGGTTCGTCCCCTGGCCCGGCGACGAACCGTCGACGAAGGCGGCCGGCGCCCAGCGCGGCCGACCGCGATCGGCTTCGACCCGGCGGCCGGCCGAGGGTGCGCCACCCTCGACCCGGCGGCCGGCCGAGGGTGCGCCACCCTGGCCCGGTCGGGCCCCGCCGCCCGCGCCCGCCATGGTGCCGGCCGAGCCGTTGCCGGCCGTGCTGGTCGACGCCGACGGGGTGCCGGTCGCCGTCGACGGCCGCGGCGCGCCGTCCAATGTCCCGGCGCGCCTCACCGTGGGCGGCGGTCCGGCGGCGGCCGTCACCGCCTGGGCCGGCCCCTGGCCCGTCGACGAGCGGTGGTGGGACCCGGTCGCCCATCGGCGCCGGGCCCGATGGCAGGTGGTCACCGGGGCCGGGCGCGCCCACCTCCTCGCTGTCGAGGGCGGGCGGTGGTGGTTGGAGGCGACGTATTGAGGCGGCAGCGCGGAGCCGTTCCGCCGAGGCAGGGGGCCCGGGGGCCTCGGCTACCGTCGCCCGCCATGTCCACGCTCCCGACCTGGGCGGCCGCGACCGCGACCGCGGTCCTGCTCGCGGCGTGCAGCGGCACCACCGAGGGCGGCGATCACCCGCGCGCCGCCCCCCGGGGGGCCGAGTGCTCGCCGTCGGGCCCCTCGCTGTCGATCAGTGCCAAGAACAACCTCTTCGACACCGACTGCCTGGCCGTCGCCGCGGGGGAGAAGTTCACGGTGGCGTTCGACAACGACGAGGACGTGCCGCACAACTTCGCCATCCTCCCCCGGTCGGGCAAGGGCGAGGCCCTCTTCGACACGGGAGTCTTCAACGGTCCCGAGGTCCGGAACCTGGAGGCCGGTCCGCTGGAGGCCGGCAACTACACGTTCCACTGCGTGGTGCACCCCAACATGGTGGGTTCCTTCGTCGTGCGGTAGGTCCTCGGTCGGGCCTTTCCGGCCCGACCCGCGACTCGGCAGGGTCCCCCGTTCGGAGCGAACACATGTTCGCTACACTCCGCCGTCCCATGGCCGTTCCCCGGGCGCCCGCGCTGGCGTACGCCGAGCTGCACTGCCACTCGCACTTCAGCTTCCTCGACGGTGCCTCCTCGCCCGAGGACCTCGCCGCCGAGGCGGCCCGTCTCGGCCTGAGCGCCCTGGCCGTCACCGACCACGACGGCCTCTACGGCGTCGTCCGCTTCGCCGAGGCCGCCTTCGTGGCTGGTGTCCGTACCGTCTTCGGCGCTGAGCTCACGCTGGGTGCCAGCCGGCCCTCGGGCGGCGCCGCCGATCCCGACGGCCCCCACCTCGTGGTGCTGGCTCGCAACCCGGCCGGCTACGCCCGCCTCTCCCGGGCCATCTCCGTGGCCCACCTGGGACCCGGTGTCCTCGACGCCAGGGCGGTCGTTGACGCGAACACCGCGCCAGTCGCGCCATCCGCGTCAACCACCGCCGGCCATGCCGCGCGGCGTAGGGAGATCCACGTCGATCTGGCGACGCTGGCCGACCTCGGCCGGGACCACTGGGTCGTGCTCACCGGCTGTCGCAAGGGGTCGGTGCCCACGGCGCTGATGTCGCGGGGCCCGGCGGCGGCGGCCGTCGAGCTGGCTCGGCTGGTCGACGCCTTCGGGCGCCCCAACGTCCTCGTGGAGCTGTGGGACCACGGCGACCCGCTCGACTCGGCCCGCAACGACGCCCTGGCCGCCCTGGCCGCCCGCGCCGGGGTGGGCGCCGTCGCCACCAACAACGTCCACTACGCCACACCTCGCGCCCGCCCTCTGGCCACCACGCTGGCCGCGGTGCGGGCCCGCCGGCCGCTGGCCGAGCTCGACGGCTGGCTCCCGGCCGGGGCCACCGCCCACCTGCGCTCGGGTGCGGAGCAGGCCCGCCGCTTCGCGCGCTATCCGGGCGTGGTCGAGCGGGCGGCGGAGGTGGGGCGAGCGTGCGCCTTCGACCTGCAGCTCGTCACGCCCGCCCTTCCCGACTTCCCGGTGCCCGCCGGCCACGACCAGACGAGCTGGCTGGCCGAGCTGGTGCGCCGGGGGGCCGAGCGCCGGTACGGACTGCCGGGCAGGGCCGGCACCGAGCCGGCCTACGGGCAGATCGCCTCCGAGCTGGCGGTGATCGAGCAGCTCGGCTTCGCCGGTTACTTCCTGATCGTGGAGGACATCGTGGCCTTCTGCCGCGAGCACGACATCTACTGCCAGGGGCGGGGGTCGGCAGCCAACAGCGCCGTCTGCTACGCCCTCGGCATCACCAACGCCGACGCCGTCGGCCTGGGCCTGCTCTTCGAGCGTTTCCTGTCCCCCGAGCGCGACGGCCCGCCCGACATCGACCTCGACATCGAGCACCGCCGGCGGGAGGAGGTGATCCAGTACGTGTACCGCCGCTACGGCCGCGATCGCGCCGCCCAGGTCGCCAACGTCATCACCTACCGGCCCCGCTCGGCGGTGCGCGACATCGGCAAGGCCCTCGGCCACCCTCCGGCGGCGGTCGACGGATGGGCGCGCCAGATCGACGGCTGGCACGACGCTGCGCTCCCTTCCGACATCGACGTGCCGGTGCCGGTGGCCGAGCTGGTCCGCCAGGTGGCGGGCTTTCCCCGTCATCTCGGCATCCACTCGGGCGGGATGGTGCTCTGCGACCGCCCGGTGGTGGAGGTCTGCCCGGTGGAGATGGCGGCGATGGAAGGCCGCACCGTCCTGCAGTGGGACAAGGACGACTGCGCGGCCGCCGGGCTGGTCAAGTTCGACCTGCTCGGCCTGGGCATGCTCACCGCGCTGCACCTGGGCGTCGACCTCATCACCGCCTCGGCGGGCGTGGCCGTCGACCTGGCGACGATCCCCCAGGAGCCCGAGGTCTACGAGATGCTCACCCGGGCCGACACGGTGGGCGTGTTCCAGGTGGAGAGCCGGGCCCAGATGGCCACCCTGCCGCGGCTCAAGCCCCGCTCGTTCTACGACCTCGTCGTCGAGGTGGCCCTCATCCGTCCCGGGCCCATCCAGGGCGGCTCGGTCCACCCGTACCTCCGGCGCCGCAACGCCACGGAGCCGGTCACCTACCTGCACCCGCGGCTCGAGCGGTCACTGTCGAAGACCCTCGGGGTCCCGCTGTTCCAGGAGCAGCTCATGCAGATGGCCATCGACGTGGCCGGCTTCACCCCCGGCGAGGCCGATCGGCTGCGCCAGGCCATGGGATCCAAGCGCAGCCACCAGCGCATGGAGGCCCTCGGTGACCGCCTGTTCGAGGGCATGGCGGCCAACGGCATCACCGGCGAGGTGGCCGAGGCCATCTACGGCAAGCTGGCCGCCTTCGCCGACTTCGGCTTCCCCGAGAGCCACTCGGTGAGCTTCGCCTACCTGGTCTACGCCTCGGCCTGGATGAAGCTGCACTACCCGGCCGCGTTCCTGGCCGCTCTGCTCAACTCCCAGCCGATGGGCTTCTACTCACCCAACACGCTGGTGGCCGACGCCCGCCGCCACGGCGTGGTGGTGCTCGGTCCCGACGTCAACGCCAGCGCGGCGGCGGCCACGCTCGAACCCGACCCCGCCAGTGCCGGCGGCTTCGCCACCCGCCTCGGGATCGAGTCGGTCCGCAACGTCGGTGCCGAGCTGGCCACCCGCATTGCCGAGCGACGGCCGTTCGCGTCGATGGAGGACCTGGTGCGGCGCACGGGCGCGACGCGGCCGGCAGTGGAGGCGCTGGCCACCGCCGGTGCCTTCGGCGCCTTCGATCCGCCGGGGGCCGGCCGGCGCGAAGCGCTCTGGGTCGCCGGCCCGGTGTCGCGCTCGTCGGCATTCCGCCTGGGAGGCGTGGTGACGTCGGGCCGGTCACCGGCGTTGCCGCCGATGACCGCGGCCGAGGTGGTGGCCGCCGACCTGTGGTCCACCGGCGTCTCGGCCGGACGTCACCCGGTGAGCTTCGCCCGCCCGCAGCTCGACGCCCGGGGCGCCCGGCGCCTCGCCGAGCTGTTCGATCTACCGGGCGGACGGCGGGTGGTGGTGGGCGGGCTGGTCACGCACCGCCAGCGACCGGCCACCGCCGCGGGCACCGTCTTCGTCAACCTCGAGGACGAGACCGGGATGCTCAACGTGATCTGTCCCCCGGCGATCTGGGCTCGGCACCGGTCGGTTGCCCGAACGGCCGCCGCCCTGGTCGTCTCCGGGCGCCTCGAACGGGCCGACGGTGCCGTCAACCTGGTGGCCGAGCACATCGAGGTGCTCACCCTCGGCGCCACTCCGGCGGCCCGCAACTTCCGCTGACGAGTCCTGGGTACGGTGCCTGGCGTGGACACCGGTCAGATCGGACGTTGGCTCCTTCTGGGCGCCGTGGTGCTGGCGATCACGGGTGCGCTGCTCGTCTTCGGTTCCCGGCTCGGCCTCGGGCGGCTTCCCGGTGACTTCGCCTTCGGAAAGGGCAACTTCCGAGTCGTCGTGCCCTTGGCCACGTCGATCCTGCTGTCGATCGTGGCGACGATCGTCCTGAACCTGTTCCTCCGCCGGTAGCCCCGAGCCTCAACGGCTTGACGTCAACCCGGCTTGACGTTGCGGCGGAAGATGTTGTCGGGGTCGTAGCGGGCCTTGATGAGGGCCAGACGCTCGTACTCGGCATCGCCGTAGCGATCCGAACCCGGTCCGTGTCCTCGACGGCCAGGGCCTTGGTGCCCGAGCCTCGTCGTAGCCGGGTCGTCGGGCCCGATCGCCGTCGCGTCGATCACCGTCCTGAGTTGCTCGATGACATCTCTGGCGACGGTGTCCTCCTCGCCACGTGCAGGCCCGCTCAGCGCCCGAATCGCGGGGAGGATACCGACCGGCGGCCACGCCGGGAAGGCGATCAGAGCTGGCGGCCAACCAGTGCGGCGATGCGGCGGTTGACCGCGAGGGGAGTGGCGCGCGACAGACCGGCGAAGAAGCGGTAGCCGAGGCGGGGGACGGCCAGCGCCCGGCCCTTCTCCAGGGCCCGCAGCCCCGCCTCGGCCACCTCGTCGGAGCTCAACCAGGCCGGCCCGGGGACCATCGACCGGTCGAGACCCGCGACGGCGTGGAACTCGGTGCGGGTCATGCCCGGCAGCAGGGCCACGACGGTGACACCGTCTCGGCGCACCTCCTCGTGGAGGGCCTGGCTGAAGCTGTTGAGGTAGGCCTTGGTGGCGGCGTAGGTGGCGAGGAACGGCACCGCCTGCACGCCGGCGATGGACGACACGTTCACGATCCCGCCGCGGCGACGCTCGATCATCCCCGGCAGGGCGGCGGCCGAGAGCCGCACGGGCGCGAGCACGTTGAGGCGGATCTCGGCCTCCTCGTGGTCGACGGGCTGGTCCGTGAAGGGGCCACTGCCACCGAAGCCGGCGTTGTTCACGAGGAGGTCGACGGGTCGATCCCGATCGGCCAGCCGGGCCTCGACGGACCGGAGGGCCCCGGCGTCGGTGAGGTCGGCGACCATGACCTCGACAGCGCGCCCGGAGGAGGCGCGGATCTCGGAGGCCAGCTCCTCGAGGCGGTCGGTCCGGCGGGCCACGACGACGACGTCGCATCCACGTCGGGCGAGCGCGATGGCGAACGAGCGACCGATCCCACTCGACGCTCCGGTCACGAGGGCGGTGGGCCAGCGGGAGGAGAACGCCATGGGCTGAGCACGCTATCGCCGGCTCGGGCCGCGCCCGGCGTCCGGACCGGCATCGGGTGCCGAAGACACGGCCATGCCGCTATGCCGACTGCGACCTGGTCGCAACACCATCGGGGTGGCTACCGTGGAGGGGACGTGAGGCCCATCTGGCGCAGACGTCGACCTCCGGGCGGCGCACTCGCACTCGCACTGCTGCTGGCGGCGGCGTGTTCCCGACCGGGCACGGTCTCCGATGACGGCCGCCTGCGCGTCGTGACCACCGTCGCCCCGATCACGAGCATCGTGGCCGCCGTGGCCGGTGACCGAGCCACCGTGGAAGGGATCGTCCCGGAAGGGGTCAACTCCCACACCTTCGAGCCGCCACCCTCGGCGGCGCGTGCCCTGGCCCGGGCCGACATCGTCTTCGTCAACGGCCTGCGGCTCGAGGACCCGACCAAGGAGCTGGCGGCCGGCCGCGGCCGGCCGGGCGCGGCGCTCGTCGAGCTCGGCAACCGGGCGCTCGCGCCGGACGAGTACCTCTACGACTTCTCGTTCCCCCGCGAGGCGGGCAAGCCCAACCCGCACCTCTGGACCAGCCCGCCCCTGGCCCTGCGCTACGCGCGGATCGTGACCGACGTCCTGAGCCGGCACTCGCCCGCGGACGCCGACGCCTTCGAGGCCAACTACGCCTCGTTCGCGGGCGGCGTCGACGCGCTGGACACGGCCATGCAGGCGGCGACCGCGACGCTCGAACCGAGCCGCCGGAAGCTCCTCACCTACCACGACGCCTACGCCTACTTCGCCCGGCACTATGGCTGGGAGGTCATCGGCGCCATCCAGCCGTCGAGCTTCGACGAACCGACCCCTAAGGACATCGCTGAGCTCATCGGCCAGGTACGTGCCCAGCGTGTCCCCGCCATCTTCGGATCGGAGGTGTTCCCGAGCCCGGTCCTGGAGCAGATCGGCCGGGAGGCGGGGGTGCGCTACGTGGACGTCCTGCGCGACGACGACCTCCCGGGACGTCCGGGTGACGCCGAGCACTCCTGGCTGGGCCTGATGCGGTTCAACTTCATGACGATGGTCGAGAGCCTGGGCGGCGACGCGTCGGCGCTCGAGGCCCTCGATCTCGGGGTGGTTCCGGTCGATCGGGCGACCTACCCCCAATGAGCGACGAGCCCCTCCTGGTTCTCGACGGTGTCACGTGCGGCTACGCCGGCGAGACGGTGGTGGTCGACGCCACGATCGAGGTGGGCCCCGCCACCTTCACGGGGGTGGTGGGCCCCTCGGGCTCGGGCAAGACGACCTTGCTGCGAGCGATGCTCGGCACCGTCCCGGTCCGCGCCGGCCAGGTCTGGCGCCGGCCGAACCTACGGATGAGCTACGTGCCGCAGACCGAGACCGTGAGTTGGAACTTCCCGGTGACCGTGGCCGAGACGGTGCTCATGGCCCGCACCAGGGGTCGCCGGCTGCCGTGGCCGAGCGCCGCCGAGCGGACCGAGGCGGCCGAGCTCCTCGACCGGTTGGGCATCGCCGAGCTGGCGGCGCGGTCGATCCGGGAGCTGTCGGGCGGCCAGCAGCAGCGGGTCTTCCTCGCCCGGGCGCTGCTCGCCCGGCCCCAGCTGATCCTGCTCGACGAGCCGACCGCCGGCGTCGACGTCGGGACGCGCCACGAGGTGCTGCACCTGCTCGGCGGGCTGCACGCCGAAGGGCTCGCCATCGTGCTCACGACCCACGACCTCAACGGGATGGCCGCGCACCTCCCGCGGATCGTGTGCCTGCGCGGGGCCGTGATCGCCGACGGCAGTCCGCGCGACGTGCTGACCCCCGAGGTCCTCGAGCGCACCTACGGGGCGCCGCTCGAGGTGCTCGAGCACGGTGGGATGCTGGTGGTGGTCGACCGCTACTCGAGGGGCGGTCCGCTCGCCGCGCGCCCGCGCTCCCACCCCCGCCGCCAAGGCGCGCGTGTGCCCCTCAGAGGGGGTCCGGGAGCGGAGAGCCCGGGTACGGCGTGAACCTGCTCGAGCCGTTCTCCTTCGCCTTCTTCCGGAACGGCCTCGTGGTGGCCACGCTGGCCGGCGCCCTGTGCGGCCTCGTCGGCGTGTTCGTGACGTTGCGAGGGATGAGCTACATCGGCCACGGGTTGTCGCACGCCATCTTCGGAGGGGCGGCGGCCAGCGCCGTCCTCTCGTTCAACTTCTACCTCGGGGCCGGCCTCTGGGGCCTGGCGTCCGCTCTGGCCATCGGGCGCATCACCCGTCGGCGGATCATCGGAGCCGACGCCGCCATCGGTGTCGTGACGACGGCATCGTTCGCCCTGGGCCTGGCGTTGCTGAACCGCTTCGGCCAGGCCCGCCGGTCGCTCGACGCCGCCCTCTTCGGCAGCATCCTGGGCGTGTCGGGCACCGACGTCGCCATTGTGGCCGGCGTGACCCTCCTCGGCGTCGTAGTCGTCGTGGCCGGCTACCGGCCGTTGCTGTTCACGACCTTCGACCCCGAGGTGGCCGAGGCGTCGGGTGTGCGGACGGCTCGGGTCGACGCCGTGCTCATGGCGCTCCTCGCCGTCACCATCCTCGCCACCATGAAGGTCCTCGGCGTGGTGCTGATCGCGGCGACCCTCGTGATCCCGCCGGTCGTGGCCCGCATGCTCACCAACCGCTTCGCCCGCATGCTGTGGGTCGCGGCGGCGGTCGGTGCGGCCTGCGGTTTCGTCGGCATGCACGCCAGTTATCACCTCGACATCTCGTCGGGTGCCGCCATCGTCCTCGTCGGTGCGGTGGTCTTCGGGACGGTGTTCGGGTTGACCGGTCGAGGCGGCCGGAGCCGCGCCGCCGGCCCGGCCCGGACGGCGCCCGGGCGTGAGCTCGCCGGTCGCGGGCCGTGAGCCGGAGCGGGTCGTAGTTTCTCGGCCCATGTCGGCGAGCCGGATCGAGGAGTTGATCGCCGCACTCCGTGCCTCGGGGCGGCGGGTGACGCCCACCCGGCGGGCCCTGATCGAACAGCTCGTGGGTGCCAGCAGCCATCTCACGGCCGACGAGCTGATGGCCAGGGTCGGCCTGGCCGACGGTCCCGTGCACGAGGCGACGATCTACCGCAGCCTCGACGCACTCGAGCGGTCCGGCCTGATCGAGCACGTCCACCTCGGCCACGGGCGAGCCGTCTACCACCTCATGGACGATCTGCACCAGCACCTGGTGTGCGAGGTCTGCGGGCAGGTGGCCGAGGCCCCGGCGGGGCTCTTCGACGTCGTACAGCGTCGGTTGGTCGAGCACCATGGCTTCGTGATGCGGCCGTACCACTTCGCCGTCCTGGGCCGCTGCCGAAGGTGCGAGGCTGCTCCTGTCCCGATCCTGGAGGAGGAACCGTCGTGAAGCTCATCACCGCCGTCGTCAAGCCGTTCCGGCTCGACACCGTCAAGGAGGCGCTGCGGACCTTCGGCGTCAACGGCATGACGGTGTCGGAGGCGCAGGGCTTCGGACGTCAGCGGGGTCATGCCGACGCCGCCGCCCATCCCGAGTACTCGGCCGACTTCGTGCCCAAGGTCCGCATCGAGGTCGTCACCACCGACGAGGAGGCCGCCGGGGTCGTCGAGACCATCCTCGGGGCGGCGCGCACCGACGCCATCGGAGACGGCAAGATCTGGGTGTCGCCCGTCGAGGAGGTCATCCGCATCCGCACCGCCGAGCGCGGCGAAGGCGCTCTCTAGTGCGACTTGGGGGCTGAAACCGTGAGCGATGTGACAAGTTCCCCACGGGTGGGGGTGTGGGGGGCGCTGGCCCCCACACCGGCCCGCAGGCGGCTCCGCCGCCGAGGAGCCTGAGCGCCGCCGGAGGCGGCCCGCCAAGGGGAGGGGGCCGGGGGAGGGCCTGCCCTCCCCCCGCTGACAGACCGCTGATCTATGGATCGTCCGCGGCGCGGCCGAAGCCCTGGCCTGCGGCGTTGTCCCGTCGTGTTGGCGTCAGGGCTGATGGATCAGCGCTCACCTAGTCGCCCCACTCGTTCGCTGCGCTCACTCCGTTGGGGCGAGCTGATCGCGCTCCGGGTGCCGGCGGAGCCGGCACCCTCCGCGTTCGTCTGCCGGCGAGCGTCGCTCGCCGCGCCGCGCCGGATGTAGCAGCCTGAACGGCCGCCTTCGGCGGCTTCGGCGGCCGCCGGACAGCCCGTTCAGTGCGGTCCGAGCGCCTACGATGGCCCCGGTGAAGGAGGGTCTCGAGATGGACCTGCCGAGTCATGGCTCGCGTGGTACGACGGGTGGGCGCCCGGTTCAGGGCGCTGCTGCGGTCGGATGCCGCCAGCATCCGACAGAGCCTCGCCGCGCTCGGGGTCAGCTCCGCCGGTAGCCTCTTGGCCGGGCTGACGCTCGGCGAGATCACCTCCACGCTCGACGCCTTCCCGGGCCTGCTCGTGCTCGTGCCGGCCGCGATCGGAATGCGGGGCAACATCTTCGGTGCCGTCGGCAGCCGCCTCGGCACGTCCATCCACGCGGGCACATTCCGCGTCTCCCGGCGGCCCGACACCGTCGTGGGCCAAAACGTGCTGGCGTCCATGGCCCTCACGCTGTTCGTCTCGCTGGCCCTCGCCGTGCTGGCCAAGTCGGTGTCCGTCGCCTTCGGCGTGCCGCGCACGATCTCCGTCGTGGACTTCGTGATCATCTCGGTGCTCGGCGGTGCCATCTCGTCGATCCCGGTCCTGGCCGTGACGCTCGGCGTTGCCGCCGGATCGGTCCGCCGGGGGTGGGATCTCGACAACGTGGCGGCGCCCCTCGTGACCGCGGCCGGCGACGTGTTCACGCTGCCGGCGCTGTTCCTCGCCACCTATCTCGTGTCCGTACCCGTCCTCTCGCCGCTGCTGGCCGTGCTCGCCGTCCTCCTGGGTCTCGTCGCGCTGGCCGGCGCGCTCCGGTCGAGGCTGTCGCTGCTGCCCGCCATCGTGCGGGAGTCGGTACCCGTGCTCTGCCTCGCCGGCGCCGTCGACGTGCTGGCCGGGCTGACGATCGAGAAGCGCCTCGAGTCGTTCGTCCACTACCCCGGCCTGCTGGTCCTGGTGCCGCCGTTCCTCGAGGACGCCGGTGCCCTAGGTGGCATCCTGGCCAGCCGGCTCTCGAGCAAGCTGCACCTCGGCGTCATCCAGCCCGCAAACGTGCCGCAGCGTCCGGCCCGCGACGACTTCCTGCTCACGCTCCTCTACGCCGTGCCGGTGTTCGTCCTGGTGGCGGTGAGCTCGGAGGTGGCCTCCGCGCTCAGCGGGCTCGACACCCCCGGCGTGACGCGGATGATCGGTGTGGCGCTCCTGGGAGGGTCCATCGCCACAGTGTCGGTGATGGCGATCGCCTACTACGGAGCCATCGCCGCCCACCGGCTCGGCCTGGACCCGGACATCCACGGGATCCCGTTGATCACCTCGTCGATGGACCTCATCGGTGCGTTTGCGCTCATCCTCGCCATCGTGGCCCTGGGTGTCGGATGACGGTCCTTCGAGCGTCGGGTCGTTAGGCTCACGAGGTCCATATGGACGACAGACCCCGAAATCTCAAGACGATGCTCTCGGAGGCCAAGGACACCTCCGAGCTGATGATCGATCTCGGCTACGCCTCGCTGTACTTCGGCGACGTGGCCATGGCCGAGGAGGTCGACGAGCTCGAGAAGCGGCTCTCCGCCCTCGTGCACGAGATGCGGGCCGTCTGCGTCCTCGCCGCCCGCTCGCCGCGTGACGCCGACGCCATGGCATCGGTGCTGCAGGTCGTGAGCGCGATCGAGCGGTTCGGCAACGCCGCCGTCGACATCGGCCGGATCGTCACCCGGCGCATGGGCATACCGCGCGCCCTGGTGGCCGACCTGTCGAAGGCCGAGGAGATCTCCCACCGGGTAAGGGTCCGCGACGGCTCGGCGATGGCCCACCGGGCTCTGGCCGATCTCGAGCTCCCCGTCGAGGTGGGCATGAGCGTGGTCGCCGTCCGTCGCGACCGCGACTGGATCACCGAGATCGAGGGGGATCTGATCCTGCGTCCCGGCGACGTCGCCTTCCTCCAGGGCGCGGCCGCCGGCGTCGAAGAGCTGCGGGTGATGGCCGGGGCCCCGCGGTGGGAGCCACCGCAGGCCGCCGACGAGGCCGCCGTCTCCGACCTCGACCGGGCCATCGACGTGCTGGTCGAGATGAAGAACGTCTCGGAGGTGGCGGTGGGCCTCGCCTACTCCGCGCTGGTCCTACGCGACCTCGGGCTGGCGGCCGAGGTCAACCACCTCGAGGACCGCCTCGACGAGATGAAGGAGCGCCTCGAGCTGTGGGTCCTGCGGGCTGCGGGCGAGCAGATGGACCCCTCGCCGCTGCGGGGGCTCATCCACCTGGGCGGCGCGGCCGAGGAGATCGGCGACGCCGCGCAGCAGATGGTGTGGCTCGTGGAGCAGGAGGAGGAGCTGCACCCGATCCTCGCCCTGGCCCTCGGCGACGCCGACGAGGTGGTCGTGCGGGTGCCGGTGGCCAAGGGCTCGCCGGCCGACGGGTCGTCGCTGACGTCGCTCCACCTGGAGACCGAGACCGGCTTCTATCTGCTCGCGCTCCGACGAGGCGGGCGCTACCTCTACCGACCGCGACGTGACGCCGTCCTGCACGCCGGCGACGAGCTCATCGCCACGGGCCCCGACGAGGGTCACATCCTCCTGGCCGAGCTCTGCGGCTACCACCTGATCTCCGACGACGACACCGGCGCCAACGAGCTCGTTCCCGCCACGGTGTCCCGCCGCTAGGGGTCCTACAACCAGTCCCGGCGGCGGAAGCCCCGGTAGCCGACGACGGTGATCACGACCATGATCCCGAGGGCGAAGGCGTAACCGTAGCGCCACTTCAGCTCCGGCATGTGCTCGAAGTTCATGCCGTAGATGCCGGCCACGAGGGCGGAGCCGAGCAGGATGGCGCCCCAGGACGTCATCGTCTTCATGACCTGGTTCATCCGGTTGGAGATGATCGCCAGGTGCGCCTCGACAGCGTTGCCCATCAGCTCACGCTGGCTGTCGAGCTGGTCGACGGCCCGCAGGACGTGGTCGAACACGTCCTGCAGGTGGGTCGCCGTGGGGTCGTCGATCCACGGGGCCTCCCGCCGCAGCAGGGCGGCCACGACGTCACGCAGTGGCGCCACGGCCCGGCGGAACACGAGGAGCCGCCGACGGGCCCCGAACAGCTCCTGCTGCGCGGCCTGCTCGTTGGAGAGGTCCTCGTTGAAGATGCGCTCCTCGAGGTCCTCGAGCTCGTCCTCGATGGCATCGGTGGCCTCGAAGTAGTCGTCGACCACCTCGTCGAGCAGGACGTACACGAGGAAGCCGGGGCTCGCGTGCTCGGGCCGGGTGCGCTCGAAGCGCACGAGCACCGGAGCCGGGTCCCAAGCCGGGTCGCTCGCGCTGATGACCCAGTTGGGGCCCACGCAGAGCTCGATCTCGCTCAGGCCGGCGCTGTAGGCGACGAGGAACGAATGGCTGGGATAGTGCTCCAGCTTGGGTCGCTGGTGGCGTTCGCGGATGTCCTCGATGGCCAGCGGGTGGAGGCCGAACTCCTCCTGCAGGCAGGCCAGGTCGGTCTCGTCGGGGTCGGTGGCGTGCACCCACAGCAGGCGCGAGGGGTCCCGCACGGACTCCGAGATGGCCGCCGGCTCGATCTCGGTGACGTCGCCCGGGGCGTAGAGGCGGGCGGTGATCACCCCGACGATCTCCTCTCCACCGAGGCGCGCACCCGGGCCTGGCGCTTCTCCACCGAGCCGGTCAGGGGCTCGTAGGCGACGTCGGCCTCCTCGAGCAGGCCGACGATGCGCGAGTCGATCTCCGACTGGAAGACGGTGTCGTCGGGGCGCAGGCCGTCGAGCACGATCGGGAACTCGATCGGAAGGTAGAAGACGTGGTCGTAGCGGGCGCGGAGGTCGTCGGTGGCGATCTCACGCGCCGCCCACCACAGGTGGTCCTCCTTGCGGTCCGTCGTACGGTTGTCCATCACCCAGTCGGCGTAGGCGAGCACGTCGTAGATGGACCGGTCGGCGACGAAGCGCGTGTGACGGGACTCGGCCTGCCACTGCTTGAGGAAGATCAGTGTCTCGGTCTCGGCGGTCGCCCGCTGGTCGAGTGGGAACCCGAGCGCCACGACCTCCCGAGCCACCTCGGGCAGCAACGGCCAGTCCCACTCGCGCGCGAAGAGGTTGGCGAGGGTGGTCTTGCCCGTGGAGAACGAACCGACGAAGGCGATCTTCATGGCCGGACAGTCTGGCAAGAATGGTCGTCATGGATGCCTCCTCCGGAGGAGCGCGCCGGTGCCTCGTCTCGGTGCACGCCCACCCCGACGACGAATCCTCCAAGGGCCCGGCCACGGTCGCCCGCTATGCCGCCGCGGGCGTGCGCTGCGTGCTGGTCTGCTGCACCGGCGGTGAGGAGGGTGACATCCTCAACCCGGCGATGGACCGACCGGATATCCGGGAGAACCTGCCCGCCGTCCGCCGGGAGGAGCTGGCCAAGGCCGCGGCGATCATCGGCTACTCCGAGGTGGTGTGGCTGGGCTATCGCGACTCGGGGATGGCCGGCAGTGACGCCAACGACAACCCGGCGTGCTTCGCCAGGGCCGACCTGGCCGACGCCCGGGGCCGGCTGGTTGCCGTGCTGCGCCGGGAGCGGCCCCAGGTGGTCATCACCTACGCCGACGACCAGGAGGGGTACCCGCACCCGGACCACCTCCGGGTCCACGAGGTGACGATGGCGGCCTACGAGGCGAGCGGCGATCCGAAGGCGTATGCCGAGGCAGGGCCGGCGTGGCGGCCGTCGAAGCTCTACTACTCCGCCTGGTCTCGAGCCCGGGCCCGGGCCCTTCACCAGCGGTTCGTCGACCTGGGTGAGCCGTCGCCCTTCGCCGACGAGTGGCTGAAGCGGCCAGATCTCGACGACCGGGTCACGACCCGGGTCCTCGTGCCCAACGGCGAGGAGGTCCGCCGCCAGGCCCTCCTGGCCCACGCGACGCAGATCGACCCCGAGTCGCCGTACTGGTTCGGGGCGCCGCCCGAGCTCTTCGTCGATCTCACAGAGGACTTCATCCTGGCGCACAGCGATGTCGCTACCGACCTGCCCGAGGAGGACCTCTTCAGCGGTCTGTAGCCTCCAGGTCATGCACAGATACCTCACGCAGCCGTGGCTCGACGCGCAGCGGGAGCTGGCTCAGGAGTTCCCCCATCGGCCGGGCGCCACCGCCCGGATGCAGTACGTGGTGACCGGAGGTCCCGACGGCGACATCAAGTACTACTGGGCCGTCGTCGACGGCACGATCACCGAGGATGCGCTCGGCGAGGACCCCGACGCCGAGTTCACCCTCACCCTGAGCCTCGACGACTCGATCAAGATCCAGAAGGGCGAGCTCGACCCCAACGCCGCCTTCATGCAGGGCCGCATGAAGGTGAGCGGCAACATGGGCAAGCTCATGAGCCTCCTGCCGCTGACCCAGAGCCCGGAGTACAAGGCCATCCAGGAGAAGATCCGAGCCGTCACCGAGTACTGACGTCTCGGCCCCCGGGCGCGCTCAGACGCCGGTGCCGACTGCGATGGCGCCGTTGTTGGTCTGGAAGCCGTCGGCAGGGAACTGCGGTGAGGCCGTCGACTTCAGGATGCCGCCGAGGACGGCCACATGGCGACCCTCCACGCCGGCGACGCTCATGATCGTCGCGTTCAGCGACGTGTCGGCGTACCCGCCCACCGTGGACAGGTAGGTCGCGGCGGTGACCGACTCGACGTCATAAGCGAGCTGCACGACGTCTCGTTCCGTCTTGAGACCCTCGATCCGGAGCCTCAGCGTGTTGGTGACGGCCGGGTTGGCGGTCGTGAAGGCCATCCCTTCGGCGATGCGGTTGGTGGCGTCCTCGATGAGCTCCGCGTGCTCGAGGTGCTGGGCCTTGAAGAGCGTTGCGGCGGCCTCCACCGGGGCGGCCTTCATCAGTCCCGACTTGAGGGTGGTGTCGTAGACCGCGACCGCGAAGCGCTCGAGTGACGAGGCGGTGCGCAGGATCACGACGTCCATGTCCGGTGCGAACGTCGTGTTCGTGCCGTTCCTCCCGGGCTGCGTGTCGTCGGGCGGCCGCTCCTCGCCTCCGCAGGCGGCGAGCACGGCGCCCGCGAGGATGCTCGCCCCGCCGACGCGGAGGAACCCGCGCCGGTCGAACCCAGCCGGCAGGAGCTCCCTCCACAGCTCGGGGGTCACGTCGCGCTCGCCACCGACCAGCCGACCGAAGAGGGCGCGCAGCGCGCTGGTGGTGGCCTGCTGGTCGCGGGCGGAGCCTCGCAGCTCCCGCCGGATGTGGTCGCTGGGGAGGTCCACGGCTGCTCCTTGTCGTCTCGAGGCTGGTCAGGCGGACGGCGGGTAGGCGGCAGGATCCAACTTCTTGGCGTCCGTCTCGCGGGCGTCGGTCGGGAAGAGGTCCTTGCCGGAACGGCCCAGCGCGATGGCGAGGACGGTCGCGTGCTGCGACTCCACCGGCAGGATGGAGGCGGTCAGCTTGAGGGCGGCCGGCGTGCGCAGCACGCCGAGGGCGAACAGGTAGGTCGCCGCCGCGCCGTTCTCGAGGTCTATGGCCAGCTCGAGGATCTTGGCCTGTCCCGCCTCGATGGCAGCGGCCAGTCGGGGACCGAGCTCCTCGAGCAGCTTCGGGTTCGCCTTGTTGGTGGCCGTGGGTCCGGCCGCGCCCCCGAAG
>Ga0187892_10006030_pt1 | contig 18413 bp, 12 predicted proteins | sample MA1701073metaG_FD_139345 | JGI IMG/M metagenome (GOLD analysis project Ga0187892, IMG submission 139345) | Bio-ooze microbial communities from a basaltic lava cave in the Kipuka Kanohina Cave System on the Island of Hawaii, USA - MA170107-3 metaG ... | reverse complement strand
TCGATCGCGACGGCACCAACGAGATCACCGGCGCGATCGAGCCGTACTGGCAGACCAACGTCGTGCCCGGCGGACCGATCGGCGGAATCATCGCCAGCGCTTCGGTCGGGATGAACCGCGTCCTGTTCGCCACGGCGATCGGCGTTTCGCTGAGCAACCCGCAGCGGCCGGCGGCCTGGGGATTGAACGCCAACGACGGCCAGCCGTTGTGGTCGAACGTTCAGGCGGCGCCGAGTTATGCGGCGACGACGTCGACGTCGAGTGTCGTATTCATGGGCAGTTTATTCGGCGGCGTCATCGCGCGAGACGCCGACACCGGCAGGCAGCTGCGCATGTTCGGGCCGATTTCGCCGACGGCATCGGCGGTGACGGTACTCGACGGCGAGATCTTCTACGGCACGGGTGTCGGTGAGCGCAGCGACAACACCGGCAGCGAAGCCTACCGATCGTCGTTCGCGCCCAGCCCGATCTCAGCGTTCTGCTTGCCCGATGCACCCGACTGTCCAACCGCATTGTGCGACGATGGTCAGCGCTGCACCTACGACTTCCACGGCGCCGGCGGTTGTGAGACCGAACCGGCGCCCGACGGCGTCCCCTGCGGCAACGAGCTCCGCGGCGACCGCTGCCAGGCCGGCATCTGCGTCGCCGGCGGCTGAGCCGGGCAGCTCGGCTCTTTCCTAACTTCCCGTTTCCCACCTATAGATGCAGGCCGAAAACAGGATGGAAAATACACGCGCTCGCTACCGATCCCTTGCTCTTCTCGTCGTCACGGCCTGCGTGCTCGACGCTTCGGAAGTCGGCGCGGTGAGCATGGGGATCATCGGTAACTCCGGAAAGCAGGGTTCCAACTGCGCCGATTGTCACAGCGACGGCACCGCGCCGCTGGTCCGGTTGGATGGACCACACCTGGTCTACACCGGAGCGCTGGCGACCTTTCGCTTCGTCGTGCAGTCGCAGGCATCACGCCAGGAAATCGCCGGCTTCAACGTTGCCGCCAGCAGCGGCTTGCTCGAAACGATCAGCGGCCAGGGCGCACGCGTCGAAGTCGATGAGCTGACACATGGGTTCCCGAAATCCGGCGCCGAAACCTCCTGGCTGTTCACCTGGCGAGCACCACAGGCTGCAACCAATGCGACTCTCTTCGGCGCCGGCTTGAGCGCCAACGGCAACGGCACACGCAGCGGCGACGGCATGGCGCTGCTCACATTGCCCATCACCGTCAGCGACGGCCCGCGCCCCGGCGACGCCAACTGCGACGATGCCTTGTCCGCCGCCGACCTCACCGAAATGGCCCGACTATCCGATATGGGAGTCGTCGCGACGTGCGAACAGGCCGACGCCGATTGCGACGGGGACGTCGACGCCGTCGATATCGATGTGCTGGTCGCGTCGCTGTTCGACTCGCCCGTCGCTACGCAGTGTCCAGAACGGTAGTCGGTGATCGGTGATGCCCCTCCTGCAGCCGCTCGCTCCTGATATCTGGCTTGCCGATGGCCCGAGTGTGCCTTTTCTCGGCGTCCCCTTCCCTACACGCATGGCGGTTGTCCGCCTGAGGAACGGCGACCTTTGGATCTGGTCACCGATCGCGTTGACGACGGAGCTGCGATGGACCTTGAACGAACACGGCCGCGTCCGTCACCTGGTTTCTCCCAACAAGCTGCATCATCTCGCCCTCGGCGATTGGCAACGTGAATGGCCTGAGGCTCACCTGTACGCCTCACCGGGGTTGCCGAAGCGGCGGACCGATCTGCGTTTCGACGTCGAGCTCGGCGACGACCCGGTTCCAGCATGGTCAGGTGAGATCGACCACGTAGTTTTTCGTGGTAGTTTCGCGATGGACGAGGTGGTTTTCTTCCACCCTGCTTCGTCGACCATCCTGTTTACCGACCTCATTCAAAAGTTCGATCCGACCAGCTTGAAAGGTTGGCGACTAGCCTTCATGCGGCTCGATGGCCTCGTCGGCCCCCGTGGAAGTACGCCCCGGGAGTGGCGGCTGTCGTTCTGGAATCGAGGTGCTGCGCGGCAATCCTTGGCGACCGTGCTTTCATGGAAACCGGAACGGCTGGTGATCGCCCACGGCGTTTGTGTGCTCGAGAACGGCACCGAAGCAGTTCGGCAATCGTTTCGTTGGCTAAGAGCGTGAGTCAGGCCCCAAATTCACGTTGACACCGCTATCGGCGCGCGACTATGACTGCCCGAATCACGGGGGAGAGAAAGTAGGTACGCCCGGAATCAGGTTCTAGGCGCGTCGGTCCCTCTGGTCCTCCAGGCAATAACACCATTGGTCGCTTCACCTTCGCAAGTCACACCGAGCTACGTCGGACGTGAGCGAGATCTCGCCACATTGACGTCACTCTTGCAGACAACGGCACGCAGCCGTGGCGCACTGGTGCTGCTCGCCGGTGAACCGGGGATCGGCAAGACACGCACCTGTGAAGAGCTGGTGCGATCGGCGCAGCGACTCGGGATGGACGCATTGTGGGGTCGCTGCTGGGAGGCAGGAGGTGCGCCGGCGCACTGGCCCTGGATGCAGATTCTGGAGACGCTACTGGAGTCTGTACCGGAGGAACTATCGCGCTCATGGCTCGGAACCTGCGCCGCGACGATCGCCCCGCTTCTGCCGGAGGCTTGGAGGGAATCGACCACCGAAGCGCTTGCGGCCGGCGATTCGCCCAGCGGCCGCTTCGAGGTGTTTCGCTGCGTCGCTTCCGTCCTCGAACGTGCAGCGCGCACGCGCCCGATCTTGCTGTTGCTCGACGACATCCATGGCGCCGACGAGCCTTCTCTATTGCTCCTGGAATTCTTCGCGCGGCGCCTTGCGGAAATTCCGGTCATGGTAGTTGCCACCTACCGCGATGTTGCGCTTTCCGCGCAGTCGCCGCTGAGCGCTCGATTAACCGACTTGCTACGCCAGCCGACGGTCCGCGCGCTCACCGTGCGGCGGCTGGACATGGTCGAAGTCGAGGAGCTGGCGCGCAGCGTCACGGCGCAATCGCTGTCGTTGAACGTCTGCCTGACGTTGCATCGGTTGACCGACGGCAACCCGCTGTTCCTTCTCGAATGCCTGCGCGCCTTCCAGCTCGAGGACAATTTCCAGGGACTGAATGAGGGACAACTGCCGTTGCCGATCGGCTTGCGCAACGCGATCTCGAGGCACCTGGCGCCGCTCTCGAGTGACTGCCGCGCCATCCTGCGCGCCGCCGCGGTGCTCGGACGCGAGTTCGCCATCGTCACCTTGCGTCGCTTGATCCACTATCCCGACGATCTGACGCTGACCGGCATTCTCAATGAAGCCTTGGTCACCGAAGTGTTGGTCGCGGATTCGGCGTCGCCGGGCCGCTTTCGATTTGCTCACGGTTTGGTTCGTGAAGCGTTGTACGCCGAGCTCAACGCGATCGAGCAGCTACGCTACCACCACGATGCCGCGACGATTCTGTCGTCGATGCCGTTGCGCGATCCGAATCCGGCGCAGATCGCGCACCACTTCGTCGAAGCGGCGCGGCGTGGGGCTGATCCGGAGCCTGCGGTGAGCGCGGCGCGCGCCGCGGGGGATCGATCCCTAGCGCAGTCCGCCTACGATGAGGCCGAGCGCTTGTATACTCTGGCGCTCGATGTGCTCGAGCAGTTCGGTCCCGACGATGAGCGGCTGCATGCCGAGCTGTTTCTGGCACAGGGAAGAGCTTGCAGTCGGCTCGGCGACGTTGAGCGCGCAAAGCGCTCGTTCGAGTGGGCGAACGAGCTCGCACAAACGCTCGGCCTGCGCGATGTGATCTCCGAAGCGACACTCGAGTTCGGGGGACCGTTGGAGTTTCCCGAGGGCGGCTACGTCGATCACACCTACGTCGCCATGTTGGAGCAGGCGATCTCCGCCTGGAAGACAGAAGAGCACCCGCTGCACGCACGTCTACTGGCGCGCCTCGCCACCACCTTGTACTTCACCGACGCGGTCGAGCGCCGCCGCCACCTTTGTGGGCGGGCCGTCGAGATGGTCCGGTCCGGCGACAATCCCGACGCCTTAGGCCGTGTGTTGCTCGCGACGCATACGGCTTTGTGGGGACCAAACCCGGAAGAACGGCTGCAGATCGCCGATGAGCTCGTCGATTTGGTACGTCGGACGGGCAATCGAACGCTCGGCTTTTCGGCGCACCATTGCCGATACTCGGATCTGCTCGAGCTAGGCGATGTCGCGCGCATGGAGAACGAGCTGCAGGCATGCCGGGCATTGGCGAACGAGCTGCAAGAACCGCTGATGAAGGGGTGGATTCAGATCTTTCAAGCGGGACGCGCCATGTGGGAAGGACGCTTCGCGGAGTGCGAGCAGCTGGCGAGTCAAACCGTCGGTTTGTCCCGCTGGCTCGGCAACGCCGCCCAAACGATACATTTCCTGCAGATCTTCCATCTGCGCGCCCTGCAGGGGCGGTGCGACGAAATGCTCGAACCGATGCGCATGGTGGCCGGGCTCAACCCCGGGATCCCGGCCTTTTCTGTCGGACTCGCATACATCCACGCTGAAGCCGGGCGCTTGGAAGAGGCGCGGCCACTGGCGCAAAGCATAGCGACGCAACCCGACAGTTATCCATCGGATATCAACTTCATCTCGACACTCAATTGCCTTGGATTCGTGTGCGCGCGGCTTGGCGATCCGGTTCTCACGCAACCGATCTACGAGCGGTTGAAGCCCTATGGCGAGCTGTCGATCATGATCGGCAACGGCATCGGTTACTGCGGCGCGGCCGCTCACTGGTTGGGCGTCATGGCAACATCGCTCGGCCGCTACGACGACGCGGTCGCCCATTTCGAGCGCGCACTGACGATGGAGACGGCCATGGCATCACCGCCATGGATCGCCAATACGCAGTACGAATACGCCCTCATGCTGCGGGCGAGAAATCATGCGGCCGACCAAACGCGGGCGACCGAGCTCGCCGAACGCGCTGCGATCACCGCCGAGGAGTTAGGCATGTGTCGCTTGCTCGACAAGGCGCAGGCGCTGCAAGCAATGGCGCCGGAGGCGCCGACCGGCTCCTGGGTGGGCGACGATGTCGCGCTCGACAACGATACCGTCGCCGGAAACGGAGCATCGCTGTTTCGCCGCGAAGGAGATTTCTGGACGATCGAACACGAGAGCCACACCGTGCGCCTGCGCGACAGTCGCGGACTGCGCTACGTCGCCCAGCTGCTGCAGCATCCGCGCCGCGAGTTCCTGGCGCTGGAGCTGGCAGGCGACAGTGCCGAGGTGGTGAGCCAGCAGGGAACGGACACGGCGGACCGTACCTGTGCGAAGGGCCACCGCGGTGAACCCGTATCCGATCACAAGGCCATCGCCGAGTATCGCGAGCGCCTCGATGTTCTCCGGTCCGAGTTGGCTGAGACAGAAAGGAATCACGATCTCGGCCGCGTCGGCGCCTTGCGCGAAGAGATTGAAGTCCTGGTCCAACATCTCAGCGCCGACGTCGGCCTGAATGGACGAAGCCGAGGAATGACCTCGGATCTGGAACGCGCTCGTTCAGCGGTCGGCAAGCGTATCCGCGACGCCCTCCGGCGCATCGAAGTCGAGAATCCGTCGCTGGGGCAGTATCTCCTGCGCAGCATTCAGACGGGCTACTTCTGTGCCTACGATCCACCTTCACACGGCCAGATCCACTGGGCTTTCTGATTTCCGGGACAGCTGTTCGAGTCGCGGGATACGTAGTTTTGCGGGTCTCCTCTCGCAATTTTGTTCTCACGTGACGCTAGTCGTCCCAATGTGACGCGAATTGTCCCGCCTAGCGTACAGAGCCTGAACGTTGTGACCGACGCCCTTGTACAGTTTGCCGCGACCACCGGACCGCCCGAGGGAACACTCGGAGCGGTGTTCAGTCGCCATGGCGAGTACTGGACTCTGGCGTACGGCGGCGAGGTCAGTTTGTTGCGTGACGCAAAAGGACTGCATTACCTGGCGGTGCTGCTGCGGAGTCCGGACGAAAAGATATCGGTCGCCGCGCTGGTCGCGGAAACCGGCGCACCTCTGGAGCCAATTTCCGCAGCCGATCTCGAGCGTCACCGCTCCGCGGTCACCAAGCGCATCCGCGATGCTTTGCGGAGAATCGAGAGGAATCATCCGGCGCTCGGCCGACACCTCAGCGCGCGGGTGAAGACCGGCTACGAGTGCACGTATGTCTCGGACCCCGATCAACCGGTGGTCTGGAAACTGTGAGGAATCGGCATCTGGTCCTTGGGGGAGGAGCCGAACGGCAGCGGTCGTCGCGCACGTCGCGGCGACCGCTGCGCCCTTCTTTAGTCACGGTAATCGGCGGATATAGTGATCAGTGAGCGGTGGGGCTAGTCGCTCACTTCCCAAAAGATCCCAAGCGCCCCGAGAAATCGATCGCCGCTGCCGATGAGCGGAAAGGCAATGCCCTCGATGTGACGCCGAACACCATCGAGGCCGCGGATCCAGCCACGTCGATAGGCGGGGCGATGGTGCTCGGTGGCGATGTACAACGGCTGCTCTTCGCGCGCGATCGGCGAACCGTCGGCGTTCTCGGGCTGGAACGCCTTCGACCATTGCCCGCGCCGCAACTCGCCGGTTTCGTCGAAACGTTTGCCCAGAATCGGCTCGGCGGCCTCGTTGAAGTAGAGGAGATCGCCGTTGGGATTGACCAACAGAATGGGCACTGCCAGCGAGCTGGCCACCTGACGCGCGAGGATGACTTCGAGTGATTGACTCATGTCAGCGAGGTGATCGGCGATCCGTCATCGGTGCTCGGTTGCCAATGCGTTCGATCTCTCTCACCCAAGGATCACCGGTCACCGGATTCCAGCCCGTACGCCTGCAAGACATTACGACCCAGCAAACCTGCTCGAGCGCGAGGATCCAGCTGCGCCGCGATGCGGTTCATGTGCCCAGCGTACTTCGGCGCATGGTCCGGGTGAGGAAAGTCCGAAGCCCAGAAGAACCGATCCTCGCCGACCAGCGGCATGATCGCCGCCAGCGTCGTCTCGTCGGGATCAGCGGAAATCCAGCATTGGCGCTTGAAGTAAAAGCTCGGCGGCTGCTTGAGCGGAATCGTCTTCCCCTGAGGCATCTCGAAGACCGAGTCCATGCGATCGAGCCAGTAACCAATCCAACTGGCACCCGACTCGAGGATGACGACGCGTAAATCGGGAAACTGCTCGAAGACCCCGAACTGAAAGAGCGATGTGAAAGCGTGGCGCACGGCGTCCGGGGCAGTGACGTTGATGAAGAACGTGTAACGAATGCTGGTCACCTCACCGAAACGCCCGGGCGCCGCCCACTTCGGCTCGAAGCTGGGGTGGATCCCGAATGGCAAGCCGAGCTCCTGCGCCGCGGCAAAGACACGATGATGATCGGGATGTCCGAGCGGCTTTCGGGTCCAGGCGAACGGCGGCACCCACACACCCTTGACGCCGTCCTTGGCAGCGCGACGGAGCTCGGCCTCCGCCGCCTGCGGATCGCCGAGCGAGAGCTGCGCGATGGGAATCAATCGTCCGTCGGAGTCGGAGCAGAAATCGACGATCCAGCGGTTGTACGCGCGCAGGTACGCTTGCGTGAGATCCTCGTCATCGCACTCCGCAACCCAGAGCACGCCGAGAGTCGGGTAGAGGAAACATCGCTCGATGTTCTCCAGATCGAGGCGCTGCAAGCGCTCGCCGGCGTGCATGGCTCCAAGAGGTGCGTTGTCCACATACAGGAGTCCGGTCGGCTCGCGCTCGTAGACGATACCGCCGAGGCGATCCATCGCCGCCAGGGCTTGCGGTGTGCCATGCCGGATCAGCTTCGACGGCCTGCCGTCGATCTCCATGTACTCGGCGCCACCGTCGTCCTTGCGGATCGTCAAGGCACGGTGGCGGTAACGCGGCTCGAGATAACGGACCCAAAGGTCCGGCGGCTCGACGATGTGACCATCGGCGTCGATAGCGCCGTCGAACTCGAAACGTTCGAGGGCACCGGGAGGGTAGGCGCGCTTTAACGCGTTATGCTGGTAGCCGGTATCCGGTCCCCGGTAGTCGGTTATCGCCATGCAAATTAGCCTCTCTTCACCCGATTACCGGTTACCGGCTACCGGTTACCGGCTACCCCCGGGAGCGCCCGCGCGTGTCCGGTCGCCCCCATCTCCTCGAACAGTCGCTTCGCCTGACGCACTTTTTCACCGTAGCTTTCTTCGTCGCCGAGGAGGCGGGCAAGCTCGGCTTCCTCCATGTGAATGAACGGCTCGAAGGTGCGCGCGCGGCTGCTGTCGGTGAGCTCGCGGGCGTGACGCATCAGGCTTTCGATGCGGTCGCGCGCCGCCAGGCCATCGCTGCGCAACAGCACGTGCGCAAGCGACAGCGACGCTTCCACTTCGCGCACGCGGGCACCTCGCCGTTCAGCCTCCACGAGCGCACGCTCGGCAGTGGCGCGTGCCTCGTCCTTGTTTCCGGTCGCGAGCCACGCCTCCGCCAGCGTGCCGAGGAGCGTACCTGATTCCGCGACGAAGTTGTTTTCGGTGGCAATCTCGAGGCCTCGGCGCAGAACGTCGAGCGCTTGCGGGGCGCGTCCGAGCCGCAAGTAGCCGAGGCCGAGGGCACGCGCGGCAAGGATATGGACGAGATGGTTGCCCATCCGATCCGCTTGTTCGATGGCGCGTTGGGCTTCCTGAATGGCGGTCTCCGATTCGCCGATGAGATTTTGCAGATCAGCTTTCCACCAACCGATGAATCCGAGCGCCTGCGGGTCCTGAACTTTCAATGCCGCTTCGGTCGCGCGATCGAGCGCCTGCAGGGCCTCGGTCAATCTGCCGACGTAGCCGAGAAGCATGCCCTGGTGACCGGCGATGGCCGCCGCACTGAAGCCCGCGAGCGGTTGGATCGCCGTCGGATCCTCGGCCAGGTCGAGTAGCGTGCGGCGGTTCGTCGTCAATGCTTCATCGAGATCGCCACGCAGGAACAGCGAAATCGTCAGAGTCGCCTGCGTCAGGTTGATCAGACCGCGGTCGTTGGTCTGCATCGCCAGGCGGTACGCTTCGATACCCTGGTCGACAGCACCGGCGAGGTTGCCGAGGTTCCAGTTGACGATGGCAAATCCCTGAAGAATCATCGCCAGCGCACGTGTGTCCTTGGCGCGCTCCGCCAATTCGCGGCCCTCTTGAAATAGAGCCTTGGCTTCGAGATCGGAGATGCCGACGACGTTGCCGAGCAACAGGGCTTGGACACCGGCATCGAGCGCCATGCGCCGAGCTTCCTCCGACTGCGGCAGGTCTTCGAGGAGCTTGCGCGCCCGGCGCCAGTACTGCAGCGCTTCACCCGCTTCACGCCGCTGCAGCCATTGACCCGCCTGGCAGCACCAGCGCGCCGCTTCGAGGGGTTCGCCCGCAGCTTCCCAATGATGTGCGATCAACGCCGCGTGTTCGCCCGGGTTCTCGCGGTGAGTTTCGGCGAGTCGTGCGGCGACTGTGGCGTGGATGCGCGTTCGGTTCTCGCTCAGCACCGAGCCATACGCCACCTCCTGAGTCAGCGGATGTTTGAAGGAATAGTACGCCGTCGGATAGAGCGCATCCTGATGAATGAACTCGGCACGGCTGAGCGCGCCGAGCGCGGCGGCAACTTCTCCGTGTGATGCGTCGAGGACACTGCCCATCAACGCATCACTGAACTGGCGGCCGATCACCGCCGCGGTCTGCAACGTCGTCTTCTCGAGATCATCGAGCCGGTCGATGCGCGCAGCAAGTACCGCCTGCACCGATTCCGGAACGCGTAGCTCGCTGACTTTCTCGGTGAGCCGATAGGCGCCGCGCTGGCCCTGAAGCGCGCCGGTTTCGACCATGTCTTGGACGATCTCCTCGATGAAGAAAGGCACCCCGCGGCTCTTCTCCTGGATCAACGCCGTCACGGAATCGAGCGAAGCGTCCGAGCCGAGCAACTCGCGCAGCAGCGTATTGCTCTCATCACGTTCGAGCGGCTCGAGCTGCATGCCGCCGTAGAAGGGCTGCGTCATCCACGGCGCCCCATATTCGGGCCGGAAGTTGACGACCACCAGTGTGCGGGTGCCGTTCATCGACTCGAAGAGCTCGGCGAAGAGAGCGTCACTGGCGGAGTCAGCCCAGTGTAGATCCTCGATGATCGTGACGAGCGGGCGCCGTTCGGCTTCGCTGGAGTACAGCCGGCGGGCGATCTCGAGTAGTTGGCGTTGCCGGATCTCGATGCCGACGCGCGGCGACGGCGTTTCAGGGTCGGCAATACCGAGGAGGTCGAAGAGCACAGGCACCGCTTCGCGAAACTTTTCACCCAGCTGCAGCAGACGTCCTGCAACCTTGTCGCGCGCCGTCCGATCGCGCTCGTCGTCGCCGAGGCGGAAGTAGGCGCGAAAGACCTGCAGAACCGGCAGATAGGGAATCATTGAGCCGTACCCGAGACAGCGGCCCTCGTAGACGTCGATACCGCGGGCACGGCAACGTTGAGCAAACTCGTAGCACAGGCGGCTCTTGCCGACGCCAAGCTCACCGACGATGCCAATCAGCTGACTGTGGCCGGCGGTGGCACGTTGGAGCGCGGCGTCGAGCGTGGCGATCTCGTCGCTGCGGCCGATGAACCGTGTCAGGCCGCGAGCCCGCGAGACCTCGAACCGAGTGCGCAGACGACCGACGCCCGCGAGCTCGAAAACATGGATCGGCTCGGACGCGCCTTTCACTTCGGCCCAACCGAGGTCACGCAAATCGAAGAAGCCTTCCACCAGGCGCGCCGTCGCTCCAGTCATGTAGGCGCGGTCCGCGGCGGCGATCTGCTGCACGCGCGCGGCGATGCCCACTGTCTGCCCGTACGCCGTGTAGTCCATGCGCAGGTCGTCGCCGATCTTGCCGACCACGACTTCGCCGGAGTTCAATCCCATGCGCACACTGAAATTGAGACCGCGGCGGACGCGCAGGTCGTCGGCATAGCGCCGCAACTGATCGCCGAGGTGCAACGCCGCGTAGCAAGCTCGTTGGGCATGATCCTCGTGAGCGATCGGCGCGCCGAAAAGCGCCATGATGCCGTCACCGGTGTACTGGTTGATGGTTCCTTCGAAGCGGTGCACGCCCTCGCTCAGAATTCCGAAGAAGCTGTCCATGATGTGGTGCCAGGCTTCCGCGTCGACCTGTTCGGCGAGCTCCATCGAGCCTTTGACATCGGCGAAGAGGACGGTGACTCGTTTGCGTTCGCCCTCCATGGCGCTGCGCGAGGTCAGGACCTTATCGATCAAATGTTTCGGGGTGTAGTTGCGGGGTTCGGGGTGCGGCGGGCGCGGTTCGGAGGCCGTACCCTGAACCCCGGACGCCGAACCCCACAACCCGGTTCCGCACTTGCGGCAAAACTTCGCGTTGCTGGGATTGTCGCTACCGCAAGAGGGACAGCCGCTCGCCAACCGCGCGCCGCACTCGATGCAGAATGCAGCGTCGGCAAGATTGTCGAGCCGGCACTTCGGGCAGATCATCTTATTGCTTCCGATAACCGCGACCGATGGAGGTATACAGCCGGCCCGACGACCTGCCAAGCGTACGACAAGCGATCCCATCGCCGTGGAAACACGGGGTCCATGAAACTCTTCTCGCACGACACGTGGTTCGGTATGACACGCGCATGACGTCACCTGATGTCCCGGTTCCTCGACCACCCCAGGCTGCTCCGGTCGCGGCACTGTTGTGGCTCGCTTCCCTGGCGGTCTTGATGGCCTGTGTTCTCGCCGCTTTTCGCCGCGGGTTCGCCGACGACTGGGTTACGGACTTGTTGGTCAATGGTCCGCGAGTGTTGTTCGGCGCTGGCGTCGGGGCAGCCCTGGGACTCGCGGGTGCGTTGCGGCTTGCCGGCGGAGACGACCGGCCGCTGTTTGAGGGGCACGTACTCGCCTGCTCCACCGGGGCTGCCGGTGGCGGCCTTGTCGCCGCGCAATTCGTCAGCTCTGCCAGTCTCGTCGCTTTCATCTTCGGCGCCGCGATCGGCGCCGCCGCCCTCAACGGGTTGATCCTCCTCCTCGATCGGCCGCGGCGGTGGACCAATGTAGTCCTGGCACTGTCGCTGGCGGCGATGGCAGGGATCGCCGCACTCGCGGGAACCTACGCCCGCGAGAGAGCCGATGTGATCGCGCCGATCGTCACGTGGCTGTTGGGTGACCTGGCTACCGCGACCTTTGCGAGCGGCGCAGTCATGCTGCTGCTCGCGCTACTTCTTGGGATGCGTGCAATCTCCGGCAAAGCGAGCGAATCGGTCGAGCTCGTGGCGATGGCAATGGCCGTCGGCGCGGCCGGACCACTCGCCTTCGTCGGCACGCTGGCGCCGCGCACCGTGCGCTGGCTGGCGCGCGGTGCATCCGATCGCACACTCGTCCTGACCGGAATGGCGGCTGCCGCGGCGACCGTTGCCGCCGTCGACGCTGTCCCGCGGCTATTGTTGGGCGGCTACGACTTTCCCTGGAACCTGCCGGCGGCGATGCTGGCGATTCCGATCTTCCTCGGCTGGAACCGCGGGCGGCTACGTCGCCTCGCCGGCGGCGCGCACATCGCTTTCGAGATCTTCGAGGTCGTGTTGATCGCAGGGATGACGATCGGCGGGATCGCGCTCGCGATGGTGCTGGTGCGGGTGATCGGCTTGGCGACGTGACCTCGCGCCAACCGCGCCAGTGGGCGTTCCGGTGTTTGAGGCTCGGGCTTCGGACTCGTAGGGAACGCCGCGGAGGCCGTTCCCTACGTCAATCGGGCAGAGGTTAGGTTCGCGCTGCTTCTACACCATTCGCGCGCAGCTCGGCGACGATCGCATCTCGCATCAACGTGGTTTGTGATTCGACGCGCTCAGGATCACCGAACGATTCAGGTTGCCCGCCAAGGTAGTCGGTCGTCGCGACGCGATAGCTGCGGGTGAGATCGATTTGCAGGCCGCTGTCTTCGAGGTGCTTGCGCAACGGCGTCGACATCGCACCGCCGGCAATCGTCGCGACGCTGACATGATTGCGATACGGATCGAGAGCGTAGGCAAGTCCCGTGGTGATCTCGCCGGCGCAGAAGCGCCCGGGAACTTCAGGACCGAAGTACGCCAGCGTTTCGCCGGTGGCGCGGCGCAGGGCCGCATCGAGCAAACGGCCGAGCGCGGCTCCCTCGAGAGTCCTGTCGGCGAGCGCGATTTGTGAACCGATATTGGCGCGCGCTGGGTCGCGTACGACTTGAATGTAGGCATGAACGTGCGGATACCCTTTGAAATGGATGACCGTACCCGGTCCCTCGAGGCGCCAGACCTGCCAGTACGGATCGCCGCGCCGCGCCCGTTCGTTTTCCGCGAGCGCGCCGAAGTCCACCATGTCTTCGTAGAACCCATGACTGGCGTAGACCGCAAAGTGCAAGGCTTCCAGACCACCGTTGGCCTTGATGCAATCGAGCGCTTCGGCACGTGCTGCCGCGGGATGCGGTGCAAAGACAGTTTCCACGAGTCTCTTCGCCTCGTTCTTGCCGGCGTCGCCGAGATCGCCCAGACGCACACCGCGGAACGTACCCTCGCTCCCCTGCACTTGTAGGACGAGCTCATGCGGTGGACGGCTGACCATCGCTTTGGATCTCTCGTCAGCTCTCAAAGCCTTGTACAGGCGATTGGCCGCATCACCGTGGTACGCGAAGGAATTGCCTGGAATCCTCCACAAGCAGTTACCCGTCTGGTGGCCGTATGAAATGCCGCCACCGAAGGCCGCGCCATTCGAGCTGCGACCGGCGCGCAGCATGATGTGTCCTCCCTGGAGCACGGCTTGTGCGTCGGGTCGTTCCGGATCGCCGTAGATGGCGAAAACGCAACCGTCGAAGCGCCCCTCCACGGCGATGGTTTCAGCGAAGTCGTCGACACCTTGGGCCGACAGCATCGAATGATACAGCCGTTCGATCAGCAGCCTCTGGGGCTGCGTGAACAACGTCCCCAGGTGCGGTCGTTCGAGAACGGTCTGGGTATTGACGATCTGCCGCGTCGGATCGTCGGCGGCGAAAACGACAAGCTCACGTTGGCGCGCTGTCAACGAGCGGCCGAGCTCGCGCAACGTCTGGTCGTACGGCCGCGACACCGATGCGGCGGAATCAAATCCTCGGAACCCGCGTGCCAACAACAGGCCGGCGCCAGCCGCCGTGCCCACCAGAAACGCTCGCCGTCCGATCCCATCGCGCGCGTCGCTACCCATGCGCTTCTTCGTACCATGAGTCCGCGAGAGCGTGAACCCCTTTCCAAGATCGTCTCATCGAGGACGTAAGCATTTCAGCTGTAGTTCTTCAGCTCGGGCCAAAGCTCACGAAGCGGACGGCGGGGCGAGCGGCAGACATAGACGGACTTCGCGCGCAGTGTCGGCATGCAGTACTGGCAGGCGATTTTGCGCCCGGGTTCGACGCTGGCAAACCATCCGCGCAGTTTTTCCTCCGAATCGGAGACGACGATCATGACGTCGCCGGAGCAGTCCTGCGGTCCCCACAGCCAGTAGTTGTTGTGCGTACCGATGGCATGCGGCAGTCCGATCCGTTTCCCAAAGAAATTGAGACCTCCCGCCTCGCCAAACGTCTCGGCCAGGATGCCGGCGCGCGCCTTGTCTTCAGGCGGCAACTCCTCGTACGTCCGGGCCACCGCCTCGGTCAGCTCCGCCCAGCCGAACTGAAAGCCGAACTGAGGCGGTAGCTCACCTTCGTCGAACTCGGTCTTGACGCGCGACATCCCCAACTTGCGCTCGTAGGCAATGAAGGCCTCGGGCGACAGCAACGGCACGACCAGAGGAGCGGGAACGACACCGGCGAGAGCGATCAAACCGGCGGCTACCTGAGGCAGGCGGCTCCACCTTCGTCGCTTTGCCAGCCGTTCGATGAAGACGGCACCTGCGGCGAACGTAACGGCGTAGGCCGGGGCCAGATAGTACGGGCGAGCGGTGCCGCTCGTCATCAAGATGATGAAGACGGTGACCCAGGTCCAACCCAGGAGACGGTGCGGACTTCCGTCGCTCCGGAAGTAGTGGAACAGGCCGAACACGGTCAGCAGCGCCAGGATGGGATGCATGGCGCGGAACTGTTCTCGCACGAACGTGAGCGGCGGTTTCTCGGCCATCACATCGCGCATGCCCGTGCGCATGAACTCCAACGTCGGCCAATCGTGCCGAACCTGCCAGACGAGGTTCGGTGCCCAGATCAGCACGGCAATGACCCCGGCGAGCCAGGGCCAGGGTGTCCGCAACCAGGTTCGCTGTGGACTCAGGAGGAGACCGACACCAAGGCCGCCGCCGAGCCACAGAACACTCCACTTGTTGAGCAACCCGATCCCCAGGGTGAACCCGAGAGCGATCCACAGTCTTTGATCGCCGCCATTGAGCACGCGCAACATCAGATGGAAGGCGATTGACCAGATCACCATGTCGATCGCATTCATCGAATAATATCCGGTTACGAAGAGGACGACCGGCGACACGAGCATCGCCAAAGCAGCGATTCCCTGCGCCGCGCGGCCGCCGCCGAGGTCACGCGTGATCAATCCCGCGAGAACGATGGTCGTTGCGCCGGCGAACGCCGCAGCCAAACGCAAACAGAGGAGCCAGTCGCCAAAGGCGCCACGGACCGACGCCAGCACGGCGATAGAGAACGGTGGGTGATCGACGTAACCCCAGGCCAGATGGTCGGCGCAATCGAGGAAGTAGAGCTCATCGGCGCTGTACCCATAGCCGATCAGCCCCGCCGAGAAGACTTGCAGGAGGAGCCTGACCGCGGCGATCGCCAGCAACAACGCCCATGCAACGTCGCTACGCACTCGAGGTGCATTCGTCTCACAATAGCCGCATAAAGGCTACCGGATCGCTCCTCTCCTGCTCGCCGAGCTTTGGCCTCCGTGCCGCTCCAGTGCGTTGGCGCCGAGTGAGCACCGTCGCGCGACTCCGGTGCGCGTGTGAGTCGCTACTGGAACAGCAGTCTTTGCAGCTCGTACTCGGCGCCGTCGAGGCTGAGTTGATGAGTGCCCATGCCGAAGCGGCTGTCGTTCGCCTTGATCGCCATGCACGATGGTTAGCTCTTCGCCGTTGTGGGCTCGCTCGAGCAGCTCCGAGAAACGAGTCTTCGCCTCGGTTCACAAGAACAAAATCCGTTCGTGCTGAGCCCGTCGAAGCACGTCGGGAATTTGTCGAGCCGCGTCCATGCTGTGCCGCGAATTCGCGGCAAAGCCCCGCGGCCTCTAGATGCGCATGATACCCGGTCGTGGCGAGGGCGTACCGAACGATTCGCGCATCAAGGGCGCGCCCATCGCCTCGAGTGCCGCGCGGTGCTCGGCGATCGGCGTGCGCGCCATGCTCGCTGTTACTCGAAGGCGCCTCAACGCAAGCCCGGAAGTGCGGGAGTCATGTTCTCAGAACGAGTTCGAGTGGTGTAGCGTTCTTCAAACAACTCCCCCCCTTTTTGCGCCTCTTGCGCCTCTTCGCGGCCAACCTACTCCGAGGCGGCGCTCTCCGCCTTCTCGCTCTTCAAGCCGCGCGCCCCCGCCGGGCCGGCCCAGGACCACGAGCCGGAGTCTCCCTGGTCGGTGGTGTAGGTCCCGCTCAGGCCGGCGTCGCCGATGGTGCCGGTGAAGGTGCCGACCTGCTTGTCGTCGTCGCCGACGAGGACGCCGTAGACCTCCTTACCCTCGACGCGTCCTTCGATGCGCGCCTTGTGCAGGTAGGGCGAGCCGATGACGATGATCGACCCGGCGATCGAGTCGTCGGTGAAGCGCTCGATCTCGATCTGCCAGTCGCGCTTGTCGCCGGCGGCTTGGGCGCTCTCCCAGCGGCCGGCGCCGACGGCGCGCGTTTGAATTGAGCTAAGTTCCCCTTGTGCATAGAGACGTAGGCTCGCAACGCTCGATAGCAGCACGATCCACACGAGCACTCGGATTTCGCACAGCCACTTCATCCATCTCCCCTTCCGTGTGTTTCTGAACTGCTCCCAGGCGCATGCGTCGGGAAGAGTATTTGCGCCCTAGCTTTCATGCGCTCAAGGCCTCGGAACGGATGGAGGCCCCATTTGCAGGCGAGGCGTCGGCACCCTAACGTCCCAATGCTCAAAGCTGATCGAGCAGGGGCCGCTCTCCGCGATGCATTACTCGGCGTCGTCATGGTACACCCACCCCGGTGAATAGGATTGCGAGTCGAACGGCATTCACTATCGCGCCGATGGCGATTATAGGTCCGACCAACAAGGCACTCCGTTCGTATCCTCGAACGTTCACCGCGATGCCCGTGATGCGGTACGCGTAGTAGCTCGCTGCACACGCAAATCGCCTTCTCCGCAGTGTCAGTGTGATGCCGAAGATGGCAAGTCCCATGCAGACAAACAGTTCAATTGTCGCTCGCTCCATTTTTAGTAGCCGAAAGGTCCGAACGCGTAATAACCCACGATCTGAACCCCGGGCGGAAAACCGATGCCCAACTCGTAGAAAACCCCGCCTCCGGGGCCGAAGCTGTACCCGACCTGACCAGCAACGGCTGCGTTCGCACCGAACGCCAGAGAAAAACCTGAGGCGGGTGCTCCAGGACCGTAGGTAACACTCGCCCCCCCGAAAGGCGTCATTCCCCCGCCCCCTGCGTAGATCAGGTAGCCTTCGTTTGCGAGGATGACTCCTCCCGTTACGCCGAGCCAGTAGCCGGCGCTTGCGTTGATATCGACATATCCTGGGGAAAGGGTTACCCCTGGCGACGATACGGAAGTGTCCGCGGGCAAATAAACTTCCTGCACGCCAGCGACAGCGCCCGCGTCAAAGACCACAGGCGTTCCGGGAATGGTGCCGGCCGCCTGACCTGCGTTCCCCGTGGAAGCATTCAACACGGGGTTTGCCGCTGTCGAATTGCCACCGCCTTGACGCTCGGCGACGTTGGCAGTGACTCTGTCGAACGCACTCTGAACCGCCGCATCGGCCAGTGATGCCAATGTCGGACCAGACGGCCCGAAGAGATCGGCTTGCCCGGCACCACCACCCGGTCCGCCACCGTTCGGTCCGTTCATACCGCCGCGGCCCGGAGCGCGTAGTGCCAAGAGTGCCTGCCAACCCAACTCTTGAACGCTAGGGGCCAGAATTGAGTTGATCCCCGCTGTTCCCCCCAAATCCGGCACCGTGAGCATTCCGGTCGGGTCAGTGGATGCAACCGGGTTCCACTGAACATACGCGTATGGGCCCGCATACTCCCGCACCGGATCCATCGTCATGAACCGGGCCATCTTCGGCTCATAGAACCGGGCGTTGTAGTAATACATCCGCGCCCGCATATCCCACACCTGGCCGGTGTAGAGCCGGTCGACCGTCGGCGCCTGCGTCGCCGGCAGCAGCGCGCCGTTGGCGCCGTAGGCTTTCATCTGCCCGTAGGCGCTGTAACGGTAGTAGCGATACACCGTGCGGTCGGCGCAGCCGTTGGTCTGCTTGTGGCAGCCGAGGGCCAGGGT
>Ga0187892_10006029_pt1 | contig 18424 bp, 15 predicted proteins | sample MA1701073metaG_FD_139345 | JGI IMG/M metagenome (GOLD analysis project Ga0187892, IMG submission 139345) | Bio-ooze microbial communities from a basaltic lava cave in the Kipuka Kanohina Cave System on the Island of Hawaii, USA - MA170107-3 metaG ... | reverse complement strand
GCGCGAGGAGATCGCGGAGCTGCGCCGCAAGACCGACGAACGCACGCTCGCGGCGCGCGCGCGCGAGGCGGGGCCGACGCGCGGCTTCGCGCGCGCGCTCACCGTGGGTGCGCGGCCGCGCGTGATCGCAGAGTTCAAGCGCGCCTCGCCCTCGAAGGGCGAGATCCGGCCCGGAGCCGACGCCGCGCAGATCGCGCGCGCCTACGCGGACGCGGGAGCGGCGGCGCTCTCGGTGCTCACCGACCGCGACTTCTTCCGCGGCTCGCTCGACGACCTGCGGCGCGCGCGCGAGGCCTGCGCGCTGCCCGTCCTGCGCAAGGACTTCACGCTCGACCGCATCCAGATCCTGGAGGCGCGCGCGAGCGGCGCCGACGCGGTGCTCTTGATCGTGGCCGCGCTCGACGACGCGGAGCTCCGCGACCTGCTCGCCTGCGCGCGCGAGGTCGGCCTCGACGCGCTGGTCGAAGTGCACACCGGGGCCGAGCTCGAGCGCGCGCTCGCGCTCGGCGTCGAGCTCGTCGGCATCAACAACCGCGACCTGCACAGCTTCAAGACCGACGTGGCGGTGACGCGCGCGCTGCTGCCGCGCGCGTCCGGCCGCACCGTGATCAGCGAGAGCGGGCTCGACTCAGCCCAGGTCGTGCGCGCGCTCGAGGCGGAAGGGGTGCAGGCCTTCCTGGTCGGCGAGGCGCTGATGCGCGAGAGCGATCCCGGCGCCGCCCTGCGCCGGCTGCGAGGCGTGCCATGACGTTGGTGAAGATCTGCGGGGTGACGAGCCTGGCCGACGCCGAGCTAGCCCTCGAGGCGGGCGCGGACGCGATCGGGCTCAACTTCGTGCCCGGGACGCCGCGCGCGCTCGAGCCCGCCGCCGGGCGCGCGATCTCCGCCGCGATCGCCGGCCGCGCCGTGCGCGTGGGCGTGTTCCGCGACGCGCCGCGCGAGACCGTGGAGCGGGTCGCGCTCGAGGTCGGCCTCGACGTGGTCCAGCTGCACGGGAGCGAGCCGCCGGAGTACGCGGCGGCTCTGCCGTTCCCGGTCCTGAAGGTGATCCCGGGAGACGCGAACGCGGCCTCTGCCGCGGCGCGCTACCCCGGCGCGGAGATCCTGCTCGACTCGCCCACGGGCGGCGGCTCCGGTCAGGGCTGGGACTTCTCGTGCGCGCTGCCGCTGGTCGCGAGCGGGCGGCGCGTCTGGATCGCCGGCGGCCTCGGCCCGGAGAACGTCGCGGACGTGATCGCGAAGGCGTCGCCGTACGGTGTCGACGCGAGCTCGAGCCTGGAATCCGCGCCGCGCGCGAAGGATCCCGCGCGCGTGCGGGCCTTCATCGCGGCCGCGCGCGCCGCCACACCCGAGCGCGCGCGCCCCGACCAGAGCGGCTACTTCGGCCGCTTCGGCGGGCGCTTCGTGCCCGAGACGCTCGTGCCCGCGGTCGAGGAGCTGGCGCAGGCCTGGGAGGCCCTGCGCACGGACCCCGCGTTCTGGCGCGAGCTCGCCGACGAGCGCCGCACCTACGTCGGCCGCCCCACGCCGCTCTACTTCGCGGCGCGCGCGAGCGAGGCGCTCGGCGTGCGCGTGTACCTGAAACGCGAGGATCTCGCGCACACCGGCGCGCACAAGATCAACAACGCGATCGGGCAGGCCCTGATCGCGCGCCGCATGGGCAAGCCGCGCGTGATCGCCGAGACCGGCGCGGGCCAGCACGGCGTGGCCACCGCCACCGCCTGCGCGCGCTACGGGCTCGCGTGCGAGGTCTACATGGGCGAGGAGGACACGCGCCGCCAGGCGCTGAACGTCTTCCGCATGGAGCTGCTCGGCGCCAAGGTCCACCCGGTCACGTCCGGCAGCCGCACGCTCAAGGACGCGATGAACGAGGCCCTGCGCGACTGGTCCGCGAACGTGCGCCACACCTACTACCTGATCGGCTCGGCCGCCGGGCCGCACCCGTACCCGATGCTGGTGCGCGACCTGCAGGCGGTGATCGGCGAAGAGGCGAGGGCGCAGATCCTGGAGGCCGAGGGGCGTCTGCCCGACGAGCTGATCGCGTGCGTGGGCGGCGGCAGCAACGCGCTCGGGCTGTTCGCGCCGTTCTACGACGACACCTCCGTGCGTATGGTCGGCGTCGAAGCCGGCGGACTCGGCATCCACTCCGGCAAGCAGGGCGCGTCGATCTCGACCGGCTCGCCGGGCGCGCTGCACGGCTCGTTCTCGTACGTGCTGCAGGACGACGAGGGGCAGATCTTCGAGGCGCACTCGATCTCGGCCGGGCTCGACTACCCGGGCGTCGGCCCCGAGCACTCCTACTTCAAGGACTCCGGCCGCGCGGAGTACGTGCCCGCGACCGACGCCGAGGCGCTCGACGCGTTCGTCTGGCTGTCGCGCACCGAGGGCATCATCCCCGCGTTCGAGTCGTCGCACGCGATCGCCGAGCTGCGCCGCCGCGCGCCCGGCCTGCGGCGCGGCAGCGTCATCGTCGTGTGCCTCTCGGGCCGCGGCGACAAGGACGCGATGGAGGCGAAGCGCCTGCTCGGAGACCAGCTCCGATGAGGCGGCAAGCGAAGCGCGCAGCGAGCCGCAGGCGAGCGAAGGGGGTGGCGCGGCTTCGCCGCGCCGGGACCCAAGGACGTGACGCGATGGAGGCGAAGCGCCTGCTCGGCGACAAGCTCGGAGACGGCGCGTGAACCGCATCGACCGCGCCTTCGCGCGCGCCAAGGCAGAAAGCCGCGCCGCGCTGATCGTGTTCGTGACCGCGGGCGATCCCGATCTCGAGACCACCGCCGAGCTCGTGCCCGAGCTCGCGGCCGCGGGCGCGGACGTGATCGAGCTCGGCATCCCGCACAGCGATCCGATCGGCGAGGGCCCGACCATCCAGGCCGCGACCCAGCGCTCGCTGCGCCACCACACGAAGCTCGCGCAGATCCTCGACCTGGTGCGCGGCCTGCGCCCGCAGTGCGACGTGCCGATCGTGCTGATGGGCTACCTGAACAACGTGCTCGCGCACGGGCCCGAGCGCCTCGCGAAGGAGGCGGCCGCGTCGGGCGCGGATGGCCTGATCGTGGCCGACACGCCCTACGAGGAGGCCGCCGCGCTCGATCGCGCCTGCGCCGAGCACGGCATCGCGCGCGTGCTGATGGTCGCGCCTACCAGCACGCCGGAGCGCACGGTGCGGATCGCCGCCCGCAGCCGCGGCTTCGTCTACTGCGTGTCCGTCACCGGCGTGACCGGCGCGCGGCGCGAGCTCCCGCCCGACCTCGCCCACCTAGTCGCGCGTATCCGGCGCGTGACGGCGACACCGGTCTGCGTCGGCTTCGGCGTGTCGACCCCGGCGCAGGCCGCCGAGGTCGCCCGACTCGCCGACGGCGTGATCGTCGGCAGCGCGCTGGTCTCGCGCATCGGCGCCGCGCAGGGCCGCGAGGCGGCCGTGCGCGCCGCGCGCGAGTTCACGGTCGAGCTGGCCGCCGCGGTCCGCAGCGTTCGCCGGTAGCGGCGCTCAGGCGCGCGCGCGCCGGACCCACTCGGCGTACAGCTCGCGCACCTGCTTCTCGGTCTGCTCCCAGGCGCCGGTGTTGTCGATCACGACGTCGGCCATCGCGCGCTTCTCCTCGATCGGGAGCTGCGAGCGCATGCGCGCGCTCGCGTCCTCGGCGGAGAGGTTGTCGCGCTTCGTCACGCGCTCGAGCTGCTGCGCCTCGCTCGCGTAGACCACCGCGACCACGTCGAAGGGCACGACCGCGCCGGTGCCGACGCCCGCCTTCTTGCCCTCGAGCAGGAGGGGGATGTCGAGCACGATCACCGCCACGCCGCGCGCACGGTGCTCCGCGGCGCGGCGCTGCAGCTCGCGCGTGACCAGCGGGTGGATCAACAGGTTGAGCCGCGTGCGCGCTCCCGCGTCCGCGAACACGAGCTTGCCGAGCTTGGGCCGGTCGAGCTCGCCGGAGGGCAGGATCATCTCGGCGCCGAACGCTTCCGCGATCGCCGCCAGCGCGGCGCCGCCCGGGGCCTGGAGTTCGCGCACGATCAGGTCGGAGCACTCGACCGCCGCGCCGAGCGAGCGCAGGACGTCGGCGACCCGCGACTTCCCGGTGCCGATGCCGCCCGTCAGGCCGATCAGGATCGAGCCGCCTTCCGCCACGCGCCGAGTATACGTTCGGTTTGACTTCGCTCGCCTTCGGCTCGCTGCGCGCGACACCGCGTGTCGCTTGCGGGCACGGCCGCCAACCGAGGGACATCGGACCGAGGTCCGATGTCGGGCCGCGGACCGTGGCCTGCGTCCCACGCCGGAAGGCTCGGGAAGGCTGGGGTATCATCGCGCCCGCACTCGGGGTTTCCATGGCGGACGACGACAAGGCTCTGGCGGCGCTGCGCGAGGAGATCGACGCGATCGACGAGCGCATCCTCGCGCTCTTGAACGCGCGCGCGGGGCGCAACGCCGAGGTCGGCCGGCTCAAGGCCGCGGGCGGCGCGACCCCGTTCGTGCCCGCGCGCGAGCTCGAGATCTTCGAGCGCCTGGAGCGCGCGAACCCCGGCCCGTTCCCGACCCCGGCCATCCGCAAGGTGTTCCGCGAGATCATCTCGGCCTGCATCACCCTCCAGCGCGGGGTGAGCGTCGCGTACCTCGGTCCGCCCGCGACCTACACGCACCAGGCCGCGATCCAGCAGTTCGGCCAGATGGCGGAGCTCAAGCCGGCCGCGACCACCGACGCGATCTTCGCCCAGGTCGAGGCGGGCGAGGTCGAGTTCGGCGTGGTGCCGATCGAGAACTCGAGCGAGGGCGTGGTCTCGCACACGCTCGACCTGTTCGTGGAGTCGCCCCTCACGATCGCGGCCGAGATCCACGTGCCGATCCACCACGATCTGCTCTCGAAGTCCGGCGACCTGCGCGCGGTGCGCGCCGTGCACTCGCACCCGCAGGCGCTCGCGCAGTGCCGCGGCTGGCTCGAGCTGAACCTGCCCAACGCCCCGCAGCACTCCACGCCCTCGACCGCGCAGGCGGCCGAGCAGGCGGCGCGCGACGGCGAGATCGCGGCGATCGCGAGCCCCGTCGCCGCCGAGCTCTACCAGCTCAAGGTCGTGCGCTCCGGCATCGAGGACCTGGCCGACAACACCACCCGGTTCCTGGTGATCAGCAAGCGCGCCTCGCGGCGCAGCTCGCGCGACATCACGTCGATCCTGTTCTCGATCAAGCGCGACGTGGTCGGCGCGCTGTACAAGGCGCTCGAGCCGTTCTTCCAGCACGGCGTGAACCTGACGCGGATCGAGTCGCGGCCCACGCGCGCGCGCGCCTGGGAGTACGTGTTCTTCTGCGACTTCGAGGGCCACGTCGAGGACGCGCACGTCGCGAGCGCGATCGCCGAGCTGCGGCCGCGCTGCGACTTCGTGAAGGTGCTGGGCTCCTACCCGCAGGCCGAGGGGACGAAGTGAAGATCCGCGAGCTCGTGAACGCCCACATCCGCGACCTCGCGCCCTACGTGCCGGGCAAGCCCGTCGAGGAGCTCGAGCGCGAGCTCGGCATCGAGGACTCGATCAAGCTGGCCTCGAACGAGAGCCCGCTCGGCCCGTCGCGGCGCGTGATCGAGGCGATCCTGGCCGCGGCCGAGGACCTGAACCGCTACCCGGACGACTCCTGCTTCCGGCTGCGCGCGGCGCTCGCGCAGCAGCTCGGCGTGAGCGGGGAGTCGCTCTGCTTCGCGGCGGGCTCGGACGGGATCATCGAGCTGCTCACCAAGTGCTTTCTCGCGCCCGGCGACGACGCGGTCTTCCCCTGGCCGAGCTTCGCGATGTACCCGATCGCGACCGCGGGCGCGGGCGCGCGTTCGGTGCAGGTGCCGCTCGACAAGGAGCTGCGCGCCGACGTCGACGCGACGCTCGCGGCGGTCGGGCCGCGCACGCGGCTCGTGTTCCTCGCCAATCCCAACAACCCGACCGGCACGTCGCTCGGCTCCGCGCAGTTCGCGCGCCTGGTGAAGGAGCTGCCCGAGCGCGTGGTGCTGGTCGCGGACGAAGCCTACGTCGAGTTCGTGCGCCGCTCCGACTTCCCCGACAGCATCGCGGCGCTGCGCGAGCGCCCGACGCTGGTCGTGCTGCGCACGTTCTCGAAGGCCGACGCGCTGGCCGGCCTGCGGGTCGGCTACGCGGTCGCGAATCCCGAGCTCGTCGCCTACCTCGACCGCGCGCGCCACCCGTTCATCGTGAGCACGCTCGCCCAGGTCGCGGCCTGCGCGGCGCTCGCCGACCGCGCGCACCTGGAGCGGATCCGCAAAGTCACGCACGCCGGGCTCGCGCAGGTCGAGGCGGGCCTGACCAAGCTCGGTCTCCGCTTCGCGCGGAGCGACGCGAACTTCATCTGCATCGAGGTCGGGCCCGGCGCGGACGCGCTGAACCAGCGCCTGCTGAAGCGCGGCGTGATCACCCGGCCGCTGGGCGGCTTCGGGCTCACCACCCACCTGCGGGTCTCGGTCGGGACCGAGCTCGAGAACGAGCGCTTCCTCGAGACCCTGGCGCGCGAGCGGGCGGCTTGAAGGAGCCCGTCTTCGAGCGCGTCGCCGTCATCGGCCTCGGCTTGATGGGAGGCTCGGTGGCGTTGGCGGCGCTCGAGCGCGGGGCCGCGCGCGAGGTCCGGGGCGTCGATCCGGCGCTCTCCCGCGCCGGCGCGATCCCCCTGGTCCCGCTGGCCGAAGCGGCGGCCTGGGCGGAGCTCCTGGTCCTGGCCGTGCCGATCGAGGCCATGGCCGCCACGATCGAATCGCTCGCCGCTCTGGCCCGACCGGGGACGCTCCTGACCGACCTGGCCAGCGTGAAGACGCCCGTGGCGGAGCTGGCGCGCCGCCACCTGCCGCAGCCCGGGAACATGGTCGGGGCCCATCCCATGGCGGGCAGCGACCGGGCCGGCTTCCCGGCCGCGGACCCCGGGCTTTTCGCCGACGCCCCCTGCATTCTGGCCCTGTCCGGCGGGGAGGCCTCATATGTGGTGGACCGGATTGAGGAATTCTGGCAGTGTCTCGGCTCTCGCACGGTGCGGATGTCCCCGGAGGAACACGACACGATCGCGGCCACGCTCTCACACGCCCCGCATCTGATCGCGTTCGCCTATGCCGCCGGGCTGCCGCGGGACGAAAGAGTGGAGCTGGCCGGTCCGGGGTTGCGTGATTTCATCCGCATCGCACGCGCCAACCCCAAGCTCTGGTGCGAGATTTTGCTCATGAATCGCCGTCGCGTCGCCGAAGAGGCAGCGCGGTTTTCGAAGCAGTTGGGGCGCTTGCTCGACGCGCTGGGACGCGGAGATCGAGCGGCGCTCGAAGAAGCTCTGCGGGACGGCCAGGAAGCAAGTCAGAAAGTGGAACGCAACGCCTAGGAGATCGACGCCGCCAATGTCAGACCAAGCTCACACCCCCACCGCTGCCGACGAGTCCTTCGCGGACCTGTTCGAGCGCAGCCAGACCCTCGCCAAGGAAGGACAGGTCGTCACCGGCACCGTCCTCTCCGTGGATCCCGAATTCGTCCTCGTCGACGTCGGGTGCAAGTCCGAAGGCATGATCGCCACCTGGGAGTTCGCCGACGACGATGGCGTCGCGCGGATCGAGGTGGGCCAGAAGGTCGAGGTCCTCGTCGAGCAGTCCGAGAACGACGACGGCGTGATCGTGCTCTCCAAGGAGAAGGCCGACCGCCTGCGCGTCTGGGATCACCTGCAGAAGGCGTACGACGACCAGGAAGTCGTCGAGGGCGTGATCAACGGCCGCGTGAAGGGCGGCCTGTCGGTCAGCCTGAAGGGCGTGAAGGCGTTCCTGCCCGGCAGCCAGGTCGACCTGCGGCCGGTCCGCAACCTCGACCGCATGATCGGCGAGAACCAGAAGTTCAAGATCATCAAGTTCAACAAGCGGCGCGGCAACATCGTGCTCTCGCGCCGCGCGCTGCTCGAGACCGAGCGCCAGTCGCTGCGCCAGAAGACGCTCGAGATCCTGAAAGAGGGTCTCGTGGTCGAGGGCATCGTCAAGAACATCACCGACTACGGCGCGTTCATCGATCTCGGCGGCATCGACGGGCTGCTGCACATCACGGACATGTCGTGGGGCCGCATCTCGCACCCGTCCGAGGTGTTCCAGGTCGGCGACCAGGTGCGCGTGCGCGTGCTGAAGTCCGACCCCGAGACCGAGCGCGTGTCGCTGGGGCTGAAGCAGACCCAGCCCGACCCGTGGATCTCGATCGGCGACCGCTACCCGATCGGCCTGCGCCTGCACGGCAAGGTCGTGTCGCTGGCGGACTACGGCGCGTTCGTCGAGCTCGAGCCCGGCATCGAGGGCCTGATCCACATCTCCGAGATGAGCTGGACCAAGCGCGTGAAGCACCCCTCGAAGGTGGTCGCGATCGGCGACGAGGTCGACGTGCTCGTGCTCGAGGTCGATCCGCAGAACCGCAAGATCTCGCTCGGCATGAAGCAGACCGAGCCCAACCCGTGGAGCCTGCTCGAGGAGCGCTATCCGCCCGGCACCAAGGTGCACGGCGTGGTGCGCAACGTGACCAACTTCGGTGTCTTCGTCGGCATCGAGGAGGGAATCGACGGCCTCGTGCACGTCTCGGACATCTCCTGGACGCAGAAGATCCGCGACCCCAAGGAGCTGTACAAGAAGGGCGACGAGCTCGACGCGGTGGTGCTGAAGGTCGACACCGAGAGCGAGAAGTTCTCGCTCGGCCTGAAGCAGCTCACGCCCAACCCGTGGGACGAGGTGCCGCGCAAGTTCCCGGTCGGCAGCCGGATCAAGGGCAAGGTCACGAGCATCGCCGACTTCGGCGTGTTCGTGGAGGTCGAAGAGGGCATCGAGGGCCTGGTCTACTCCTCCGAGGTCGGCCGCGACGTCCAGAACCTGAACGACGTGTGCAAGATCGGCGACGAGGTCGAGGCGCTGGTCGTGCGCGTCGACGCCGCGGAGCAGAAGATCGCGTTGTCGATGCGCGCGATCCTCGAGCGCGAAGAGCGCGCCGCGATCAAACGCGTCGCCGCTCAGAGCGGAACGCAGAAGGCAACGCTGGGCGATCTGTTCTCGCAGGACGCGCTCTCGCGCCTGCGCGGCGGAGGCGGCTCGAGCGGCTCCAACGAGTAAACCAGAAGACGGAGATAGCGGGTGGGGGACCTCTCTGGGATGACGAAGAGCGACCTGATCGAGCGCGTGGCGATCCAGGTTCCGCACGTCTCGAAGAAGGACACGGAGACGGTCGTAAACACGATCTTCGATTGCATGACGGAAGCCCTGCGCAAGGGCGACCGGATCGAGATCCGCGGCTTCGGGAGCTTCCAGGTGAAGGTCCGCGAGGCGCGCGAGGGTCGCAATCCGAAGACCGGCGAAGAGGTGAAGATCCCCGCCAAGCGCACTCCCTTCTTCAAGGTCGGCAAGGAGCTGAAGGAGCGCATCGAGGCCCGGCGCAAGCAGGAGACGGGCGGGCAGGCGCCGCTGCGGCCGAGCGCGGGGTCGGGTGGCCGAAGCTAAGCGCGACCGGCTCTGGGCGCCGTGGCGCAGCGAGTACGTCGAGAGCGCGCGCGGCGCGCCGGGCTGCATCTTCTGTGAGCCCGAGCCGGCCAAGCCGAACCGCGAGCGCCTGATCCTGCACCGCGGCCGACACGTGTTCGTGTTGCTGAACCGCTACCCCTACGCGGTCGGGCACCTGATGGTGGCGCCCTACGCGCACGCCGCGAAGCTCGCCGAGCTCGACGCCGAGGCGCGCTCCGAACTCGTGACGCGGCTGGCGCAGAGCGCCGAGATCCTGGAAGCGACTTTCGGTTGCGAGGGCCTGAACGTCGGTGCCAATCTGGGCAGGGCCGCCGGCGCGGGCTTCGCCGACCACCTGCACTTCCACCTCGTGCCGCGCTGGAGCGGCGATGTGAACTTCATGACCTCGATAGGGGAGATCCGCGTGATCCCGTCGCACATCGAGCGCAGCTACGAGCAGCTCCTGCCCGCCTTCGCGGGGCTGGCCGCGTCATGAGGGGCTGGGGGTCGCTGATCTTCGCCGCGCTGGTCGCGGCGGTCGTGGTCGCTCTCGTGGTGGGCAATGGCGAGTCGATCACGGTGAACCTGCTGCTCGTGCAGTGGCCCACCAAGGTCTGGGGAGCGCTGGTGGCGGCGGCGGCGATCGGCGCGCTCGTCTCGGCGCTGATGCTCTCCCTGCCGGTGTTCCGGCTCAAGGTGCAGACGCGGCGCCAGACCAAGCGCATCGCCGAGCTCGAGCAGGAGCTGCACGGGCTGCGCACGCTGCCGATCGCGAACGACGCGGCGAGCGCGTCGAGCTCCACGAAGGTCTGAGCCGTGCGCGACTGGCTGCGCGGCAGGCCGAAGAGCGCGCCCGAGCGCACGGCCGTGACGCAGCTGCGCTCGGCGCTCCACTTCGTGCTGGCCGGCGATCTGCCCGGCGCCGAGGCCGCGCTGGCCGAGGCCGCGCGCGTCGACTCGTCGTCGTCGGACGTGTTCCTGTCGCTCGCCAACCTGTACCGGCTGCGCGGCGACATCGGCCGCGCGATCCAGATCCACCAGAACCTGCTCCTGCGCGCGGACATCTCCGAGGAGCTGCGGCGCGAGGCGCTGCTCGGGCTCGCGCTCGACTTCCGCGCGGGGGGGTTCCTCAAGCGCTCGGCGTCCGCATTCGAGGACCTGCTCCAGGTCGAGCCCGACAACCTGCAGGCGCTGCGAGCGCTCGAGCGCATCCGCGTCGACGCCGGCGACTGGGACGGCGCGCTCGCGGTGCGCAAGCAGATCGGCGCGCGCGATCCGGAGTCGACGCGCGTGACCGCGCACCTGTGGACCGGCTCCGGCCGGGCGGCCGCGACGCGCGGCCGCGACGCCGACGCGCGCCGCGCGTTCAAGCGCGCGCTCGCCTGCGACGCCGGCTGCGCGGAGGCCTACCTCGCGCTCGGCGATCTGCACGCGAAGGAGCAGAGCTGGAAGAAGGCCGCGGGCGTGTTCAAGAGCGCGCTCGGCCTGCACCCCGCGATCGGAACCCTGCTCTACCCGCGCCTCTCCGAGGTGCACGCGAAGCTCGGCGACCTGCCGGGCCTCGAGCGGCTCTTGCGCGAGCGGCTCGACGACACGCCGGAGGACCGCGAGGCGAGCCTGTGGCTCGCGCGCACGCTCGCGACGCTGCGGCGTGTCGACGACGCGCTCGGCCACCTGCGCCGACTGCTCGACCGCGATCCCGACTACCTGGCGGCCCACGCCGAGATCGGGCGGATCCTGTTGCACGAGCACCGCGACGAGGAATCGAAGAAGGCGCTCGAGGAGCTGCTCGCCCGCCTGCGGCCCGAGCCGGTGCGGCTGGCCTGCCGCGGCTGCGGCACGCAGGACACGACGCTCCACTTCCGCTGCCCGCAGTGTGGCGAGTGGGACAGCATGTCTTAGTTGACTACGCTCGGCCTCGCCTCGCTGCGCGCGCCTTCGGCGCTTGCAGGGCTCCACCGCGGGACATCGGCCCGCGGTCCGATGTCGGGGGCGGCCCTCGCTCGCCCGTGGCTCGGGCCGCCGCTTCTAGGAGTCCCCGGCGCTCGGGTTGGCCGCGAGCGCACGCGCCACGGCGGCGTTGAGCTTCGCGAGCGTGAACGGCTTCTGCAGGAACGCCGACACGCCGAGCGCGGAGAGCCGGCCTAGCGCCTCTTCCTCCGGGTAGCCGCTGGTGACGAGCACGGGCAGGCCGCTCGAGCGCGCGCGGATCTCGGCCAGCAGCCGCTCGCTCGACTCCGAGCCGAGCGACAGGTCGAGCACGACCGCGTCGACTTCCTCGGCATCCGGCGCGAGCGCCGCGCGGGCGTCGGCGGCGTTGGCGGCGAGCAGCACGCGGTGGCCTGCCGCCTCGAGCGCGACGCGCACGACCTCGCGCACCGCGCGCTCGTCGTCGACGACCAGCACGAGCGCCGGGCCCGCAGCCGCGCCCGCATCGGGAGCTTCGGGGGCCGCGTGCGCGCGCTCCGGCTCGGCGATCTCGGGCAGCAGGATGCGCATGCGCGTGCCGGACCCGGGCTCGCTCTCCACCTCGATCGCGCCGCCGTGCGCGCGCACGATGCCGTGCGCAACCGCCAGCCCGAGCCCGCGCCCGGTCCCGCGCGTGCTGTAGAACGGCTCGAAGATGCGGCCGCGCGTCTGCGCGTCCATGCCCGCGCCGGTGTCGCGCACGTCCAGCGCGAGCCACGCGCCCGCCGGTGCCTCGCTGCTCGCGGCCCGAGCGACGGGCTCGATCGCGACGTCGACCTCGCCGCGTCCCTCGGGCAGCGACTCGCAGGCGTTGATCACCAGGTTCATCAGCACCTGGCGCAGCTGCGTGGGATCGCCGGACACGAACGCCGGCCGCGCGTTCGGCGCGAGCCGGACTCGCGCACCGCGCGGCAGCGCGGCCGCGACCAGCGCGAGCGTCTCGTGCGTGAGCTCGCGCAGGTCGACCGCTCGGGCCGCGAGCGGCTGACTGCCGGAGAAGGCGAGGATCTGGCGCGCGAGCTCGGACGCGCGCACGGCGGACTGGCGCATGCCGAGCAGAAGGTCGCGCGCCGGTGCGCCCTCCGGCAGCCGCTCGAGCGCGAGCTCCGCGTTGCCGAGGATGCCGACCAGCAGGTTGTTGAAGTCGTGCGCCACGCCGCCCGCCAGCAGCCCCAGGCTCTCGAGCCGCTGCGCTTCGACCAGCTTGCGCTCGAGCAGCGCGCGCTCCTCCGCGTCGCGGCGCCGCGCGCTCACGTCGGCGATCACCCCGACGATCCGGGCGGACTCGCCCGAGCGATGACCGGGCGCCTGCCCGCGCACCAGCAGCCAGCGCGGCCCGTCCGGAGCCTCGAGCCGCGTCTCGAACTCGAACGGCTCGCGCGAGGCGAGCGACTCGAACGCGCTCCCGGAGCGGAAGCTCACCTCGCTGTCCTCGACCGCGACCAGGGCGCGGTCGGCGTCGATGGGCAGGAAGTCGGGCGGGAAGCCGAGCACGCTCGCCGCGCCCTCGGACCACTCGATCCGCGTGGAGCCGGCCGGCACCTCCCAGGTCACCATCTTCGCCGCCTGCAGCGCCAGGCGCAGCCGCTCCTCGCTGCGCGCGAGCGCGGAGCGCGCGGCTTCGCGGTCGGAGAGATCGGTGATCGTGCCGATGTAGCCGGTCGCGCGGCCCTCGCCGTCGTGCTCGCCGACGACGTGCACCAGCACCCGCACCGACGATCCGTCGCGGCGGTGGACGGTGCGTTCGGCGCGGTATTCGCCCGAGCCCGCGAGCTGGCGCCCGACGTCCCGAACGAACGACTGCGCCTCCGGCGGAACGAAATCGCGCCAGCGCTCGCCCAGCGCCTCTTCGATCGCAATGCCGGTCAGCTCGGACCAGCGGCGATTCAGCTGCAGGCAGCGTCCGTCGGCGTCGAGCCGGAAGATCGCCACGGGCGCCGCAGCGATCAGCGACTCGTAGCGGCGCTCGCTCTCCTGCAGCGCGGCGCGCGTGCGCTGCACCTCCTGCGTGTCGTGGCCGTTCACGATCACCGCGCGTCGGCCGCCGAACGAGACCGGCACCAGGGCGACGTCGAGGTCGTTTCCGCCGCCGTCGGGCAGCTCGATGCGCACGCGCGTGATCTCCGCGCGTCCCGTATCCGCGGCGCTCGCCAGGAGCGCTCCGAAGCGCGCGCGATCGGCCGCATGGATGCGCTCCAGCAGCGGGCGGCCGATCAACCCGCCTGGAGTCGCCTCGCCGAACTGCCGCTCGGCGATGGGATTCGCGAACGCGATCCGCCCGTCGACCGCGATCGCCACGACGGTGGAGCTCACGTTCGCGAGCTCGGCGAGACTCGACGGGTCGAACTCGATCGCTCGGGCCGCCGAGCGTCGACGCAACCGCTCGAACATGCGCGTCCTCCAGCTGAATCCTAGCACCGGAGGGACGCCCTTCTGGTCGTCGCCGTGCAGCTCGTCTCGGCTGCGGCGCCGGGCGTAGACTGCTCGCGATGAGCGTGCTCGGCCTGTTCTCCGCGGCAGTCGGGTGGGTGGACCCGGCGCTGGCCCGAACGGGCCCGGGGCGCGCGCGCTGAACGGCGCGCCGCCGCCGATCGCGTTTCGCGAGGCGCTGCGCGTCTGGATGCGCGTCGCGCTGCAGAGCTTTGGCGGACCGGCCGGACAGATCGCGGTCATGCACCGCATCGTGGTCGACGAGAAGCGCTGGGTCGACGAGAGCCGCTTCCTGCACGCGCTCTCGTTCTGCACCTTCCTGCCCGGACCCGAGGCGCAGCAGCTCGCGACCTATCTCGGCTGGAGCCTGCACGGCACGCGCGGCGGACTGGCCGCGGGCGCGCTCTTCGTCCTGCCCGGCTTCGTCGCGATCCTCGCGCTCTCGATCGTCTACGTGACGCTCGGCGAGCTGCCCGCGGTCGCCGCGCTGCTCTCAGGCGTGAAGGCGGCGGTGGTCGCGCTCGTGCTCGAGGCGGCGATCCGGATCGGCCGGCGCGTGCTCGGCGGCGCGCTGCAGCGCGCGGTCGCCGTGTGCGCGTTCGCCGCGCTGTTCCTGCTCGGGCTGCCGTTCCCCGCGGTGGTGGCCGCCGCGGGCGCGTTCGGGGCGCTGGCGAGCTGGCTCTGGCCGGAGCGCTTCGCGCCGCCGGCTGCGGACGCCGCCGTCGCGCCCGCGTCCGGGCCCGCGCGCCATCACCTGCTGCGCGTGGTCGCGATCGCGCTGCCGCTCTGGCTCGCGCCGAGCGCGGCGTGCCTGCTCCTGCTCGGCCCGTCCGACGTGTTCACCCGGATCGGCCTCTTCTTCAGCGAGACCGCCGTGGTCACCTTCGGCGGCGCCTACGCCGTGCTGGCCTACGTCGCGCAGCGCGCGGTCGAGAGCTACGGCTGGCTCTCGGCGCGCGAGATGCTCGACGGACTCGGGCTGGCGGAGACAACGCCCGGGCCGCTGATCATGGTCGTGCAGTTCGTCGGGTTCGTCGCCGCCTACCGACACGCGGACGTGTCGTCGCCGCTCGCGGCGGGCGTGCTCGCCTCGCTGCTCACGACCTGGGTGACGTTCGTGCCGAGCTTCGGCTTCGTGCTCCTGGGCGCGCCCTACGTCGAGCGGCTGCGCCGCGCCGCGCGGCTCGCCGCGGCGCTGCAGATGATCATGGCGGCGGTGGTGGGCGTGATCGCGAACCTCGCGCTCTGGTTCGCCCTGCACGTGGTGTTCGAGCGGGTCGCGCCGCTCGAGCTGGCGGGGCTGCGCCTGGCGCTGCCCGACTGGACCAGCCTCGATCCGAAGGCGCTCCTGCTCTCGGCCGCCGCCTGCCTGGCGCTGCTGCGCTTCAAGGCCGGCCTGGTCGCGACCCTGGTCGGCTCGGCGCTGGCCGGGCTCGCGCTCAGATGGTGATCTGCATGCCGAGCTCGACCGCGCGCCCGGGCGGGATGCCGAAGTAGCCGGCGGCGGGCTGCGCGGTGTAGTGCAGCACCGCGAACAGCTTCTTGCGCCACAGCGCGAGGTCGGACCTCGGGCCCGAGAGCACCGTCACGCGGCCCAGGAAGAAGCTCGCCTCGTCGACGCTGACCGGCACGCCGGTGGCGGCGATCTGGCGCAGCACGTCGGCGATCGACGGCGTCTGCAGGAAGCCGTAGCGCGCGGTCACGCGCACGAAGCCCTCGCCCAGGAACTCCACGCGCACGCGGTCGCGCGCGGGCACGGCGGGGTAGTGCTCGGTCACGATCGAGAGCAGCACGATCCGCTCGTGCAACACCTTCGAGTGTTTGAAGTGGTGGCCGAGCGCGAGCGGCAGGCCGTCGGGGTAGCCGGACATGAACACGGCCGTCCCCGGCACGCGCTGCGGCTTGGACTGGGCGACGTCGGCGATGAACGAGGTGAGCGGCAGCGTCACGTCGTTCAGGTGCCGGTTCAGGAGGTCCGTGCCGCGCCGCCAGGTGGTCATGATCGTGAACAGCACGATCCCGATCAGCAGCGGGAAGGCGCCGCCGTGCGGGATCTTCGGCACGTTCGACGCGAACAGCGAGACGTCGACGGTCACCAGCACGAGCCCGAGTCCGATCGCCGCCACCAGTCCGAAGCGCCGCCGCGCGATCGGCAGGAACAGGATCGTGGTGACCGTCATCGCGCCGGTGACCGCGATGCCGTACGCGGCGGCCAGCCCCGACGAGGCGCGGAACTCGAGCACCAGCGCGAGGCAGGCGAGCATCAGCGCCCAGTTCACCGCGGGGATGTAGATCTGCCCCTCCTGGCGGCTCGAGGTGTGGATGATCTGCATGCGCGGCAGGTAGCCGAGCTGGATCGCCTGCGCGGTCAGCGAGTACGAGCCGGAGATCACCGCCTGCGAGGCGATGATGGTGGCGAGCGTGGCGATCGCGACCATCGGCAGGAGCATGACCGGCGGCACCGCGCCGAAGAACGGGTTCGCGATCCCGGCCTCGCCGGCGTGCAGCAGGTACGCTCCCTGTCCGAAGTACGACAGCAGCAGCGCGGGGAACACCACGAAGTACCAGGCCAGCGCGATCGGCAAGCGTCCGAAGTGCCCCAGATCTGCGTAGAGCTGCTCGCCGCCCGTCACGCACAGCACCACCGCGCCGAGGATGAAGAAGCCGGGGCCGGGCGCGGCCATCAGGATCTTGGCGGCGTAGATCGGGTTCAGCGCGAGCAGGACGTCGGGCTCGCGCACGATCCAGGGCAGCCCGGCCAGGCCGATGCTCGCGAACCAGAGCAGGGCGATCGGTCCGAACCACGCCCCGATCCGCTCCGTGCCGCGGTGCTGGAACCAGAACAGTCCGACCAGCAGCGCCATCGCGATGTAGACGACGAACGACTCCACGCCCGGCAGCGCGATCTCGAGACCCTCGACGGCGGACAGCACCGAGATCGCGGGCGTGATCATGCTGTCGCCGTACAGGAGCGCCGTGCCGAACAGGGCCAGCATGACGCCCAGCCAGCGCGCGCGCGGCCCCCGAGCCGAGTCGCTGCGGTCGCCCAGCGCGAGCAGCGCGAGCACGCCGCCCTCGCCGTTGTTGTCGGCGCGCATCACGAAGTTCAAGTACTTCACGACGATCACGAGCGAGAGCGCCCAGAACACGAGGGAACACACGCCCAGCACGTTCTCGGGCGTCGGCGCCGCGCCGTGCGGGCCGTGGAAGCACTCGCGCAGCGCGTAGAGCGGCGACGTGCCGATGTCTCCGTACACCACGCCGATCGCGGCCAGAGCCAGGCGCCGGAGGTTGTCGGGGCGCGGCTCGCTCGCGAAGTGCCCGCCGCCGCCCGGTCCGTCCGCCACCCCCGTCTGCACGGCGCGTTCGATAGCACGTCCGTGCCCGGGTTGGAACCACGGGCGATCACGGCCCACGCCCTCGTGCAGCTTGAGGCGGCCACCCGCAGGGACCAGACTGCGGCAGAGTTCCACGCGCCGGCCGCCGCTGCGCGGCCAAGTGGCACGGCGGTTGCTCCCACCGGTGCGAAGCGACAGGTGCGAAGGCAAGGAGAGACGCGCAGGTGAAGCTCCGGCTCGCGGTTGCGCTCTCTCTCGCCCTGGCGGCGTGCTCCGGGGAGTTCTCGGGCTCGCTCGACCAGCGCCTGCCCGCGAAGCCCGGAGGGCTCTTGCAGGTCGATCTCGATCTCGGCGAAGAGGCACGGTCCGAGCGCGTCGCGCTCGAGGTGCGCTCGCACGACGCGGACGAGGTCTGGGCGGTCGCCGACGTGTCGGGTCCGGGCGCGTCGTCGGTCCAGTTCCGGCTCGAGAACGACGACGCAGGCGTGCGCGTGTACGGGCGCGCGGGCGGACTGCTCTCGTGGCTGTTCGGCGGCCCGAGCGTGGAGCTGCGCGTGTTCGTGCCGCGCGAGTTCTCGGTCGATCTGCGCTCCGCGTCGGGTCCGATCCGGGTCGAGGACGTGACCGGGAGCTTGCGCGCGCGCACGCGCGACGCGCGCCTCGAGGTGCGCGGCGCGGAGGGTCCGGTGCGTCTGCGCACGCGCGGCGGCGAGGTGGCGGTGACCGAGGTCCAGGGCGACGTCGAGGTGCGCGCCGAGGACGGGCCGATCGAGCTGGCCTGGATCACGGGTGCGGTCGACGCGCGCACCGGCCACGGCGATCTCGCCGCGAGCCATCTCGACGGCGCCGTCGAGCTGCGCGCGGACTCGGGCGAGATCGGGCTGCGCGACGTGCGCGGGCGCGTCGTGGCCAAGACCGAGTCGGGCGCGGTGTACGCGAGCTTCGTCGCCGACCCCTCGGGCGAGATCGAGACCCAGCGCGGCTCGGTGGAGGTGTGTCTGCCCGCGAGCGCGCGCCTCGCGCTGGACGCGCGCTCGGGCCGGGGCAGCGTCGAGGTCGGCCCCGGGCTCGCGCTCCACGGCACGCGCGCCGACGACCGCGCGCTCGGCACGCTGAACGGCGGCGGCGAGACGCTGCGCATCTACACCGCGCGCGGCAGCGTGCGGCTGGAGCCGCGCTGATGGAGGACGCGCGATGAAGAGCCTCGCCATC
>Ga0187892_10006028_pt1 | contig 18427 bp, 23 predicted proteins | sample MA1701073metaG_FD_139345 | JGI IMG/M metagenome (GOLD analysis project Ga0187892, IMG submission 139345) | Bio-ooze microbial communities from a basaltic lava cave in the Kipuka Kanohina Cave System on the Island of Hawaii, USA - MA170107-3 metaG ... | reverse complement strand
GAGATCCGCCGCATCTTCACGCCCGAGTTTCGCAACCGGCTCGATGCGACGATCAGCTTCAAGGCGCTGGACGAAGAAGTCATCCTGCGCGTGGTCGACAAGTTCCTGATGCAGCTGGAAGACCAGTTGCACGAGAAGAAAGTCGAGATCGCGTTTTCCGATGCGCTGCGCACGCACCTGGCGAAAAAGGGCTTCGATCCGGTGATGGGCGCGCGGCCGATGGCGCGCCTGATCCAGGACACGATCCGCAAGGCGCTCGCCGACGAGCTGCTGTTTGGCAAGTTGCTGAACGGCGGCAAGGTGAGTATCGATGTCGACGAGGCGGGCGAAATCAAACTGGACTTCCCGCCGCCCGACAACGGCGATGCGCCGACGCCACGCAAAGGCGAGCCCGTGCTGTCGGAATAGTCCGCCTCTGCCTCACCGTCCGCCAGAGAAACGGGCCTGCTTTCGCAGGCCCGTTTTTGTCGTGCTCGTCGCGGGGAACGCTCGCGGAACGCGGCGTTGCCTAGCGTTGCGTCCTCGAACCGATTTGACGAGGGAGCACACAATGAACCGAATCCTGCTCACCATGCTGTCCTTGTGTCTGGCTCCGCTCGCGAGCCATGCGCAAACAAGCAAGCCGGACCACGGCGTCCGGGCGATGCTGTACTGGCAGATGCCGCTGGAATCGAAAGCGCCGTCCAGCTACGGCCTGCGACTCGACAGCGCGCCGATATCGATCGGAAGCAACGCAAAGCGCATTCCTCTCCTTGATCTACGGTACGGCGCGAGCCGCACCACGGTGCGGTTCAACGGCGCGCTGATGTGGGATTCGATCGAGTCGTCCGAGTTCGGTACCGCGGGCAGCCTGACCAACGGCTGGTTCTGGGCGGGCGCGGTGCTCGGCGTAGCCGGCATTTCGTGTCTGACCGAGAACTGGCCGTGCAAGAAAAGTTCGAGCAGCGGCGGCGGCTCGACTTACACGCCGCCCGGTGAATGAAGCGCTGCGGATGCGCGGCGCTCGCCGCGCTGCTGTGCCTGCTTGCCGGATGTGTATCGCTGCCGGCGCTGGTGGCGACCGAGCTGCGGCCGCCGGCGGCTGACGCGCCGAACGCGTTTGCCGTACAGGCGGCGCGCGTTGGTCTGGCCGCGGCAAAGCCGCTGCCATCGCGCGGCGCGTTCGTGCTGCCAAAGGGTCTTGAGCACGGCCAGATCGTTGTCAGCGAAAACGGCGGCGCGGTCAGTCTCTTCTACAGCCTGTTCGCAGCCGAGTACCGGCCGTGGGTGCACGCGGGCATCCTGGCGATCGAAGGCGGCGAGGCGGTTGTGTACGAGGCGGTCGGTTCGTTCGTTCCGATTCCGGGAATGGCGCCGACCACGACGGTCAGCGGAACCCTGCGCCGCGTTTCGCTGGAGCGGTTCGCCGCCGGCAAACTCGTGGTCGGCGTGTATGCGCCTCCTGCCGCGGTCGATCGCGCACGCCTGGTCGCGTTCGCGCGCGCGCACTACGAGGCGGCGACCCCGTTCGATCCGTTCTTTGACCTCGACGATCCGGCGGCGCTGTATTGCACAGAGCTCGTCGCGCTTGCGCTGGTGGCCGCAGGACATGCGCCGATTGCCCCGACACGCATGCATGACAGCCGCTCGACGCAGGTAGCGCGCGATTGGCTGCACATTCGCGCCGCGCGCGTCGTACTGGCCGGCCAGCTTGTCGAAGACGCACGACCTGTGGTGCGCTTCAGTCCGCGCCTGAACGACGACCAGATCGCCGCCTGGTTTGAAGTCAAACGCGAACTGCACCGGCGCTTTGACGCGACCCCGCGTCTGGGCAACGTATTCGAATGGCGCGCCGGTGGACTGCGGCTGCGTGATGCAGTCGACCGATTTGTCGCCGCGGGCCTCGCCGCGTTTGCCGACTCTGCGCAGAGCAAGACGGAGGACGTCGCGCAGCGCATCCGTTCCATCGCGGCCGCGCACTTCGATGCGTCGCAGGCCTTGCGCAGATGATCGATCAACCGCGCGGTGCCTTCGCCGATCACCGATGGAACGGCGACGGAACGCAGCGTTTCTTAACGTGGCGGCCATGGGATACGGCAAGCAGCGAGTCGAGGATGCACGTAACGAGCGGCACACGATGAAAACCACACTCCAATCCGTTGCACAGGCGGCGCTCGCGGCGCTGCTGCTCGCTGCCTGCGGCGGCGGCGATACCGATCTGAGCGTCGGCCAGCAGGACATTTCATTCCGTCTTTCGTTCGCCCAGCAGCCACCACTGGTGCAAGGCGGCAGCAGCGCCGCAGCAATCAACGTGCAGGACGACGATACGCAGCAGACGGCCGCCGATGCCGAGCCGTTTACGGCGCCGGTCGATTTGCGCGCAGTCACGCCCTTGCCACCGGGCGTCAGTGTCGATTTCAGCCGCAGCCCGTTGCGCGCCGGCGAAGCCGCAACCATCAACGTCGCGGCGAATGCCAACGCGCAAGCCGGCCGTCACCAGTTGCTGGTCGCAGGCACGATCAGTGGCGGCTCGACGACACGATTCTTCCGCACTCGATCACGGTAACCGGCAACTGCGCGCCGGGCACCGAATCGATTCGCCGCGTGTTTCCATCGCCCAGCGGCCGTACGGTGGCGATCGCACGCAGCGGCGCGGTGTTCGTTTGGGGTCCCAACGCCGATCCGCATCCGGAAGAAGTTCCGAACGATCAGGCGGTACCGAAGGTTCTGGATTTCTACACCGCACAACACGTTGCTGAACTGCCACCCGCGCAGTCGGCGGCGTCGATTGTCGGAGTGTCGGCGATCGTCCTGGCCGATGGCGGCGCGCTGCGACTGCTGACACGCCACTACCAGTCCAATGTGCGCGCGCCCAACGGCCGCGCCGGCTGGTTCGTTCACGCAATTTCCGGCGCCGGCGGCTTCACCCAGGTGGTTGCCACTTTGGGTGAGTTTTTTGCGCTGAGCGGCGCCGGGACGGTATGGCGTTTTCGCGCGGAGATTGTCGACCTTGACGGGGGGCTCGAAGCGACCGCGCCGGTTCAAGTCGCCGGACTTGCCGACGTGGCGCAACTCTCCGCTGGTGATGGTCATCTGCTGGCGCGTCGATCCGACGGCACGGTGCTGGCGATGGGCGCAAACGAATTTGGCCAGCTTGGCGACGGCACCACCGGCCGCCAAGAAATTCCGGTGGTAGTGCCCGGCTTGACCGGCATCACCGATATCGCCGCCGGCGGCTCGCACTCGCTCGCGTTGCACTCCAACGGCACGATGCTCGCGTGGGGACGCGGCGGCGAAGGACAACTCGGCAACGGGCAGATGGCCGACGCGCGCAGTCCGGTTCAAGTCGTATCCCCAAACGGCAATCCTGTCAGCGGAATCATTGCGCTCGCTGCCGGTTCCAACCATTCGCTGGCGCACGACGTCGGTGCATCGGTGTGGTCGTGGGGTTCTGCCAGCCGAGGTCAGCTGGGCGATGGACAGACCGTGGGGCGCGCTTTCGCCGAACGCCTTGATGGTTTGATGGCTGATCGCATCAGCGCCGCTCGCCACAGTTCGTACACCGTGGTGTTTGCCGCCGGCACGGTGCGCGCATGGGGCGACAACGACAACGGCCGCCTGGGCGACGGCACGGTCGAGCAACGAAACACCCCGATGCGCGCTCTTGGACTCGGCCGAATCGAAGGAACGGACTGTCGCGAAGTCGAGCCACCGCGTTCGGCGACAACGGTCTTCGAAGACACCGAGTTTGCCGATAGCGACTGGCAGGTGACCGTCATCGCCAACGATGGCAGTCCCACACAGACCGCGGCAAGCGCACCGTCCGGCGGCAATCCCGGTGCGTATCGCCATATGACCCACAACACCGGCCAGGGTCCGTCGTCGCTGTTCGTGTACCACTTCAATCGCAATGCCGTGTACTCACCGGCGACGCTGGGCGCGATCACCGGCATCGATTTTCGTGAAGATCGCCGCGTGTTCGGCGAGTCTTTCGATCCGAACGCGGCAGTCGGCGCGACCTTCGCCCTGATGCAGGGCGACCGGATTTTCATCGAGACCACCACGGCGACCGCGGCGTTTTCCAACCTGCAATGGACAACGACCGAACTCGCGGCCGAGCTGCGCAATTTCGGGCAGATGGCCGGGCCGCCGTGTCCGGAGGGCGGACGCTGCCCCGATTTCACCGCGGCGGGAGCGCCGATCACATTCGGGTACGGGCGTGGACAGGGAGCCCTGTTCGGGCAGTCATTCTTCACCACTCAAGGCATCGACAACTGGCGCGTGACGGTTCGTAGCGTGCGATGAATACATTCAAAGGCAAGGAGAAACACATGAGCAAATACCTTCTGATCGAATCGCGCGACCCGTGGAGTTCCACCGATCTACGCGGAGTCACGGCACTCGCCGGCCAATTGCGCCGGGCGGGCCACGAGGTCGCGTTGTTCCTCGTGCAAAACGGCGTGCTCGCCGCGCGCGCCGAAGCGCACTCGCCTGAACTGCGCGATGCGATTGGCTTGCAAATTGATGTGCTGGCCGACGACTTTTCTCTGCGCGAACGCGGCATCGCCGCAGCGCAGATGGCCAGTGGCGTACGCAGCGCGGCGATTTCGCTCGTCGTCGAGCGGCTCGCGCTCGGCTGGAAAACCATCTGGCACTAGGAAACCGACGGAGACCGACATGACTGAAAAGAAAACCCTGACTTTCGTGCTGATGGACGCACCGTTCGAAAGCGACCGCACATCCACCGCGTTTCGTCTGCTGGACGCGGCGATTCGCGAAGGCCATGACATCAATGTCTTCGCCTACGAGGGGGCAGTGTCCCTGGGTTTTGCCCGGCAGGCGGCGCACGCCAACGCGGTGCATGGCCGCGACGCCGCGGACGAAGCGCATCCGCTGCCGCGCGAATGGATCGCAGCGCTGCTACGCATGGCGCAAGCGCAGGGCTCAACGCTCGATTGGGTGAACTGCGGCTTGTGCGTCGACGAACGCGGCGTCAATGAGGCCATCGATGGCGTGCGGCGCGGTTCTCCCGCCGATTTCTGGGCGATGTCCGAGCGTTCGGACAACACACTCGTGATCGCCGCCCGCTGAAGGAACCGATATGTTGACGTTGCAGATTATCGAAACCGCTTATCGCGCCACGCTCGAAGAGCAGGACGACCCGGTGCTTTGGATCACCCAAGCGATGCGCGCGGCCGGTGGCGAGTTGGCCGTGCTGTTGCGCGCAAACGCCGTCAACTACGCGGTTCGCGCTCAAGACTGCGGTGGATTGCGGATCGGCGACTGGAAACAGTCGCAGCCGCCAAGGCTGGCGGCCGACGTGCAGGGCCTGCTCGCGAAGGGCGTACAGGTGTTTGCCATCGAAGACGATCTTGTCGAGCGGGGGATCGGCGCATCGCATCTGATCGACGGTGTCACGCGGTTGCAGCGCGCGCGGATCGGCGAGCTGCTCGAGCAGTTTCCGCGCGTCTGGCATTGGTAAGGCGCCCTTTGCCATGGCGATCGAGGTCAACGCGTTCTACGACGCACGCACCGGCACGGTGACCTACGTGGTCGCGGACCTGGCTGCTCGCGCCTGCGCGGTGATCGACAGCGTGCTGGGGTTCGATCCGCGTTCGGGGCAAGTCGATCGCGCAAGCCACACCGGCGTGATCGCGTTCGTCGAACGTCACTGCTTGCGCCTGGACTGGATACTCGAGACGCACCTTCACGCGGATCATCTGTCGGGCGCGAGCGAACTGAAAGAAGCGCTCGGCGGCGCAATCGGCATCGGCGCCGGCATTGCGGAGTCCATGCTTTTCTGGACGCCGCTGTTTGGAGCGTCGCCGGTCGCTGAAGCGACGCTGGGATTCGACCGGCTGCTCGCCGACGGCGAAACGCTTGCGCTGGGCGGCACCGCGTTGCGCGTGATCTCGACGCCGGGACACACTCCCGACGGCGTGACCTACGTGATCGAAGACAACGCATTCGTCGGCGATACGCTGTTGATGCCCAACGCCGGCACGGCGCGCTGCGACTTCCCCGGCGGGTGCCCGCGCACGCTGTATCAATCGGTTCTGAAGATATTCGAGTTGCCCCAGTCAACACGCCTTTTCTGCGGGCATGACTACGGGCCGGCGCGCGGCGAAGCGCCGGGTTGGGAAAGTTCGGTACGCGTTCAGCGCAGCCACAATGTTCACGTTCACGACGGCGTTTCCGAGAGCCAGTTCATCGAGAAGCGCACGGCGCGCGATCAAAGCCTGTCGGCACCCGCACTTCTCTTTCCCGCGCTGCAGGTCAATCTGCGCGCCGGCCGGCTACCGCCAAATGAGTCCAACGGGATTGCGTATCTCAAATTGCCGCTTAACCTGAATCTGGACAGCTTGCGCGCGAACGGCCACAGCGCATTGACAGCAACGGTCGAACAGTCGAAATTACGGCCCGCTTGACGAGCCGCACGACGATCAACGGAGGACACATAAAGTGAAAACAAGGGATTTATTCGCGACCGGCGTCGCCGCGTCGTTTTTGTTTGTGGCGCAGGCGACGGCGCAGCAACCCGACGCGCGGCAGTCCGCCTACATCGCCGCCAACTGCGCCAACTGTCACGGCACCACGGGCGCCAGTGGCAGCGCGATGCCGAGTCTTTCCGGATTGAAGAAGGAATACGTCGTCGAGCAGATGCGCGCGTTTCGCGACGGCAAGCGGCCGGCGACGATCATGCATCAGATCGCCAAGGGCTATACCGACGACCAGACCAACGGTGTCGCCGAATATTTCGCCCGCCAGGCGGCCAAGTGAGGGAGGCCATCATGTTCGACAATCACTTCTCCCGCCGCGCTCTGCTGAAGCTCGGCGCCGCCGGCGTCACGATCACGGCGCTTGGCGCTTGCGCCTCAAAGGGCGCCAGCAAATCGATCGGCAAAGTTGTCGTCATCGGCGGCGGCTACGGCGGCGCTACCGCGGCGAAGTATGTCCGCCTGTGGTCGCAAGGCACGATCGATGTGACGCTGGTTGAACCCAACCGCGCATTCGTTTCCTGCCCGATCTCGAACCTCGTGCTCGGCGGCTCGCGCAAGATCGACGAGATCACCGTCAGCTATGGCGGTCTCGCCAAGCACGGCGTGCGCGTGGTGCACGACACGGTGGCGGCGATCGACGCCGACAAACGCCAGGTGCGCCTGGTCGGCGGCAACACCTTGCCGTATGACCGGCTCGTCGTTTCGCCCGGTGTTGACTTCATGTTCGACCAGGTGCGCGGGCTCGACGCCGCTGCGCAGGAATCGGTGCTGCACGCATGGAAGGCGGGCCCGCAGACGGTCGCGCTGCGCAAGCAACTGGAAGCGATGCCTGATGGCGGCGTGGTCGTCATCAGCATGCCGCTGGCGCCGTATCGCTGTCCGCCGGGGCCGTACGAGCGCGCGTGTCAGATCTCGTGGTACCTGAAAACGAACAAACCGAAGTCCAAGTTGTTACTGCTCGACGCCAATCCGGCCATCACCTCGAAGCCGGGGTTGTTTTCACGCGTATTCGGCGAGGACTACAAGGGCATCCTCGAATACCGGCCCAATTCGGCCGTGGGCGAAGTCGACGCCAAGGGCAGAACCGTCGTGCTCGATCTGGGTGACCGTATTCGCGGCGATGTGCTCAATCTGATCCCGCCGCAACGCGCCGCCAATATCGCGCGCGACGCGGGACTGATCACCGCCAACAATCGCTGGTGCGAAGTGGACTGGATCACGATGGAGTCGGTCAAGGCGCCCAACATCCATGTCCTGGGCGATGCCACGCAGTCGGCGCCGGCGATGCCGAAGTCCGGCCACATGGCAAACCAGCACGGCAAGGCGGCCGCGGCCGCGATCGTCGAATTGATCAACGGCCGCACGCCGGTACCGCCGATGATGGCCAACACCTGCTACAGCTTTATCGACGACAAGAACGTCGTGCACGTGGCGAGCGTGCATCGCTACGTGCCCGAAAAGAAAACGATGGAGATCGTTGCCGGCGCGAGTGGCGTGTCTACGCAGGACCGCGCATCCTGGGCGCTGGAAGGCGCGTATGGATGGGGCTGGGCGCAGACGATCTGGGCGGACATGCTGGGCTGAGAAAGGGCAGGTGCGAGGTGCGAGCAACCGCGCTCGTACCTCGCGCGATGCCGCGTCATTCCAGTCGACCGCGCAGAGCAAAGCCGTTTCAAGTGTGACCCGTTGACCCGAATCCACGCGCACCGCGTGCGCTCGCGGCGAAGTCATCGACGACATTGAACTCCACCTGCTGCACCGGCACGACAATGAGTTGCGCAATGCGCTCTAGCGGCTGGATCGTGAACGGCTCGCGGCCGCGATTCCACGTCGATACCATCACTTCGCCCTGATAGTCGGAGTCGATAAGCCCGACGAGATTGCCGAGCACGATGCCGTGTTTGTGACCGAGGCCGGAACGCGGCAGCACGAGCGCCGCGTAGCCGGGGTGGTCGATGTGAATGGCGATGCCGGTCGGGATAAGTTGCGTCTCGCCCGGCGTAAGGGTAAGCGCCGCGTTAAGCGCGGCGCGCAGGTCGAGTCCCGCAGCGCCGCGGGTCGCGTAGTGCGGGAGCTGATCGCGCAGGCGCGCATCGAGGATGCGCACGTCGATTTTCACGACTTGCTCCAAGCGGACGAAGTCACAGTCACCGCGGGCGCTCCAAGTTCTTCCAGCGCTTGTCTCAGCTCGGCGACGAGTGCGTCGGCCGTCGCTGCATCGACCCGGGCTTCGAAGCTGACGCCGACCTCGAGTTCTTTCGACGCACGCAGCTTTGATAAGACCTTTGTGCCCAGTCGATTCCAGAGCTCAGGCGGTATTGATCCAGTCACCCTGATCAATCGCGCTAACGATCCCGGCGCGAATTCGGGTGCGGCTGATGCCGTTGCCGTCTCGCTCGACAGCGTCGGAGTTGGCGGAAGTGTCGGCGGAAGCCCGAGGTCCGGTGGTCCGGATTTGAACGACGCAGCCCTGGCCTTCGTGAGCAAGAACAGGCTCGAATCGAAAGTGACCTCAGCCGTCAAGTTCTGGATGAATGCGTAAAACTGCTCAGCCATTGCGCGGTGCCGGTTGACGAAGTTCAGCGCCACGTCGATCAGCACCAGCACCGTGCCACCTGCCGCGCCGAACCCTTGGCAGCGCTTCCAAGCAGTGCAGCTCCACGCGGCCCAGCCAGCTCCTGCGCCATGTCGAGCCACGGCGTTTCGCGTCCCTCCTGCGGATCCCAGGCATTGCCTACGAACACCCAGGCTTTGGCGAGCGGCACCGTCGCGAGATCGGCCTTGGCCAAGAGATCGGACACGCCCGCGTAGTCGCGGGCCTTGGGGCAGCTCGTGACGAGGTGGTAAAGCGCTGCCAGCGTGTGGGTCTTGCCGCCGCCGAACTGCGTGACCAGCGTGACGACCGGCGACGCGTTCGCCGTTTGACCCGCCAATCGCCGCAGAATCATCCCCGTGTGCTCGGTCAGCGCACGCGTGAAGTAGGTGCGCAAAAAGAACTTCTCGGGATTCCTGTAGTCCTCTGGCGCGCGCTTGGCGACCACCTGCTTCTCTCTGCCCGACGATCGAACGCAATGCGTCGACGCCGGTGCCGATGCACTCAGCCGGCGAGCGCGATATCTTCGAGGACAACCTGCTTGAAAACCTTCGGATCGTCCAATCGCTTGCTGGCATCGAGGATTTCAATTCCCGCGAGGCGGCCCTCTGCGTCGTAATCCGCGGCGATCCCTTCCGCCAACTGCTGCGTCGTGACGGTAGTTTCCTTGAAACGGATGTAAAGCGCGTCCACGGTGTGGTCGTAGGTAATCTTCATCGCGGCCTCCGTCAGAAATAGTAAACGTACACGGTCACGACCACGATTTCGTCGCGCTCTTCGACGAACACGGGCCGTACCTGTTTCGTCGTGTAGTACTTGCCGTTCCACGTCGCGTCGAAGGAGAAGTCCAGGCGGCTGTCTTGCCGCCCGCTGCCTGCCGGCCCCCAGCCGCCGTTGCGGACGGCCGCAACGACTTCGCCTTCCGTCGCGCCCCGATGTGCCATCTGCTGCAGCGCGTGACCCGAAAGGCGGAGCGGTTTGTCAGTGGAGTCCATGGCCGATTATCGGGGCACCGCGAGCAGCATCGCATCGAGCAATCGCTTGTCCTCGGCGCCGCGCGGATACAGCGCCGACAGCGAATTGGCCAGCCGCAGAAAATCCGCGCCGTGTTCCTGCTCGGCCGTAACGACGCGCACCGGCTCGCTGAACTGCGGGCCGCGGAGGGTCTGTCCTGGGCGGATCTCCTTAACCTTCATCGAACTCGCGAATTGGCTGTTGCCGGCCGTTACTTCTTCGCCTGTCCCGAACGACCGAAGACGTGTTCGACCTGCTGTCCCGCTTTGGGCACCGTCGTGCCGAGCTTCAGCAGCATCTTGTAAGCGCGCCACACCAGAAACGCGCCGATCAGCAGAAAAATCCAGCCGCCCTCCAGCGCCAGTCCGATCAGCACCAGCACGAGGCCGATAAGTCCTGTTCCGATGGCAACACCGAGCGCCGGCGTCGCTTTCCCCGCCGACAGAATCTGCTCAACCTGCGCGCGCGCACGTTTGGCGGCCTTGTCTTGCGGTGCTTGCGCCGGCAAAGGTCCGAATGTGTGCGACACCTGCACCGACTGCATCTGGCGCCGCTCGAGTTCGGCCAGGTAGGCGACGAAGTCGCCGTTGCGCGGCTCGTGGTCCGGCGTCAACATCAAGTGATCCTCATTTCAACCGCTCCGCGATGGCCGCAATCAATTTGCGCGCCTGGGACTGCTTGTCCGCGCGGGAAAGCAGCGAGACGCCGGCGGCTTCAACCAAGTGCAGCTCGCTGTCATCGGCGCCCAACGCATCTTGCGCGCGGTTAGCGACGATCAGCGGAATTTTCTTCGCGGCGCGCTTTGCCTGCGCGTGCTCGATCACACTGTCGCTTTCCGCGGCAAAGCCGACGCAGTACGGCGCGTTGGGAAGGGCCCCCACCGCCGCCAGGATGTCGGCGTTGGGTGCGAACGACAGCGCGGGCGCGCTCGCCGACTTTTTCAGCTTGCTTTTGCTGGCATTGGTCACACGCCAATCGGCCACGGCCGCCACCGCGATAAACACTTCCGCATGATCGACATACGCCATCACTTCGTCGTGCATCTGTTGAGCCGACTGCACGTCGATGCGGCGCACGCCGCGCGGGGTCGCAAGCTGCGTCGGCCCCGCGACCAGCGTGACGCGCGCGCCCGCTTCCCGCGCGGCCCGCGCGAGCGCAAACCCCATTTTTCCGGATGACAGGTTCGTAATGCCGCGCACGGGGTCGATCGGTTCGAACGTCGGACCGGCGGTGATCAACACGCGCCGGTCGCGCAGAGCCTTGGGCTGAAAAAACGCAATGATGTCGTCCAGCAGTTCATTCGGCTCCAGCATGCGACCCGCGCCGGTTTCGCCGCAAGCCTGATCACCGACGGCAGGTCCGAGCAAGGTCGCGCCGTCCGCTTTCACCCGTTCGACGTTGCGCTGCATCGCCGGATTCGTCCACATCTCCACGTTCATCGCGGGAGCAAGCAGCAGCGCAGTCGATTCGCGCCTGCGCGCCAGTGCCAGCGTTGACAGCAGGTCATCGGCCAGCCCGTGCGCAAGTTTCGCGATGAAATGCGCGGAGCAGGGCGCAACGACGATCGCCGCGGCGTCGCGTGAAATGTCGATGTGAGGCATCGCGTTGTCGACATGCGCCCCGTCGCCGCCCGGCCATTGATCAGTGAACACCGGCTTGCCGCTCAGTGCCTGCATCGTCGTCGCGGTGACGAACTGCAAGGCGCCCTGTGTCATCACGACCTGAATCTCTGCGCCTTCGTCGAGCAGGCGTCGCACCAACTCGCACACCTTGTAGGCCGCAATGCCGCCGGTCATTCCGATCACCAGTCGTTTGTCGATGAGATCGGGCACCGCTACGCCTTCCGATCCAGCGTGATGCAGTAGTCGCGAAAACCCGCGGCGCGCCAGAACTCCAGCGCGCCGGTGTTGCCGACCAGCACATCGATCCGCACCCGCCGCGTATTGGGCCAGTGCGCAGCCGCCCATTCAACGAGGCGGCGGCCGATGCCACGGCGGCGCGCGCCGGGTTCGAGGTAGAGCTGGCGGATGTAGAGCCAGTCTCCTTCCGGCCGCGCCAGCACATAGCCATACGCGGTGTGATCGTCCTGCGCAATGCCGGCGAAATACTTTCCGAGCAGCCACTCGAGCATGCGCGCCGCAAGCTGCGCCTCGTCCATCGGATTGTGGTGACCTTCTTCTTCGATAAGCCGCTTGTTGAAACGCGCCAGCCGCGCCGCGTCGGCGGCGGTTGCCAGCCAGATGGTCAGGTTATCCACTGGCGGCGTCATCGCGCTTATCGAGTCCGGCGAACCCGACGCAGTTCGTCGATGATTAGGAGGCCCGCGCCGCACACAATCGCGCTGTCTGCGACGTTGAAGGCCGGCCAGTGCCAGCCGCGTAGGTGAAAGTCGAGGAAGTCGATCACGTGGCCATAGGCGACCCGGTCAATCACATTGCCGATCGCTCCGCCCAGTATCAACGCCAGCGCGACGGAAAACAACTTCTGCGCGCCGTGCTTCGCGAGCAGATAGAAGATGAAGATCGACGCGCCGGCGCCCACCGCGGTCAAAAAGCTGTGCTGCCAGCCGCCGGCGTCGGCAAGGAACGAAAAGGCCGCGCCCTTGTTGTAGGCGAGCACGAGGTTGAAGAACCCCGTGATCGGCAAGATGTCGCCGGCATCGAACGAATTCTCGACCGCCATCTTGGTCAACTGATCGGCGAGCAGCACGAAAAGCGCCAGCACAAGCCAGGGCGCGAGCCGTTGCCACATCGACGTAGCGGCGGCCACTACGCGAACTGGCGCGGCTCGCCCGCGCCGAAAAGGTTGGCGATACAGCGGCCGCACAGCGCCGGGTGTTCGGCGTTTGCGCCGACCTCCGCGCGCCAGTGCCAGCACCGATCGCACTTCGTGTTGCGGCTTGGCGTGACGACGATTTTTTCCTGCTCCGCAGTTGCGGCGCGGTGCAATGTTGCCCGGCTCGTGATCAAGACGAACTTCAGTTCATCGCCGAGCGTTGCCAGCAATTGATGGCGCTCGCCATACAGGTACAGATCGACTTCGGCCTGCAGCGAAGAGCCGATGCGGCCTGCTTCGCGCTGCTCTTCGATGCGCCGGGTCACTTCGGCACGCGTCAGCCTGATCTCGCTCCATTTCGCAATCAGCGCTTCGGCGCCCGCGACGGCCGGCAGCGGGTGCCAGGTCTCGGCGAAGATCGTCTTGCTCGTGGCCTGCGATGCCGGAGAAAACACGGCGAACGCCTCTTCGGCGGTGAACGAAAGAAACGGCGCCATGATTCTGAGCAGACTCGACGCGATGTGCCAGAGCGCCGTTTGCGCCGAGCGGCGTGCCGCAGACTCAGGAGCCGTCGTGTACAGCCGGTCTTTCAGAATGTCGAGGTAAAACGCGCCGAGGTCTTCCGAACAGAATGTTTGCAGCCGCGCAACGACCGGGTGAAACTCATAGCGCTCGTAGTGCGCCAACACATCGGACTGCAACTGCGCGACGAGAGCCAGTGCGTAGCGGTCGATCTCAAGCAGGTGTTCGACCGGCACTGCGTGACGCGCGACGTCGAAGTCGCTGGTATTGGCCAGCAGAAAGCGCAGCGTGTTGCGGATGCGGCGATAGCTTTCGACCACGCGTTTGAGAATCTCGTCGCCGATCGAAAGCTCGCCCGAATAGTCGGTCGCCGCCACCCACAGGCGAATGATTTCGGCGCCGAGCTTGTCGCTGACTTCCTGTGGCCGGATCACGTTGCCGAGCGACTTGCTCATCTTGCGACCCTGCGGATCAACGGTGAAGCCGTGCGTCAGCAGCGCCTTGTACGGCGCGCGCCCGTCGATCGCCGCGCCCGTCAGCAGCGATGAATGAAACCAGCCCCGATGCTGGTCCGATCCTTCGAGGTAGAGGTCGGCGGGCCAGGCAAGATCATCGGCATGCGAGCCGCGCAGCACCGTGCGGTGCGTAGTGCCGGAATCGAACCACACGTCCAGAATGTCGTTGCTCTTCGCATAGTCGGCCGCCTCGTGCGCCGGCAGAAAATCCTCGACCGACGCTTGCGACCACGCTTCGACGCCGCCGGCTTCGACCTTCTGCGCGGCGAGTTCAAGCAGTTCAAGTGTGCGCGGATGCAACTCACCGCTCGCCTTGTGCAGAAAAAATGGCAGCGGCACGCCCCAGTTGCGCTGCCGCGAAATGCACCAGTCGGGCCGATTGGCGATCATGCCGTGCAACCGCGCCTTGCCCCACGCCGGATAAAACGCGGTCGCCTCGATCGCATGCAACGCGGTCTGCCGCAGCGTCTCGCCGGCGGTCTCACGCTGCATCACCCCCGCCGTCTCACTCGTCACGCCGTCCATGCGAACGAACCACTGCGATGCCGCGCGATAGATCAGCGGCGTCTTGTGGCGCCAGCAATGCATGTAGCTGTGCGTGTCGGTGCTCGCGTGCAACAAGGCGCCCGCTACCCGCAGGCTGTCGACGATCTTCGGGTTGGCGTCCCAGACCTTCAAGCCACCAAAGAGCGGCAATTCGGCAGCGAACACGCCGTCGCCGCGCACGGGATTCAGGATCTCGTCGTTGGTCATGCCATATGCCTTGCACGACTCGAAATCCTCGACGCCGTAGGCAGGCGAAGAGTGCACGATGCCGGTGCCGGTCTCAGCGGTGACGTAGGTCCCGAGATATACCGGCGAATCTCGGTCGTAACCCGGATTGAATTTCGCCAGCGGGTGGCGGAAGAGTATGTGTTCGAGGTTCTTGCCGAGTGTCAGCGCGATCGCATGGCCCTTAAGCCCGTAGCGTTGGAGGCAGGCCTCGACCAGCGGCTCTGCGAGCACCAGCAGTCGATCGCCGGTGTCGACCAGCGCGTACATGAACTCCGGATTCACGTTAAGCGCCTGGTTGGACGGAATCGTCCACGGCGTCGTGGTCCAGATCGCGATGAACGCGGACTTGCCAAGTGCCGGCACGCCGAAGGCTTCGGCGAGCCTGCCGTCGTTGTGGGGCGCGAGCGGAAAGGCTACGTCGACGACCGGCGTTGGCTTGTCGATGTACTCGATCTCCGCTTCGGCCAGCGCCGAGTTGCAGTCGAAACACCAGTTGACCGGCTTCAATCCACGGTAAACAAAGCCGCGCTCCATCATCCGGCCGAGCGCGCGAATCTCGTCGGCTTCGGCCTTGAAGGTCATCGTGCGATACGGGTTGTCCCAGTCGCCAAGCACGCCCAGGCGCTTGAACTCGCGCATTTGCAGTGCGATCTGCGCGGTCGCATGCGCGCGGGCCTTGGCTTGAACCTGCTCGCGCGACAATTTGCGGCCGAATTTTTTCTCGATCACGACTTCGATCGGCATGCCGTGGCAGTCCCAGCCCGGCACGTACACGGCGTCGAAGCCCGCCAGCGAGCGCGACTTCACGACCATGTCCTTCAGGATCTTGTTGATCGCAGTACCAAGGTGGATCTCGCTGTTGGCGTAAGGCGGCCCGTCATGCAGGATGAACTTCGGAGCGCCCACACGGGCCGCGCGAATCGCGCGGTATACCTTGCGCTCGTCCCATTCCTTGACCCATACAGGCTCGCGCTTCGGCAGATCGCCGCGCATCGGAAACGGCGTGTCGGGCAGATTGAGCGGGTACTTGCGACTGGCCGGATCGGAATCCGGTTTCGTCGCGGGCGCGGATTTCGCAGATGCAGGTCTCTTGTCGGCGTCAGCCATCTATCTACTCCTTGGCCCCCTCGGGCTCTGCAAGGACTTCAAAGGAAACTAGATCAACGCCGCGCTGAACAACGCGCGTGCGCGCTTTGCATCGCCGGCAATGGCGGCCGTCAGTTGCGCGATCGTGTCGTACTTTTCCTCGTCGCGCAGCTTCTGCAGAAACTCGACGCAAACGAGTTTGCCGTAAATGTCTTCGGCGAAATCGAACAGGTGAACTTCGAGCAGCCAGCGTCCGCTGCGGTCGATCGTCGGCCGCAAGCCGACACTGGCCACGCCAGGCCAAGCCTTGTCGGTGCTGCCAATGCCGAACACGCGCGCCGCGAAAATGCCATGCGCCGCCGGCCGCTTGTGCGCCAGTCGCAGGTTCAGCGTCGGAAATCCCAGCGTGCGTCCCAGCTTGGCGCCATGCATCACCCGACCGCTGATGCGATACGGGTGACCGAGCAAGGCGTGGGCACGCGCAAGATCACCCGCCGCCAATGCCGCGCGCACCGCGGAACTTGAAATCCGCCCGCCGTTGTCGAGCACGCTCGCCAATTGCGCGATCTCATAGCCGCCGCGCGCGGCGCGCGCGCGCAACAGCGCAACGTCACCGGCGCGTCGCGCGCCAAAACGAAAGTCATCGCCGACCGCAATCCATTTCGCCGCAAGACCCGCGACCAGCACCTCGTCGACAAACGTTTCGGCGCTGATCGAAGCAAAGCGGCGATTGAAGTGCTGCACGAATACGCGCTCGATGCCGGCGGCTCTCAGCGCATCGATCTTGTCGCGCAGATTGGCAACGCGAGCGGGCGCCTTGTCGGGCGCGAAGAACTCGCGCGGATGCGGCTCGAAGGTCATCACCGCCGGGGTCAAATTGCGCCCGCGCGCCGCCGCGACCACCTGCGCCAGCAACGCGCGATGACCCCGATGCACGCCGTCGAAGTTACCGATCGTCAACGCACACGGCGCGCGGTCGGTGGCGGGCGGAAGGCCGCGAAAAATTTTCATCGTTTCGAGGGAAAACCCGATGCTCGATTATATGGGCGCAATATCGCCCGACCTTCGATTTGCACTTACATCCGTAGAATCTTCCGCATGCGAAACCTCGTCGTGTTGATCTCGGGGCGCGGCAGCAACCTCGAGGCGCTAGTCGAAACCGCTCGGCGCGATCAATGGGACGCGGTACTTGACGCGCGAATCGCCGCGGTGATCTGCAGTCGGCCGGATGCCGCCGGTCTCGCGGTGGCACGGCGATCGAATATCCCGACGCGCGTGATCGACGACCGTGGTTTTGCATCGCGTGCGGCCTTCGACGCCGCGCTGCTTGGCGCGGTCACCTCCTATGACCCGGTTCTCGTCGTACTCGCCGGTTTCATGCGCGTGCTGGCCCCCGATTTCGTCGATCGTCTTGCGGGGCGGCTTATCAACGTGCACCCGTCGTTGCTGCCGGCCTTCACGGGTCAGGCGACGCATCGACGCGCGCTTGCCGCGGGAGTGCGGATACATGGTGCGACCGTGCACTTCGTTACGGGCGAGGTCGATGCCGGCCCGATCATCGCGCAGGCGGCGGTCGCTGTGCAGCCGGACGACGATGAAGACTCGCTGGCCGCGCGAGTGCTGCAACGGGAGCACGCGTTGCTGCCGCTGTGTGTGCGCTGGCTGCTCGAAGGCAGCGCGTGGCTGGAAAACGGCCGGGTGGTTGCGAGCGCTGATCTTGTTCCCGCCCTGGCCGCGCTGGCACCGTGAGCGGCGTTCGGATCACCTCGCTGGTCGTCGATCACCTGGCGTCGCTGCTTGCATTCGTACTGCGCTTTGAAGGCCCGGCCGACGCGGTGATGTCGCGCTTTTTCAAGAACCACCCGAAACTCGGCGCGCGCGATCGCAGCCTGATCGCGGAGGCGACCTTCGATGCACTGCGCCGCATGGCCACACTCGCCTGGTGCATGCATCCCGCCGTGCCGGTCCGTGCGCCGCGGCTGGCGGCGCTGGTCACACTGGCGCGGCAGCACGGCATCGCTGCGCTAGACGCACGCGCTCTGCGCAACGATGAACGCGCGGTGCGCCATGCGCTCGGCGTCGACCTTGCGCAGGCGCCGTCGGCAGTGCGCGCGGAAGCGCCGAACTGGCTGTTTCAACGCGTGACTGCGCAGTATCACGACGCCGAGCCGCTGCTAGCCGCAATGACCGCACCGGGACCTCTCGATTTGCGTGTCAATGCGCTCAAGGCGAAACGGGATCAGGTGCTCGATGAACTGGCACAGTTCTCGGCCGGCGCAATTGCCACGACGTGGTCGCCCGACGGCATCCGGCTCGCCGATAAGCCGGCGCTCGTGCGCTGGCCGATGTATCGCGAGGGTCGCGTCGAAGTTCAGGATGAGGGCAGCCAGCTCGTAGCGCACTTGGTCGCTCCCCGTCGCGGGGAAATGGTGGTCGATTTCTGCGCCGGCGCGGGCGGCAAGACGCTGGCGCTGGGCAGCCTTATGCGTTCGACGGGACGCATCTACGCATTCGACATCAATGCGCGCCGGCTGGCCGGACTAGGCCCGCGTCTTAAGCGCAGTGGATTGTCGAACGTGTTCCCGGCCGCCATTGGGAGCGAGTCGGACCTGCGCGTCAAGCGACTGGCGGGAAAGATCGATCGGGTACTCGTGGATGCGCCGTGCTCG
>Ga0187892_10006027_pt1 | contig 18432 bp, 12 predicted proteins | sample MA1701073metaG_FD_139345 | JGI IMG/M metagenome (GOLD analysis project Ga0187892, IMG submission 139345) | Bio-ooze microbial communities from a basaltic lava cave in the Kipuka Kanohina Cave System on the Island of Hawaii, USA - MA170107-3 metaG ... | reverse complement strand
GCCAGTCTAGAATACATTCCTGAAGAGAAATTCTTGATCTTTGTATCTGCGAATTTCTCAAGTTCGGCAAACGCCAATATATCCTCAACTTTCTCTGTAATCTCCTTCCTTGAAAAGCCTAGAATCACCCCATACAATATTATATTATCCCTAGTTGTTAGATCCGGTTCAAAACCTGCTCCTATCTGAATAAGAGGTATAATACTACCGTTTGTTCTAACAATACCTTTATCGGTTCTGAAGATACCTGCAATAAGTCTAAGAAGCGTTGTCTTTCCAGCTCCATTGCGACCAATAATTCCAAACATCTCGCCCTGCTTAACGGTGAACGAAACATCGTTCAATACTGTCAATCTTTCGAATTGGTTTTGCCTGTTGAAAATATTACTCACATGTTCGAAAACACTGTTTATTTTCTCGTGGTGTATTCTAAAGGTCTTCGTCACATTTTCGAATTCAATCGCATTAGCATTCATACTATAGTTCTTCACCTACCCTTGCCTCGAATCTTTTGAATATGAGGTATCCGACACAAAGAATTGCCAACGACGATGCAAATATGTAGGCCCAATCTGTTGCTGAAGGAATCTTGTTGTAAAGAGTTACGTCATGCGCCATATCTAATATCTTGGTCATCGGAATCAGTGAGAGCACTGTTTGCAACTTTTCTGGAAAAATTTCTACCCTGTAGATTATTGGCATAAGAAAGAAACCCGCGTGAGTTATTAGAGCCCAGATGTATTGCACATCTCTAAAATATACATTAAGAACAGATAACGGTAGGGAAAGTCCTAGTACCAAAATAAATTGTATTATCAAAATTATCGGAAGCAAGGCTATGGTTAATGGCGGTATAAACTGGAAAGCTAGTAGGAAGATAGAAAATACTACTAATTCTAATAACATCATTATAGAAGCTGTTATACACGAACTTATCGCAGGTATTTCCCTAGGAAAATAAATTTTTGTTATTATACCACCTCTGCTCATAATACTATGCAAGCTTGTGCTTGTAGCTCTAGTAACCATATTCCACATGATGAGCCCTAGAAGAAGGTAGAGAGGATAGTATGGAATGTCTGATTTTGCTACATTCGTAAATATGATATATAGTACAGACAACATCAGCAGAGGCTCAAGAACTGACCAAAAGAAACCTAATACGGAGTTTCTGTATCTTAGCTTCAAATCGTTTATGGCGAAAGTTCGTATCAATGACCTACGATTCCATATGCTGTTAGCATGATTCCTTAGAGTTGATACAACCATCAACATTTACCTGTCTAGATTATCATAATATTGTGTATGTAACAAAAGTTATAGAACAGTAATTTCATAGAGATTAAAATAAGCTATGAGCACTAACGCCTGTGCAGAATTCTGTGAAAGATCCTGTTACTGGCATTCAAGCATCACAGGAAAATGCCAGTGACGGAGATAATCAAAAACTTTTCTTACTAATCACTGGCATGGATAGAAGTGGAACCTCGTTCTTAGCTAGAGCTTTAAACTTATGTGGTGTCTATTTAGGTGATCCAGAGTCTTTAAGCTCAGATGAATGGCGTCGCTTACCTGGTAATCGTAGAGGATTTTGGGAACATAAGAAATTTGTAGAGCTGGTAAGAAAAATAGATGCGCTAAATCCAGAAATACCCTTTGGTGTATCACAAAACATAATTATTACCGAGGAGATTGGCCATGAGATAAGATCTTATACGCAGAAACTACTTGAGCATCCTTCACTAGCAGCTGGAATCAAAGTTCCTGGATTTGTTTCATATCTAGCATCATTGCTAGAATATTTGCCAAAAAACACGAAAGTAGTGGGAATTTTCAGGCATCCACTTGAGGTTGCAGAATCGTTAAGAACTAGACATGATTTTAGCTATGAAAAATCCTTAAATTTATGGAAAAATCGCAATCAACAATTGTTGTCTTTCTTGGAAAAACACGATGGTTTTCTATTAAATTTTGATTGGCCAAAAGAAAGATTACTTGCAGAGATTAGTTTAATCGCGAATAAGCTGGGTCTTGCCGGAAATATTGATCTTTCGCAATGGTATACGGAAGAACTTCTTCATAGCGACAAAACGTATGATTCCAATTATCCTCTGTCAAACGATATAAGATCTCTTTATACAGAGCTACAGACGAGAGCAGAGCAGAATGCTAAGATCCAGATCAACCATATTGGTCGTACTCCACAGGAATATATGGAAGTAATCCAAGGCCTTCTGACAGAAATTCGAACTCAAGGTAATTATTTTTTATTTCTAAGTGACAAGAGAACTGACAATCCTATGGGTGCTCTTCTTACAATGTATTCTCAACGTGAAGACCTACAAGTAGCTTTTCCAGAGGTTAGGCAGGGAGGGTATACCCGTCTTCTGGAATGGGCTGACAAACACGGAACAACGACAGACGACCAGAAGGAACTACTATTGGAGCATAAAGATTGGTACAAGTCGCAGTTGGTTAAAGTTAAGAAGCCAGGAAGACCTGAGAATGTTGCAATGGCTAGCGTGAAGATTATCAGAGAAGAAGGGATGAGAAGTTTTCTTCATAAGGCACATGAAAAGATTCGTAGACGAGAGTTCGAAATCTTGGAAGACCCATTCACTCAATCTTCCTTACACGAGGCATATCGTCTTCGCCCTTGCAGTCCCGAGCAGTATAAGTTATGGATGTCTCTGAATCAACCTTCAGCTCAAAAGCTAAATCAGATGCGATCTGAGATCGGTCAACTTTCCTATCGTCCACGTATTACTGTTTGTATGGCAGTCTATAATCCGGAACAACATTACCTCTCAAATGCACTGACCTCTGTGCTCAATCAAGTCTATGAAGACTGGGAGTTAATCATAGTCGATGACCATTCCGACCGACCTCATGTTCGACCCTTCTTGATATCATTTGCAGAACAAGATAAGCGTATTAGACTTTACTTGAAAGAAACGAACGAGGGAGCACCCAAAGCACTGAATGAAGCTTTTGCTAAAGCTGCGGGAGATTACGTCGTGATTGTTGATCATGATGACGTACTTGAACCTCACGCGCTTTATGAGCTTGCGCGCTATCTAAACGAAGAAGGAAGAGATTCAGACTTGACTTACAGTGATGAATCTTTGATTGACACGAAGGATGAAGTAATCTATATTTATTTTAGACCTGATTTTTCGCCAGATTTGCTGCTAAGTCACTGCTATTTTGTACATATGGTCGCTATCAAGCGGTCATTCTTAGAGAAGATGGGAGGTTTTGATAGGAAATACTCCGTTACTTGGGACTATGATTTCTACTTGAGGGCAATGACACAGACAAAAAAGATTGGGCATATACCAAAGGTCCTTTATCGATATCGTATGCATGAAAATTCAGTGAGCCATATACATAAGGACAAGGTTATGGAACAGGCTAAAATGGCTCTTGCAAACAGTATGAAGACAATGGGCATAGACGGTACTGTTGAAGATGGGTTATTGTTTAACTTTTTCAGAGTCAAAAGGAGATTGAAAGATGAGCTTCTATCAGTTATAATACCCACCAAGAATGTGTATTTGCTTCAGCGTTGCATAGATAGCATTGAGGGCAAAACAAAATATGAAAATTATGAAATCATTATCGTGGCTAATAATATTAGTCATGAAACTAAAGCGTATCTTGAAAAGGTTGCTTCTACGCCTCGGTATAGGATCTGCTACTATGATAAACCGTTCAACTTTTCGGGTATGTGTAACTATGCTGTAAGCTTAGCGAAAGGTGATCATCTACTCTTCTTGAACGATGACACAGAGATCTTGACTGAAGGTTCCATTGAATCCATGCTGGAACACTCTCAAAGAGAAGAGGTTGGTGCTGTAGGTGCCAAATTACTATATCCTAACGATAGAATTCAGCACGCTGGTGTGGTTATTGGATTATTAAGCGCCTGTGAACATGTTCATAAATTTCATCCTGCTAAGGATCCTGGATATTGTGGTTGGTTGATCGCCATTAGGGACTGCACCGCTGTGAGTGGAGCTTGTATGATGATTCCTAGAAAGGTCTTTGAAAGAGTAGGGGGCTTTGATGAGCAACTATCTATTACCTACAATGATATTGACCTCTGTCTTCGTATCAGAAAATTAGGATACCTCGTGGTCTACACACCCTATGCAGTTTTACATCATTATGAACAGGCAACGCGCAAGAGTCTGCCAACTGTACATCCGTATCAACAAGATATGCTTTTCAGAAAAAGATGGAAGGAGTTAATCTGGCAAGGAGATCCGTACTATAACCCTAACCTTAGTCCTTGGCATTATGATTGTCGTCCGCGATTTAACAAATAATACACACAATATAATGTTAAGACTCATTAGTAATGTTGAATAGACTTCAATGCTATGTCAATTTTTTCTCTTCAACACATTTAGTCCAACGACAAAACTGAATAGAGTTAACATCACAATTATAGATATAGAAAATTCGGGAATTACCTTGGTTCCTCTGATCACTAGTCGTGAATCACCATCAGATAATATGTGTACGTTAACAATATTGTGATCTGGAGATGAATCATCAACCGTAAAATCTACCAATTTTTCTTCATCACTTACCTCTAATATTCCATCTAGAAGCATTTTTGGTATCTTGATGCTAACAAAAGATTGACTGTCTTGCGTAGTTATGTCTATCACCATTTGATTTTTGCCATCATAAAGTTGAAGATCCCTTACATCAACTTGTCCGGTAATTTCTATAGGATGTTTGAATTGACTTCCGTAGGTTATATCGACTCCTACGAGCTTGTATATTGCAGAACCACCATAATATATGTAACCATCTGGAGATTTTGCCAAGGATATCGCAGGCCCGGTATGATTTGCGTTGATTACTTCCTCATATACTATTTCTCGATTATCATCATCAAATCGCAAAGCATGTAGATTTGAGTTGACATATGATGTAAAAAGAAATTTCCCTCTTAGTTCTGGAATTTTGTCCCCATCATAATAAATTGCCTGTGCGGGAGCGATAATATTCAAGTAGCTTGTGAGGGGTTTGATAGAAGACGTTGAGAGTTCTGGGTCAGCATTTGGGAGTTGATGTGTTGGCCAACCATAATTCCCTCCCTTTTGGATCTTATTAACTTCATCATAATTATTCAACCCGTTTTCTGTTACTATTCCTATTCCGTCGTTGTCGAACGCAATTCCAAACATGTTCCTATGTCCAATGCTATAAACGGGGGAAACATGTGAATATTTGTGGCGTTCAGCGAAAGGATCGGAAGAATTAGTAAGATAAACTGCGTCCAGATTTATCGTTGTGTTCCAGCCTTTGTGGAAGACGAACTCTACACCGCGTACAGAAGAGAAATTGATGGAGGGATATGTGTCTTTTAATGGAATCATGAACGATTTCCAACCAGTAAAATTATTCAATATCAAGTACTCTTCGTCCTGATCTGCCCAGTTTGAATCTCGTAGTTTTATTCCTAGGACAGAACTATCATCTGAACCATTTATCCAGAGTGTCAAATAAGTCTGCTGACTCCAATCTCGTTCGCTTTCTAGCATGAATCCACCTATATCTTTACGATAGTCCCGGTAGAGACTAACGTCGCTCAATGGATTATTGATGGTAAGCTTAATCGACGTTTGATTAGTTTGTTTTACTTTAGAATCCTTTTCTAGAAAAAATGTATTATTCGCAGGATTGTGTATGGAGAAATTGCAGAATATTGAGTCGTATGATTCGCAGATGACATTTTCGTCAAGTATTTCGTTACTATAGATCCTTGAAGGATTGTTGTCCCACAGCCAAGGATTGTCTTGAGGGATTGTTCCATCTCTATTTATCCTAAGAATCTTGCCCGAAAGAATTGAGGGATCTTGAGCAATTTCAGGCTTAAGGTTATCTCCGACTGTTATGTATAATTTTTCATCAGGTCCAAACGCTAGCGCACCACCAGAATGCGTTCCCTTCTCATTTGCTGGAATTTTATCTAGTAGAATCTTCATATCAGTACCTCTGTTATTCTCATCAGTGAAGCGTACAATCCTGTTAAAAGGTTGTCTTGTTTTCTCGTCAACATATGTATGATAAAGATAGAGGAAGTGGTTTTCATGAAAATCTGGATCTAACGCCAGTCCAAGCAAGCCTGACTCACCTTTCGCATAAATACGTGGAATGCTCACAAAAGGAATCTCTAGAACCTTATCATCTTTCATAATTCTTACATCACCTGTATTCTTTTCAGTAAAAAATAGACGCCCATCTGGTGCAAAAGCCATGCTTGCTAGTAAACCTGTATATGAATATGCGTAAACATTAGGCTTATCACTAATCAATTTCACAAAAGCCGCGAATCTGTTAGGGGCTTCTAGCTGTGGATCGACTCTTATGAAAAATTGATTATTGTTGAAGATCTCTCTCGCATGATCAAGGGTTCCCGTATCTGGCTTCACCCATGCAGTGAAAGATAGTGCGCTCGAGAATGATGGCAGTCTGGGCAGGTCGACGCGAGAGTTACCATCAAACCGCAATGCCTTGCCAATTATCCCATCGACATATTCGGGTTTATTCATCTGATAGATTCCATGATTATTATTTCCTGAAATATCATTGGTATTGCCATCAAATGTCCAAATCCCAAATATTCCGTCCGAAATGTCTCTAGATTTAGTGAAAATTTCTATTATTTCATTTTCCGTTAATGCTCTATTGTATATGCGAATTTCATCCATGTCGCCTCTCCAATAATTACTTCTTGTACTTTGTTGTTCTCCACTTCCTATTTGCGCTAACACCGGTTCAACCAGCGAACCTACACGCATCGACGAATCTACAAGTATCCCGTTCCTGTATAACTTCAAGGAAGTTCCATCCCATGTAACTGCCACAAATTGCCATTCCTTATTAGGAACACCTGGCTCACTCTGCACCCTTGGTTCGACCGAAATTGACCCAGAAACACTACCTCCACCGGAGATTGACTGCGATGGATCATAGATTATTCTAGCAGTTCCATTAAATGCGTTTAATATTATGTTGCGCAAAGGTTCGCAATGGATTGTTTCAATAACCACTCTACATCCAAAGAATTGCTTTTTATTTGCGGGCTTTTCACTATTTTGGGAGTCTAACTGTGAGTAAGCTAACATCGTATCTGTTATAAGTGCCACTACCAGTATCACTAATCCTATGAATAATGCATACACAACTTCTTTGTTTTGCATGTTGCTGGTAACTCCACAGTACTTTAATAACTTGTTGTGATGCTATCTTCAGCGTTAGTAAGGATTTTCCAGATTTTTGTTTCCTAAATCACCTTCGTTAAGTATCATTTTCTACACGTGCGACTCCTTCGTTATATACTAGCATAATTCCTACTATCAAATCAAATATTTTAGCACCGAATTACGTAATTACGTGATGTAACACAAGTTACATAATATTAAAAGATGGTTCAAGCGACCATACCATACCATAACTAGAACGTGATTTATTATGTATAATATGATTCTAAAGCAACTAGAAAAAAAGAACGAACCTATTGAAGTTATAGTAGTTGGTCTGGGATTCATGGGTTTTGGCTTAATTTCTTTGATGCGAAAATTGCCGTGGATGCGTGTTCCTTTAGTGATTTCTAGACGACCCAATGAAGCATGTTCTTTCCTTGAAAATCATGGGTTTAAAGTTACGATAGCAAACAATCATAGCAGTATCAAAGATCTTGCCAGTAAGGGATATGTTTGTGTGTCAGATAACTTGAAAGTGCTAAAGGATTATGAAAACAATGTTGTTATCTCTACGACAGGTACTATTGATTATGAGACCAGAGTAGCCCTTGCAACGCTAAATGCGAAAAAACATTTGATCACTATGAACGTGGAACTTCAAGCAACTTTGGGAACAGAGCTTAAGCGACTTGCTGATCAAAATGGAGTAATCATAACAGATGTTCTTGGTGATCAGCCTGGTTCTTTAGCACGTTTCATAGCTAAAGCAAAACTTATGGGGTTCAGACCCATACTGGGAGGAAATATGAAGCGATTTATGAACCGTCATGCTACGCAGGCAATGATGAAATCGTGGGCCGATGATAAAGGACTTTCAGTAAGACAAGTAACGTCATTTACTGATGGAACTAAACAATCTCTCGAGATGACCCTTCTTGCCAACTTTTTCGGCATGAAGGTGACCCAACGCGGTATGAAGGGACCAGCGCTAGAAAACATAAGAGATGTTCTTACTGCTTTTGATTGGAATGCCTTGCCTAGAGAAGGCGTAGTGGATTATGTGATCGGACGAAATTTATTTCCTGGTATATTTATGGTCGCTGAGCATCTAGATCCTCACCAGACAAGATATTTACGATATTTGAGTCTAGGCGATGGACCTCGTTATGTCTTGTTTGAACCATATCACTTGTGTCACCTAGAGGTTCCTGAGACCATTGCCGATGTCGTGCTATTTGGTCAGGGGACTATCAACAATGGACTGAACCCTAAAACTAAGTGTATAGCAGTAGCCAAATTTAACCTTCAAAAAGATCAACTGCTTGACGGTATAGGAGGAGATTGTACATACGGAACCATTGACAATATTGAATCGAATGACAATTTCCTCCCGATGGGCTTTACTGATGGAGCCGTAGTTAATCGGAGCATACCACAAGACAGACAACTTGAGCTTTCTGACGTAACTCTTCAGGAGAACGCAGCCACTAGACTTGCGAGATTGGTTTAGATGTCAAGACCAAGCCAAGTTGAGACAAGCGGTATATCGAAAATGTGTAAAGGAGATTAGAATTGGCAAAACCAACATTGCTTATTATAGGTGTAAGTGGGCTAGTAGGACATAAACTAGCGAAGCTTGCTTCTGGAAAATTTTCATTATATGGAACTTACAATTACAGGAAAGTTGCGCTTGATTCCTGCGAGACATCCCAGCTAGATATCACAAAGGAGAATGATACTAAGAAATTTATCGAAGAATTGAAGCCTGATATTATAATTAATACTTCGGCCATCCACGATGTTGATTACTGTGAAACTAATAAGGAAGAAGCTTGGAATGTAAATGTCACAGCATTAAGAAATTTGATCACTACAGCCCAAAAGATTGGTGCTAGATTGATCAACATTTCCACAGACTATGTCTTTGATGGGAGAAAGGGGAATTATACTGAAAATGATGAACCCTCACCTTTGAACTATTACGGCTTGACCAAACTCGAGGGCGAGAAAGCTGTGCAGAAACTACCATCCTACGCAATAGTCAGATCCAGCGTTGCTTACGGTTGGAGTTCATTACATCTTAGTAACACTGAATCAAGTTCTCATAAATCGATAAACTTTGCCTTGTGGTGTATGACAAAACTCTTCAGCGGGCAAGAAATAAAGGTCGTGACAGATCAGTACTCTAATCCCATTCTAGCTGATAATTTGGTTGATGTAATGCTCCAGTTGACCACGTTTGAACGTAATGGTATATACAACGTAGCAGGTCTTACTTGTTTGAACCGATATGATTTCGCCATAAAGTTGGCACAGACAATTAATTTCAACGCAGACTTGGTCAGGCCCATAACTAGTGACCAACTGAAGCAGATAGCACCCAGACCAAAAAATTCCTGTCTTAACTGTAGCAAGGTTATGAAAGATTTGGGTGTGAAATTACTCACGGTAGATGAATCGCTGCAGCTTATGAAGAAGGAGAGCGAGGCGGAAATGTATGATTTGCTACACAAAATTAAATAAATGCCATTCACTCAAGAGGGCGAAATAAATTGTCATCAGTACAGAAATTTGATCTGGACGGTTTTACCGTTTACGATCTAAAAAAACTTCCTGATGAAAGAGGATATTTTTCAGAAATAATGAGATACGATTGGAAGGAGATCTTTGGAGGTGAGCAAACCGTTCAGGCAAACCTGTCAATGAGCTATCAGGGAATTATCAGAGCTTGGCACAGACATGCTAGAGGACAAGTAGATTACTTTATTGTTATTCGGGGCGCTATGAAGATAGTAGCTTACGATGACAGAGAAGGTTCTCAGACTAGGGGAAAACTAGTAGAAGTGGTAGCAAGCGAGGAAAGGTTGCAAATTGTCAGAAGCCCCGGCCATTATTGGCATGGGACCAAAACTGTCAGTGATAAGCCATCATTGACAATATACTTTGTCAACAGGCTCTATGATTACAAGAATCAAGACGAGGAGAGACGCCCTTGGAATGATTCTAGAATAATAGATCCGCGAACCAATGCCCCGTATGATTGGAACAGACCTCCGCACAAATGATTATGCGAAACCAGCTAATTCGCTTCGTAGCAAGTGTACAAAACTTGTAACTCAAATTACATATGTGTTAAATAAATCAAAGCAAACTCTCTTTCAGAGAATTAATTGACATTAGCTAATGGAATGAGGAGTTGTTAGTTATGCAGATCCTAGTCACAGGTGGTGCAGGATACATTGGGTCTGTCTTGATACGTCATCTGTTAGAAAAGGGATACAAGGTAAAATGCTTGGATCGTTTCTTTTTTGGTAAAGAATCCCTTGCTGATGTTTCGACAAATTCAGATTTAGAATTGATTGAAGACGACATACGATGGTTTGACCCTGATTTGCTTAATGGTGTAGATGCTATAGTTGATCTTGCAGCATTGTCAAACGATCCCAGCGGCGAACTAGATCCGCAGATGACATTCGATATAAATCATAAGGGGAGAGCTAGAGTTGCCGAGTTAAGCAAGAAGCACGGTGTTAAGCAGTATGTCTTGGCATCTAGTTGCAGTATTTACGGATTCCGAGATGAAGTAGCGGATGAAACAACATCAGCCAATCCATTGACTACTTACGCGAAGGCTAATTTTATGGCAGAAAATGATGTTCTTTCTTTAGCAGATTCTAAATTCATCGTCACCGCTCTTAGATTTGCTACAGTATATGGACTGTCTCAAAGAATGAGATTTGATCTTGCGCTGAATGGAATGACACTGGGACTTTTCAAAAACAACAAGATCCCACTCATGAGAGATGGAAAGCAATGGAGACCATTTATACACATCAGCGATGTAGCAAGAGCTTATTCGGCTGTTATAGAGAGCTCACACGATGTAATAAACGGACAGATATTCAATGTTGGTTCTGATGAACAGAATTATCAGCTTTTTGATCTAGCTAGGATAATAGGCGATTCCATTAATTCTACATATCAAATAGAATGGTATGGTTCTGTAGATCATAGATCGTATAGAGTAAGTTTCAAGAAATTCCATGATGTGTTAAAGTTTGATGCACTGCACTCTTCGAAAGAGGCTGCCGTAGAGATCTACAATGCTCTCAAGGATGGAAGTCTTACTGACTCGCCGAAAACATACACCGTTGACTGGTACAAACATCTGTTAGCTGAGTATAATTTGATGAAGTTGTGATTGAGGTAGTGTAGAATGAAAGGGCTGCTTTTAGCTGGTGGGCATGGAACTAGGCTCAGACCGCTAACCTTCACTGGAAACAAGCACATGTTACCAATTGCAAACAAACCGATGCTGTTGTATGCCCTTCAACATTTGGTAAATGCGGGAATAAAGGAGATATTCGTTGTCTTAGGACCTATAAAGGAAGGTGTTAGAGAGGCCATAGGTGATGGAGCCGATTTTGGCGCAAAGGTAGAATACATAGAACAGCCAGAGCCCAAAGGTTTAGCACATGCCGTTCTGATTTCTGAACCGTACATAGGCGATGATTCTTTTGTTATGTACCTGGGCGACAATCTGCTCAGAGAGGGCGCAAAATTAATGGTTAAGACGTTTATGGAGAACAAGGCTGATTGTGTTATATCGGTAAAGCCAGTTAAGAATCCATCACTTTATGGTATCGCTGAAATGCAGGATGGTAGGATATTGAGATTGGTTGAGAAACCCAAGCAATCAAGAAGTAATCTTGCCGTTATTGGAGTGTACGTGTTTAATGAAAGCGTGTTTGAAGCCGTGAATAATATCAAGCCGTCATGGCGAAATGAGTTGGAGATAGTGGATGCTGTTCAATATCTTGTCGATCATGGAAAAAACGTAACTGTAAGATCAGTTCAGGATTGGTGGAAAGATACAGGTAAACCAGAAGATTTACTGGAGGCGAATCAGTTAATTTTACAGGATCTATCAACATCCATAGAAGGTACCATAGATGACCATTCGGGAATTGTTGGTAATGTTTTCATCGGCAAAGGAACTAAGATAGAGAACAGTCGTATTAGAGGACCTGTAATAATTGGGAGCAACTGCGAAATCGGCTCTAACACGTATCTGGGCCCTTACACTGCCATAGGTGATAACTGCAGACTCGTAGGATCTGAAATAGAGAACAGCATAGTTATGGAGGGTGCAGTGATAGATTGCGGAAATAGAATAGTTGACAGCATTATAGGAAAGAACTCAAGGATCACATCAGCTGAGGAGAAACTCCCCAAAGGTATGAAATTAGTAGTTGGTGATAGTACCTATTTGTCGTTGTAAAGAGGAGCAAAATGATTGAACTTGTAATTAATAAATTATTGAACGATGAAGATATTGCACAAAAATATAATCTGAATAGATCTACAATTAGTTATGTGCTAACCTCCAGATCGCCCTACAGGAATTACTTGCATTCTAGATTCAATTATACAATACTTTCTGGTGCTTCTCCTGTTTTATGCGTCAGGTTCTATAGCGATAACAACTCTAATATACGATTAGAAAGGGAATTTGATATTCAACGAAATATATACACGAAATATACAAACTTGAAAATTCCCTGTCCTGTGTCACTTTTTGAGATAAATGGATGTGAAGTTATGGTAGAAGAAGCATTTCTTGGCAAAACATTGTATAAAAAGTGGGAAGAAAACAGAACTACAAGTAATTGCCACGAAGTCATAGAACATGCAACTCAGGTTCAAATGCTGCTGAATGAAGATCTAGTTCTATCTAATTTCACGGAGTTTGCAAATGAAATAAACGAACTCACTTCACGATTTATTGCACTGTACAGACCAACTCTGACTGAACGAGCTTCGATAATGAAACTTGTAAGTCTATTAATTGGCGAATTTAAAAATGCAAGTATCTACAAAAGGTACACAAACGGAGATTTTAACCCTACGAACATATTATTAGATGTTGATAATTCGCCAATCTTACTAGATTTCGAGCTTGCCGAGGAGACCCATCTATACTTCCTCGATTGGTTTAATCTTATTTTTTGCTTTAACATTCCAAGAAAAACAATTGAACGCCTTCTCAATAGCAATTGTGACACCACGTTTGTTAATGCTTTATCTTATATTAAAAACCTGAATCATGTGTCTGATAATCAGATTGTCAAAGCTCAATGGTTATTATTTTATATGAAATTGTTTGTAACAAATTCGCACGCTTATCCTAAATTTGAAGTCGAAATACAACGGATCAACATGAAATCTAAATTGAAAACTCTCTTTAGAGGTTCGAACCCTAGGACGCAGGAATTGATAAGATTAGCAAGAATGAGCGTGTTCATATTAAAGACTGGAGGAATCAAAATATTGTATCATGCTGTGATGGAAAAAATGCGTACTAATGATTTGCTTCGAACTTTGCTAGCTACGCAATAAAAAGTGAGAGAAGGAAAATAGATTGGCGCTTTGTCGGTGTGCTCCAAATGCTTGCTCTCCATTCTGCATATGGTTTGGAAATCTATACAATGCTAAACTAGTGTGAAATCAATTCTATAAGTCATATTACATAATACAGATATCCTTCTAATGGAAGATTTGCCACTATCTGAATGGACAAACATAAAATCTTAGAACCTGTAAGCATTGTCATAACAGTGTATAACAGATGTGAATTATTACGAGAAACGATAGACTCTGCCCTGCGTCAAACATATCCAAATATTGAAGTAATAATAATTGATGATGGTTCTACAGATGACACAGCTAAAATTTGTGCTAGTTATGGCGATAGGATTAGGTACATCTACAAGGAAAATGGAGGTCATGCCTCAGCACTCAACAGAGGTGTATCTGAGATGCGAGGGACATGGTTCAAGTGGCTAGATTCTGATGATATTCTGGAGGAGAACGCCGTAGAGGAACTTGTGAGATGTGCTAACGAAAAGAATGCTAGGATCGTGTATTCGGATTATAGTGTTATAGATATCCATGGAAGTAATATTGGAGTAGTTGCGAGCGAAAACTATACATCCTACCTGAATTTTGCAGCAAAACTCTGGAATAATGCTTTTAATAGCATCGTAAACCCGAATTGCATACTTGTTCATAAGAGTGTCTTTGAAGAAGTAGAACCATTTGATACGTCGCTAAAAGCTCCGAGCGACATAGAGTTTTTCTTGCATACATGCATTATTCACGGCATTATGTTTCACAAATGTTCAAAACTCCTTGTGAGGTACAGGGTTCACAAGAAACAATTGTCATATGCCAACACTATTGAGAATGCGAAAGAAGTCATTAGATTACGAGATACTGTCCAACACAAATACATTAAACTACACGGACAAGAAGCTTGGAATGAGCTTATGAAGGAATTTAGGAAGCGGAACGGAGGTCTAGTTTGGAGACCGTATGCGGCAAAGCTTGTTGCTCTCCTGCCTAGAGGAGTGGGAATTTTTGTGTTCAAACTCTACAGGTATCTCTCGGGAAGAAGTAATATCTTATACAAATATGCATGACGAACCCGTATACCAGAAACTGGATAGACGACATTAACTGAAGATATGTGTGCAAACTCTTCTTTTCTAACTACAATCTTGCTAACAAAATAATTGTGTGCTATGTAACACAAATTACCTAGATTTTAAATACGAATAATACTGATTCTCAAAAATAGGATGACGATTTATGAAAGTTAGACCAGATGATTCGGCTGCATCTTCAGATTACTCTGTTACAGCTGAGAATGCAACCCAGATGGTAAACAGGATGAGATGGATATGGTTCATTTTAGGTTCAATTCAGATATGTGTAGGATTAGCTGCGCTACTAATTGTCACTAGTCCGTCACTGATGATTCGTTATGGATACAATGAAATATTGCCAACTATCATTTCAATAATTGGCCTACTTATAGGAATGGGTGTAGTAAGCGTTCTAACTGCACGTTATTTGCAAAGTGGAAAGAGAAATGCTTGGAAGATCGCTATGCTAATTTCATTATTATACACAGCTTTAGGGACAGCGACTATGTTTACGATAATGCAAGGTTGGCTAGCGTTATTTACTTCTCAAACATCAATTAGGGACATGAGCGTACTTTCCTATATTATAATCGGAGCTACGCTTCTTGCTCTACTTGGTAGAAGACGCGTTAGAAAACACTTCAGAATCTATTACGGATCCAAGAAGAGAACAGTAGTTTCAGTATTCATGAACATAGCTATCGTTGCAATGCCCACACTTACCGTATTCTATGGTTATGCTTATTCTACTGGAGTGTTCTTTATGCAAGAAATGGACTATGTTCATGAATATAGCTTCACGACAGACAGTTTGTATGCTCCTGAAGGCGTTACTGAATGGTCGATCGCTGCCGATATGCCTTCTCCACGAGATGAATGCGTGGCGGCCGTTATAGAGAACAGGATCTATGTGGTTGGTGGACATGATACAACTAGTTTTTCTAGCAATAAAGTCGAAGTGTACGATGTTGCAAGCAATACGTGGTCAGACGCAAAAGAACTGCCAAAGGCATTAGATCATGCTGGAGTTGCATCTTACGACGGCAAGTTATACGTAGTGGGTGGTTTGATGGCAGACTTTCATGCCTCCAGAACTTTGTTCATATTTGATCCCGCCACAAATGAGTGGACGCGCGGAAGTGATATGCCAACTGCCAGGGGCGCAATGACAGCACAGTTTGTAAATGGAATGCTCTACGTCGTCGGTGGCTGGAATGATGAACCGTTGGGAGTCAACGAAGCATACGATCCTGCGTCAGACACTTGGGTTACCAAGGCACCAATGCCAACTGCGCGGGATCACGTTGCTTCGGGCGTGGTTAATGACAAGTTGTATGTCATTGGGGGAAGAGAGGGAAGTTTATGGAAGAACGTCAACATAAACGAAGAATATGATCCTGAAAAGGATGAATGGTCAACAAAGGCACCTGTGCCGTCTTATAGAGGAGGGCTGACGGCTACATCAATGTCAGATAGCATTTACGTCTTCGGCGGCGAGAACCCTGTTAGAACTTTTGATAACAATGAACAGTATATACCATCACTGGACAAGTGGATAATTAGAGAAAGCTTGCCAACTGCCAGACATGCTCTAGCTTCTGCTGTGGTCGATGGAAGTATTTACGTAATAGGCGGTAGTCTAATTCCAGGATTTTCTTTAACAGGTAAGAATGAGGTATTCAAACCATTAGACCGGAAAAGCGTAATCGAAAATATTGGAACGTAGCTCATAATCGAGTGTAAAGACAATAATGTGAATCGTATTTTCCTAACTAATATTTTGAGATAGGTAATACCAGTGACACATTTCTAAAATATCAATGGAAGACCTCCCTGCTTGTGAAAATACTTACGATGAAAGGATGTCATAACTATATTGAAATGGTAAGTAAAGGATCGCTTCGTACTACGGAGGTTCATCATGTTTACACATAATACAAAGCAACATGCTGTCCTTATCGTTGGCGGTGCTGGATTTCTAGGTTCTCACTTGGCTAGTGAGTTGCTTGAAACAGGTTTGAAGGTAACATGTATGGACCTCATCTCGCCTAGTGCTACATGGAGGCTTGACAATATTAAGAAGAATGACAAATTCAGCTACATATGGCAATCTTTACATGACTTATCTGCAAAGGATTTGGTGGGATACGAAACTGTTGTCGTTCTATCGGCGCAGGCAGATGTCCCCTTGGCTCTTTCATCTCCCAGATACACTTACAATACTAACGTCATGTCAGTTGTGAATCTTCTTGAGGTCGCGAGGAAAAGTAATGCTGAAGATACGAAACTCATCTACATGTCTTCTGAGAACGTTTACGGGAGGGTTCCACCAGAAAGAGTGCCGATCAAAGAAGAGGAACTGCTCAGACCGGCCAATCCTTACGGAGCATCGAAGGCTGCTGCAGATATGATGTTCCAAGCATACAACAGGGCATACGGGTTACCAACTGTTGTCTTGAGGTCCGCAACTATGTATGGTCCTAGAAGCAGAACCGACCAAGTCATACCGATATTCATACGGAAGGCGTTGATGAACGAACCTATATTCATTGAGGGTGATGGTTCTCAGACCCGTGACTTCAACTATGTAAGAAATGTCGTCGAGGCCATTGAGCTTGTTCTCTCAGCGAACAAATCAACTGTATCAGGAGAGGTATTCAATGTTGGTTTTGGTCAAGAGGTATCAATCCTAAACATAGCTAACGAGATTATCCAGACTACCAAGTCTGCAAGCAAAGTAGTCTTTAGGCCTTGGCGGGCGGGTGAGCAAGGGTTAAGGTTGGCACTTGACATCTCCAAGATAAAACAGAAACTCAAGTATCAGCCTCTAATAGACATGGAGCAAGGCTTGAGGATGACCGGAACGTGGGTGCTTGAAACGGTAAAGAGTCTTATAGAGCCTCAACAATACGCTCAGAAGGCTACGGACATTATAGCTGTAGAATCAAAATGATACAGACAAATAAAATTGTTCTACGGTAGAAATTAAAAAGAAGAGCCTTATAATACAAAATAGAAGAAGAACCACAGTGCCAAGATAAGAATGCAAATTATGCGGTTTTCCAAATAATATTTAGGGATAGGTAATACGAGTTACACATTTCTAAAATATTAACCAGCAGCTCCACCTCTTGTGAATATATTAGCAATAGGAGCTCACCCAGATGATATCGAGATAGGTTGCGGAGGAACCCTCATACGTTCTGCCAGAGATGGACATGATGTCTATATGTATGTGGTTTCCAGAGGAGAGGTCGGCGGCGATGCACAACAAAGGATCAGGGAATTGTTTGCAGCGGCCAAATACTTAGGTGCAAAAAAACTATGGCTTGATAATTTTCCAGATTCAAAGCTTGTGTCAAGCCCAGAGCTAATTCATCATATCGAATGGATTATCAGTAAATGCAATCCTGATTTGATTCTCACTCACTCCGTATGTGACACACACCATGACCATAGAGCTGTGGCCATATCGAGCGCCGAGGCTGCAAGAAATGTTCCTACTGTATTAGCATACGAAAATCCTCTCTCAAAGCGTTTCAACGCACAAGTCTATGTAGATATATCAGATACAATCGATGACAAATGCTCGTTGTTAGAGTGTTTTGTATCACAGAACAATAGGAACTATGATTTTAACAAAGCGGTAAAATTACTTGCAGAATATAGAGCCTTGCAAAGCCGTAATAACCAATTAGTTTCTCATGCTGAGGCTTTCG
>Ga0187892_10006026_pt1 | contig 18433 bp, 15 predicted proteins | sample MA1701073metaG_FD_139345 | JGI IMG/M metagenome (GOLD analysis project Ga0187892, IMG submission 139345) | Bio-ooze microbial communities from a basaltic lava cave in the Kipuka Kanohina Cave System on the Island of Hawaii, USA - MA170107-3 metaG ... | reverse complement strand
CGTAGCTCGACAGCGGGTGCTCGCGCAGCACGCGGCGCGCCGCGATCTGCGCCGCCGACACCAGCCGCAGCTGCACGCGCTCGAGCGCCGCCAGGCGGTCGATGCGCTCGTCGATGCGCGCGCGCAGGAACGGGTCCTCGACGCGCGCGAACACCACGAGCGGCGGCGCATCGGCGGCGCGCAGGCGCTCGGCGGCGCGCGCCGCGCCGGCCGCGGCGTCGATGTTCTCGGCGTCGGTCCCCGAAACGCAGGCGAGCGAGCCGGCGCGGGCCACGCCCGCGCGCTCGGGCATGTCCTCGACGTGCCAGTCGCTCAGCACGAACGCCGCGCCGGCGGCGAGCGCCGGCGCCTCGTCCTCTTCGTGCGGCGACACCGCCAGCGCCGGGCGGCGCACCGCCGCCCAGCGCGCCAGCATGGCGCGCGCGAGCGGCGACAGGCCGAGCACGACCGCGTGGCCGCCGCGGCGCCCGACGCGCAGCAGGCGCAGCGGGTTGCGCAGCAGGTTGGCGAGCGCCTCGCCCGCGAGCCAGAGCGCGATCAGCGGCACCACGCCGCGCGCGAGCTCGGCCGGCGCGTGCGCGTCGGGCGAAAGCGGCAGCCACGGCAGCCACACCGCGCGCAGCGCCTCGGCCGCGGCCTCGCGGTAGAACTGCGCCTCGTCGCCCCAGGGCGGCGCCGGCATGCCGCGCGCGAGCCCGATCGCGGCGAGCACGTGCGCCGCGGCGAGCGCAGCCGCGGCGAGCACGGCGGTGCGCAAGCGCCAGCCCATTCAGCGCTTCCCTTCCGTGATCCGCACGAGGAGCGGCCCGGATTGCGGCACGCGCAGCCCCTGGCGCGCCAGCGCCTCGGCGAGCCGCGGGTCGTCGCGCTTCTCGATCAGCGCCTCGAGCAGCAAGCCGCCGCGCGTCTCGCGCCTCACCACGGTGAGCCCGAGCGCCTCGAGCTCGGCGGCGAGGCGCGCCGCGCGCTCCGCGGGCCGCGCATCCACGAGCTCCTGGGGCGGTGCGCCGCGCACCACGATTTCATCGGGTTCGGGCTGCTGGAGCTGCGGCCAGAGGACCACGCCCGCGACCACGAGAAGCGTCGCGGTTGCCGCCGCCCAGGCCATCCAGCGCCGCGGCGGCCCCGCGCGCTCCTCGCCCAGCAGCCGCTCGCGGCGCAGGCGCTCGAGCAGCCGGTCCAGGCCCTGCTCGCTCTCGCGCGCGCTCATCGCATCGCCCGCGCGCGCCGCGAGCAGCGCCTCGCGCACTGCCGCGGCTTCCCTATCCGCTGCGTCGTCCGCGCCCCCGGGACGGCCCGCGATCGCTTCCACCCAGCGCCGATCGTCATCGTGTTCGCTCATGGGCCGCGCTCAGCTTAGCAAGAACTCGCGGCAGCGCTCCAGGAACGGGCGCAGCTTCTTGCGGCACTGCGAAAGGTATTCGCGCGCCGCGCCGGGCGTGCGCCCGAGGTAGGCGCCGACCTCGGCCGCGCTCCAGCCCTCGAAGGCGACGAGCGCCAGCGTCTCCGCGCGGTCGCGGTGCGCGGCGGCGAACTCGGCATAGGCGCGCCGCACGCAGTCGCGCAGCCCGGCATCGGCCGGCGCCGGGGACGCCGCGGCCAGCGCCTCCTCGCCGAGCTCGTCGAGATCCACCTCGACGCCGCGGCTGCGGCGCAGGTGGTCGATCAGCGCGTTGCGCGCGATGCTCCACAGCCAGGTGCCGAATTTCGCGTCGCCGCGGAACTCGGCGCAGTGACGCACCACGTTGACGAACACCTCCTGCACCAGGTCGGCGGCCTCGCCGCGCGGCACGCGCTGGCGCACGAAGTAGCCGAGCAGCCTGCCCGCGTGCCGGCGGTACAGCGCCGCGATGCCCGCCGCGCGTTCCGAGCCTCCCGCGCGAAGCCCGGCGACTTCCGCGGCGTCGGGATCACCGGCGGCGCTCACTTCCTGCCGCCCGCCGCGCCCGGGAGCGTGACGAAGCGGAACAGCCGCATCGCGGTGCGCTCGGCGGTCGCGCGCGACACCGTGGCGCCGCGCGCGCGCTCTGGCTCGAAGCCGATGGTCTGCAGCGCCTCCATCAGGTCGCCGCCGCCGCTCGCGCCGCGCGTGCGCTCGACGCCCTTCTGGGCGAGGAACGAGAAGTCCGGCGGCTCGCCCCCGGGCTGCGTCTCCGTCACGATGAAGAACAGCGCCTCGTTGCCCGCGGTCTGCTCGGCGGAAATGCGCAGGGTCTCGAGCAGGAACGGCTTGGCGCCGGGCTCGATCGGCACGTTGCGCCCCGCCTGCGGATACTCCTGGGAGATGGCGAAGTCGGATGCGATCGCGAACATGCTGACGTACACCCCGCGCGTGTGGCCGTTGCGCACCTGGACCTCGATCTCGTCGTCGTGGCGCAGGCGCGGCACGCTGGCGACGTCGAGCGGCACGCGCTTGGCGCCGCGCTTGAGCTGCACGTCGATGCCCACGGCGCGGCCGACCGCGCTGCCGGAAGTCTGGCTGGCAAGGCGCACCAGGTTGATCACCTTGGCGGCCGCGCGCAGCGTCTCGACCAGCTTGTCGGCGATCTCGCGCTCGGAGTTGGCGGCGAGGTCGATCGAATGCGTTTTTGCCGGTCCCGCGAGGATCAGCTCGCCGCCGGGGGGCAGGAGCCAGAGCTTGTCGTCGCGCACGAGCAGCCGGATGTCGCCGCCGTCCCTGGGCGAAGTCCACTGCGCCCGCAGCCCCGGAATCGGCCCGCGCGCGAGGCGCTCGAGCACCGCCCTGGCCTTGGCGTCGTGGCGGCTCGGGGCTTTCGCCGGCGGCGGCAGCGCGATGCGCACCGCGAGCGAGAGGTTGGCGTCCACCAGGCGCGCGAACGCGGAGGCGGGAAGCTGCGCCGGGTCGAGCTTCGGCTTGCCCGCGCGCTCCACCGGCTGGAGCATCGCCTGGTAGAGCTGCACTTTCGCCGCGGCGGCGTAGCCGAGCGCCTTGTCGTCGGGCGCGCCGGCATCGGGCATCAGCGCGAACACCGCGCCTTCGGCGATCTGGTGCACTGCGCCGGCTTCGATCTTCAGCGCGCCGCCGTCGCGCGCGAGCCGCCACTGCATGACGCGCGGCGCGGGCTTGTCCTGGAACACGCGCGCGTCCAGGCTCGGGCCCTCGAAGAGCGGCGTAGTGTCGAAATAATTCGCCGCGGCGTAGACCTGCAGCATCTGCTGGCCCGCCTGGCGGTAGGTGATGCCGGGGTTCATCGCCAGCACCTGCGCGAGCGTGAAGGTGAGCCGGCCGTGGCTCTGGCGCTCGGGATGGCCCTCGGGCAGGCGCTGCTCCTTCTCCAGCTCGTTCGACTGCACCGCGTAGAAAGCGACGAACCCGCCTGCGCCCGCTTCGAGCTTGCCGGTCTTGTTGAGCGCGCCGCCCGGCGCCGGGGCGCCGCGAGTCGCTGGCAGCGCTTTCTTAGCCTCGGCCTGCGCGCGCTCGAGCGCGGCGCGCGGGACGCCGAGGTCGGCGGGCTTCAATTCGCGGTAGCGCACCTCGGGGTCGTCGACCCCGCGCGTCACCGTGCCCGAGTGGCACGAGTCGAACACCGCCCAGACGAAAGCCCCCTTGTTGCGGATCGCCCCGATCATGGCGTCGAACTCGTCGTCGACGATGGCGTTCTCGACCGTCGCCGTGGAGTCCTCCCAGCGCCCGATGTCGCGCGGCAGGAAGGTCTCGTCCAGGCCGTCGGGCTCGGGGTTGCCGGGCCCGATGCCGCGCGCCGGCTGCTGCGAGCCGTGGCCGGCGAACAGCAGGAACACGAAGTCGCCCTTCGCGGCCTTGCCGGCGAGCGCCTCGAGCGCCGCGACGATCGCGCGGCGCGTCGGCTCGCCGCCGCCCGGCACGCCGTCGGCGAGCACGGTGACGTTCTGCGGCGCGAAGCCGCGCTCGGCGAGCACGCGGCGCATGAGCTGCACGTCGTTCTTCGGCCCGATGAGATCGCGATTCTGCTGCGTCGGGTACGCCGAGACCCCCACCAGGAGCGCGTGGCGCTGCTGCGCCGCCGCCTGCCGCTCGCAGGCCGACAGCGCAGCAACCACCAGCAATAACGGCAGGAGACGCATCAGCGCATCAGTTGCTCACGATCACGTAGCGGTTGTAGACGTTGCCCAGGTTGCGCACCTCGATGCGGAACATCCCGGTCCAGCGCGGGTGCCACGTGCAGGCCTCGTCGTCGCTGCGCGAGTCGGCGCGGCAGATCAGGTTGTTGTTCTCGTCGTAGACGATCAGGTCGAGGTCGGTGTCGCCGTCGCCGCTGATCGCGACGTAGGCGCGCTCCCCGCCGTTGAAGGTCTCGCGGTAGACGTCGGTGGTGCGCGCGTTGACCGTGGTGGTGAAGCGGGCCGGTCCGCGCGTGCGTCCGCGCGCCGAGGCGGCGGCGGCGTCGTCGGCGAGCGCGACCAGGTCCTTACGGCTCCCGGCGTACTGCTTGGCGCGCTCGAGCACCCCCTTGGTCGACATGTCGAGGCCCTGCTTCGTGGCCTGCTTGCCGTCCCCGCCCTTGGTCTCCTTCTTGCGGTCCTTGTCCTGCGCGCCCGCCTCGCGCTGGATCCTTACCGCGACGATCAGCGGCAGCGCGTCCTTCTTCTGGTCGCCGTAGCGGATCAGCTGCTCGGCGACGCCCAGCAGCTCGTCGCTCGTCTGCTGCTTCGCGTCGGGCTTGCGCGCGCCGACGTTCTTTCCCTTCTTGTCATCGGCCTTTGCGTCGCCCTTCGCCTGGGTCCAGGCGTCGCTCGCCACGAGCGTCGACGCGAGGGCAATCGCCGCCGCGCCGCTCAACAACTTTCCTACCGTAGTCATGATGCCTCCTTTCTGTTATGAGAACTTCGGTGTTCGCGGCACGCGCGCACGAATGCCGCGCGCGTCACCGGCGCAACCCACAGGACTCGGATTCCCCTTCCGGGCACATCTTACTGTGTGCCGGAGCAAATTCAATCGGCGCGGCGGCCGCCGGCGCGTGCGCGCCGAGGTCGTCGCCGACCCACTGCGGCGCGCCGGTCGTCAGCTCGCGCTGCAGGTAGAGAAAGGCGCGATCGCTGCCGCCATAGCGCTTCAGCGTGAGCGTGACCGGCCGTCCCGCGGCGTGCGCGGCCTGAAACAAATTTTGCAATTCCTCGAGGCTCGCGGCGGCCCTGCCGTCGACCGCCTCGACGAAGTCGCCGCGCGCGAGCTCCTTCGCGTCGCCGTCGGACCCGCGCTCCACGTGGTGCACCATCAGGCGGCCGACCTGGACTTCGGCCGCATCGCGCAGCGGCGTGCGGCCGAACAGCACCCCGCCCGCGATCAGGCCGCGCGCCGCGGCGACCGGCTGCATCGGCGCGGCGCTGCCGGCGAGCTCGATCTCGCGCCCCCCGCGCTCCACGCGCAGCGCGAAGGCGTCCAGGCGCCCGCGCAGCGCGTGGAACAGCTGCGTCTCGTTGCGGATGCGGCCCGGCACGCCGACGATCTCGCGGATCACGTCGCCGGCCCGCAGGCCGAGCCGCCCGGGCGCGTAGTTGCGCGCCACCCTGAGCGCGGTCTGGTCCTCGCCTTCGGCGAAGTACACCACCTTCAGGTCGGGCGGCGACGGGTCGGCGCCGGCGCGCAGCAGATCGAGCACGCGGCAGGCGTAGCGCATCGCGACCGCGAAGTTGGTGTTCTGCGAGCCGCGGATCTGCGCGGTGTTGACGCCGACGATGCGCCCGGTCTCGAGGCTGATGAGCGGCCCGCCCGAGTTGCCGCCGTTGATCGGCGCGTCGGTCTGCAGCATCTCGCCCGCCGCGCGCGAGGCGGTGCCCGACACGATGCCGCGCGTGCCGGTGTATTTCAGGTTCCAGGGATGGCCGAAGGCGCCGACCGGGTGCCCGACGCCGGGCGCCGGGCCGCAGTCGAGCGGCGCCGCGGCGAGGCCCGCGCGCGCGCTCGGCGGCAGCTCGACGATCGCGATGTCGAGATGCGGGTCGACGTAGACCTTGCGCGCGTCGTGGAAGCGCCCGCCGTGGCCCGCCACCTCGACGCGCGAGGGCGAGCGCGCCACCACGTGCGCGTTGGTCATGACCCAGCCGCGCGCGGCGTCGACCATGAACCCGGCGCCGCGCAGCGTGCCTTTCAGGTCGGGCTCGAAGGGCGCGGCCACCGCGGTGCGCACCTGCACCGTGTAGCCGAACGCCGCCTGGAAGATCTGCTCGCTGCGCTCCGCAGCCGCCGTCCCCGGCAACGCGGCCGCGAGGACCAGGACCAGCCGCCTGCTTGAATCCCTCATCGCCTCTCCTTATGCCCGGTTGTGACGCCGGGCGCGGCAAGGCGTCAGGGCGCGCTACTTCACCCGCACGATCCGGATCGGCTCGGGCGAGACGCCGTCGTAGTGGGCGCGCACGTCGGGCCGGCCGTCGAAGTCGGTGTCGTGCAGCGAATAGTCCCAGCGGCCGCGGCCCTGCTCATCGACGTAGACGACGTCGTGGCGGCCGTCGCCGTTGGTGTCGAGCGCGAGCATGCGCCCCGGGCGGTTGTCCCACTCGATCAGCACCGCGTCGGCCCTGCCGTCGCAATCGGTGTCGACCGGCGTGACCCAGGAGCGGTCGCTTTCGTCGCGCTGGCGCCTGCCGGCGCGCGGCTCGCAGCCCGCGCGGATCGCCGGCACGGCGCCGCCTTTGGCCGCATCTTTGGTCGCGTCCTTGGTTTGCGCCTTTGCCGCGGGCTTGGGCGCGGGATCTTCCAGGAAGCGCTTTACGTCATCGACCGAGACGGCGTAGTTCACGCCCTGCGCGTCGCGCCGGCTGTAGGTGTTGACCCCCAGCATCTTCATGTCGTCGCCGAGCAGCGGCCCGCCCGAGTTGCCGGGGTTGATCGGCGTCTGCGTCTGGATCACGGCGAGCGCCTGGTGCTGCGTGCGCTCCTCGCCGATGCTCCACTGCGCCGGGCGGCGGATCTGGCTCACCACGCCCTTGGTATAGGTCCAGGCCTCGCCGAACGGATGGCCGATGGCGTGCACGTCGGCCCCGATCTTGACGCCGCTCAGCGAGCCGAGCGTCACCGTGCGCAGCTCGCGCGGCGCGCGCGCCAGCTTGATCAGCGCGAGGTCGCGCAGCCGGTCGGACTTCACCAGGCGCGCGGGCAGCACCTCGGGCTCGCGCGGCGCTTGCGCGTCGTCGGCCGGCTTGAACACCACGCCGATGCGCTGCGCGCGCTGGATCACGTGCCAGTTGGTCAGGATCTCGCCGTCGCGCGTCAGCACCGAGCCCGAGCCCATGCCCGACTGCTCGCCGCTCGCGTCCATCGCGATCACCAGCACTACCGCAGGCGCCACGGTCTCGAACAGCTTGATCTCGCGCTCGCCGCGCGGCCGGGGCGCGTCCTTCTGCGCCTCCTCGACGCGGCCGAGCCGCGCGCCGTAGGCGCGGATCGCCGGCGCCGCCGCCAGGCTGCGCCTTGCCTGCTGCACCGACTGCGTCGTCTTGGGATCCGCAGGCGCAGCTTCCACCGGCACGCCGAGCGGCAGGTTCCTCGGAAGGTCTTGAGCCGCAACGAGCGCGGAAGCGAGCGTCCCCGCTATCGCGGCCAACATTGTTTTCATGCGCTCAAATCATACCCGGTCAGGTTCGCGCCGCGTCGAGGAGCGCGCGGATGGTGTGCGCCACGCGCTCCAGGTGCTGCGCGAGCGGCGGCTCGATGGCATCGAGCCAGTGCGGGCTGGAGAGGAAGTACTCCATCGCCTTGGACGGCTTCACGTCCTCGATGCGCACCGGGACCACGGCGACGCCCTTGCCGACCGCGCGCTCGACCTCGCGCAGCACCTGCGGCGAAGCGTTGGAAGCCGTCGAGAACAGCACCACCATGACGCGCGCGGCGGCGATGGCGTCGATGATCGCCTCGCCCCAGGTGACGCCGGGCAGGATGTCGCGCGGCGCCATCCATACCCGCACGCCGCTCGCCTCGAGGGTCGCGCAGACCGCTTCGGCGGCGGCCTTGTCCTTCGCCGAGTGGCTGACGAAGACCTCGTGCGCCCCGCGCGCGGCGTGGGCGGGGCGCGGCGCCGCCGCGGCCGCCGCCGGCCGCGCGTGGCGCGCTTCCGCGGCGAGATGCGAGTTGTAGAGCTGCACGAGGAGCGCGGTCCCCCATATATGGAACAGCGCCGCGGCGGCGAAGCAGGCAGCCGCGGCGGCGAGCGCCCAGTGGCCCTCGAGCTCGCCGCCGAGCCAGAGGTGGGCGCCGAGCGCGGGCGAGAAAACGAGCGGCGCGGCGACCACCAGGAACAGCGCCACCTGGCTCGACTGCCGTTCCCAGCGGCGCACCAGCTCGTCGGAGAGTGCGGCCTCCCCCGCGGACGCCGGGGCGGCTTCGTGCAGCGCGAGCTCGGCGATCTCGTGGGCGCGCAGCCGCGCGAGCGCCCAGACGCAGAGGAGCAGCGTCGCGCCGTAAAAGAGAAGCGAGGACAGCCCCACCGCTGCCATGATGCCCCCGTAGCTCGAGGCGTCGCCGACCAGGATCCAGTTGTAGAACCATCCCGCGACCAGCGCGGCGGTCAGCGCGAACAGGGCCGCGGCCGCGGCGGGGACAAGCCAGCGCGCCTCGAACCCGTCGCTCCCCGGCGGCGCGGCGAACTCCTGCCGCCTGCGCTCGAAGTGCGCGCGCAGCGCGGAGGCGAAGCGCAGCGCGCTGTAGACCCAGAACGTGATCAGTCCGAACACCACGAAGCCGGTGACCGACAGGCGCTGCCCGGCGCCGAAACCGCCCGTGGAGAATGCGCGCACGGCCGTGATGGTAAAGAAGCATTGTCGATCCGTGAAATTCGTCACGCTCGCGCTGTAAAAGCCTGTGAATCAGGGTTGTCTAATCCGCCGGCGCAATGAAACCATGTGCGCCAGCCGTCATGACGCCCGCCGATCTGCAGAAAGTCCGCTCCCACGTAGCCCGCCTGGACACGCTGCTTCCGCGCCGCCACGGCGACGACGAAGCGCTGCTCGAGTTCCGCCGCTTGTGCTGGGCGGTGCTGCTCGTGGTCGACGACCAGGAGTGCCAGGACCGGATCGATCACCTGGTGCAGCACGCGAAGGACCTGTTTTCCGGCGGCAGCCAAGCCGCGCAGCCCAAGATCAAGGCCGCCTTGAGCGCCTTGAGCGCCCGGCTGAACGAGATCGAAGGCGGCTACGGCAAGCGCTGGCGCGATCTCAGAGCCGCTTAAGACTTAGTTCCAGAGCGCCCGGCTCGCCAGGCGCGCGCCCTCGGCGAGCGCTTCCAGCTTCGCCCACATGATCGTCGGATGCACCCGGCGGTGGAACGGCCCCTGCGCGAAGCCGCAATCGGTCCCGGCGAGCAGGTTCTCGCGGCCGACCAGGCGCGCGAAGCGCACGATGCGCTCGGCCACCAGCTCCGGATGCTCGACCACGTTGGTGGCGTGGCTGATCACGCCCGGCACCAGGACCGCGCCCTCGGGCAGCTTCGCCTTCTCCCACACGCGCCACTCGTGCTCGTGGCGCGGGTTCGCCGCCTCGATGAGGTACGCGCCGGCGCGCACGCGCAGCACGAGGTCGACGATCTCCTTGAGCGGCACGTCGCTGGTGTGCGGTCCCGGCCAGCTGCCCCAGCACACGTGGTAGCGAATCTTGTCTGCGGGAATTCCTGCGATCGCATGATTGGTGACTTCTACTTGTTGTGCCAGCCAACGCCGGTAGTCGTCGAAGCTCGCAGGAGGGACCATCCGGTCGTAGGCGACCGCCGCGCGCGCGTCGTCGAGCTGCAATAGCAGCCCCGCGTCGACGATCGCGCGATACTCGTCGCGCATCGCCTCCGCGATCGCCGCGAGCATCTGCTCGTCGCTCGCGTAGTGCTCGTTCTTCCGGTCGGGGATCACGCTCGCGGGCGCAGCCACCGGGAGGAAGCCCTCCGCCGCGCCGGCGCGCCCGAGCGCGGCCTTGAAGTTGGCGATGTCGCGCTGCACCTCGGCCCCGCCGGTGTACCTGATCGGCGCCACGCACACCGCCTCGCCCACCGACGCCCCGGCCGTCGCGGGCGGGCCGTCGGCGGCGTCGAGCTCGGCATAGAACCCGGCGAAGCGGCTGCGGTCGGCGCCGCGCGCGAAGCGGCTCGCGCCGGGCCTGACCGGCCTGCGCTCGAATCCGCTCAGGCGCTCGAGCGCGTACTGCGACCAGCTGATCGACTTGCCGAACTCGCCGTCGCTGGGTATGTCGATTCCCGCCGCGGCCTGCTGGCGGACCACCTCGGCGACCGAATCAGCCAGACATTTCCCGTAAGCCTCGCGATCATAAGGCTGGCCGTTCTGCTTCGCCCGGATGAAGGGCAGCAGAGGCGCAGGACGGATCAGGCTGCCGACGTGCGTGGTGAGAATGCGCTCGGTGCTGCGACGCATTTATTGCTTTGCTTCTCGAAGCGCTTGCCAAAGACGGCCGGGCGTGGCGGGCATCTCGAAATGCTTCACGCCCGCCTGGCGCAGCGCGTCGACCACGGCGTTCATCAGCGCCGGCATCGAGCCGGTGACGCCCGCCTCGCCCACGCCCTTGGCGCCGAGCGGGTTGAGCTTCGTGGGCACCGGGTGATCGACGAGCTTGATCCCGCTCACCAGCCCGGCGCGCGGCATCGCGTAGTCCATGAAGCTGCCGGTGAGCAGCTGGCCGCTCCTGTCGTACACCGCGAGCTCGTTGAAAATCTGCCCCGCGCCCTGCGTCAGCCCGCCCTGCACCTGACCCTCGACGATCTGGTGGTTGATGATGTTGCCGGCGTCGTCGCAGGCGACGTAGGACACGATCTCGGCGTTCCCGGTCTCGGGCTCGATCTCCACTTCGGCGATGTGGCAGCCGTTCGGGAAGCAGGCGCCGAACTTGTTCTGGTACTGGATATCCAGGCCACCCTGCTGCCCGAGCGACTGGATCGATACGGCTCTATCGGTTCCCTTGATGCGGTAGCGCCCCTGGGCGAACTCGATGTCGGCAGCCGCAGCCTCGAGCTTGTCGGCGGCGAGCGCCATGCCCTTCTTCACCATCTCCTGCGCCGCGAGCATGATCACGCTGCCGACCGCGGCGAGCGAGCGCGACCCGCCGGTGGCGTTGCCCACGAGGTAGAAGTCGGCCGCGGCGGTGCGCAGGCCGATTTTTTCCCCCGGCACGCCGAGCACGCCCGAGACGAGCTGCGCGAACACCGTCTCGTGGCCCTGCCCGTGGTTGTGCGTGGGCGCATACAGCGTGAGGCGCCCGTCGTGCTCCCAGCGCATCTCGACCTGGTCCTGCGGCGCGAAGCCGGCCCCGGTGGCCTCGATGTAAGTCGCCATGCCGCGGCCACGCAGGCGACCACGAGCTCGGGATTTTTTCTTTCTTTCGGAAAATCCGTTCCAATCCGCGGCGCGAAGCGCCTTGTCGAGCACCCCGGCGAAATCGCCGCAGTCGTATTCGAACCCCGCCGCGATCTTGTACGGAAACTTGTCCTTCGGGATGAAGCTCCTGCGCCGGAACTCGGCCGGGTCGGCGCCGAGCTGGTGCGCGGCGTGCTCGACCAGGCGCTCGATCGCGTAGGACATGATCGGCCGGCCGGCGCCGCGGTAGGCCGCCATCGGCGCGGTGTGCGTGAGCGCGAGCCGGATGCGCGCGTACGCCGCCGGGACATCGTAGACCCCGGAGAGGCAGTTGACGATGCCGATGGTGTTGATGAACGGCCCGGTAGGCGCGAGGTAGGCGCCGAGGTTGGCCACCATGTCGAAGCGCATGCCGAGGATCCGGCCAGTCCCATCGAGCGCGAGCTCGCCGCGCGAGCGCACGTCGCGCGCCTGCTCGTCGGCGAGGAACACTTCCGAGCGCGTCCCGGTCCACTTCACCGGGCGCCCGAGCCGCTTCGCCGCGAACAGCGCCGCGCAGTATTCCGGGTAGAGGTTGAAGCGCACGCCGAAGCCGCCGCCGACCTCCTCGGCGATGACGCGGATCTTCTCCGGCGGCACGCCGAGCACCGCGGAGAGCTGGTTGCGCATGATCGGCGCGCCCTGCGTGCACGTATAGAGATGGTATTGATCGCCGACGAACGCGGCGAGGCAGGCGCGCGGCTCCATCGGGTTGCCGACCACGCGCGAAATGTCGACCGTGAGATCGATCACCTTGGCCGCATTCTCAAAAGCCTTCCTGGTGAGAGCTTCGTTGCCGGACTCGTAGTCGAGCACGATGTTGCCGGGCACCGCGTCGTGCACCAGCGGCGCCCCCGGGGCGAGCGCGTCCTGCGCGCTCACCACCGCGGGCAGGTCGCGGTACTCGACCGCGACCAGCTCGGCCGCGTCCTGCGCCGCGATCGCGGTCTCGGCGACGATCAGCGCAACCGCGTCGCCGGCGAAACGCACGCGGCCCTTGGCGAGCGCCGGCCGGCCGGGGTTGATGAGCTCGGCGCCGCCACGGCCTTTCGCCGGCAGCGCCGCCGGAAGCGACTTCAGGTCGAGATCGTCTCCGGTGAAGACCGCGACGACGCCCTGGCTTCCCAAAGCTTCTTCTTTCTGAATCGAAACAATCTGCGCATGCGCGCGGTCGGAGCGCAGGAAATGGCCGTACAGCTGCCCGGGCAGGTTCCAGTCGGAGACATAGCGTCCCCGACCGGTGAGCATGCGGTCATCTTCGAGCCTGCCTTTCAGATTCAACCCCGCGATAGCGCGATCAGGATGCTGCAGGGCGCGTAGTCGAGGAGCGAAGCACCGACCGAGCCTTTCCACCAGCGCGCGGCGAACGAGGTGTTCTGGTTGTGCCCCACCACGATCAGGTCGGCGCCGAGGCCCTTGGCGAGGCGACAGATCTCCTCGACCGGCTCGCCCACCGCGAGCTGGCCGGTGGCGTTGAAGCCGCGGTCGCGCAGCGTGCGGATGCCCTCGTCGAGCACCGTCTGGGTGCGCTTCTTCTCCTCCTCGAGCAGCTCCTCGGGCACGAAGCCCTCGGTGAGGAACAGGCTGGGCGGCATGCTGGCCACCGCGAGGAGGTGCGTTTCCGCCTGGAGGAAGCTCGCGAGGTCGGCGCACTCGAGGAGCGCGCGCTTGCCTTCCTGCGAACCGTTGTAGGCAAGAAGGATTTTGCGGTACTTCATGCTTTCCTCCCTCTACTTGAGGAGCAGCCCGACGCGCTCGATGGTGGCGCGCTCTGCAGCGAGCATCTGCACCGCCCACTTCCGGTAGTCGTCGCTCGACCTGTACCAGTAGTTCATGTCGAGCTGCTGCAGGATCTTGAGGTTCTCCGGATCGTCGATCGCCGCCTTGAACGCGTCGTGCAGCGCCTTGACGGCCCGGGGCGGCATGCCTTTCGGCCCGACGAAGCCGTAGGGCGAATTCGACACGGTGTTGACGCCCAGCTCGGTCACCGTCGGCGCGTTCCAGCGGGTGCGCTTGTCCCCCAGCGTGGCGAGCAGCCTCAGGCTGCCCGCGTCCACCAGCCGCGCCCAGCCGGTCGAATCCACCTGCACCATCACGTGCCCGCCCATCAGCGCCGTCGCGCCGTCGGCGTATCCCTTAAACGGCACGTGCAGGAACTGCACGCCGGCATTCGCGGCGATCTCCTCCATCGCCAGGTGCAGCGATGTTCCGACCCCCGGGGTCGCGTAGGAGAGCTTGCCGGGGTTCGCCCGGGCGTAGTCGATCATGTCCTTGAAGCTCCTGATCGGCGAGTCGCCCTTCACCACGATGCCGAAGGTATAGCCCGCCACGCCGATGATGTAGCTGAAGTCGTTGATCGGGTCCCAGTCGACCTTCTGCATGTGCGGCACGCGGTAGGCGGTGATCGGCAGCTGCGAGATGGTGTAGCCATCGGCCGCGGCGGTCTTCGCCATGATGGAGGGACCGTTCATGCCGCTGCCGCCGGGACGGTTCTCGATCACGATCGCCTGGCCGAGGTGCTTGCCGGCGAGCTCGCCCAGCTTGCGCAGATGAATGTCGGTGCTGCCGCCGGCGGGCCAGGGGCAGATCAGCGTGATCGGTTTCGAGGGAAACTGCTGCGCCTGCGCGGCCGCCGCGAGGAGCAGGCCTGCAGCTAGCCCCAGTATCCGTCTCATCATTTCCTCCTCCTTGTTATCGCGGGAATTATAGCCACCCCGGCCGCTAGAATAAGGGCTTGCTCGACGTTTCCCGCAGCGATCTCGTCGCCGGCGTGGCCGGCGCCGGCACCATGGGCCGCGGCATCGCGCAGGTGCTGGCGCAGTGCGGCGCGCGCACGCTGGTATTCGACGCGCAGCCCGGCGCCGCGCGCAAGGCGAAGGACGCGATCGCCCAGTCCCTGGGCAAGCTGGTGGAAAAGGGCCGGCTCGGCGCCGCGGAGGTCGAGAAGACCCTACAACGCGTCGAGATCACCGATTCGCTGGAGCGCCTCGCCCCTTGCCACGTCGTGGTCGAGGCCATCGTCGAGGACCTCGACGCAAAGAAAACCCTGTTCAGCAAGCTGGAGCGTTCCGTCTCCCAGAACTGCATACTTGCCTCGAACACCTCCTCGCTCTCGGTAACCGCGATGGCCGCGGCATGCAAAAGTCCCGGCCGCGTCGCGGGCTATCACTTCTTCAACCCGGTGCCGGTGATGAAGGTCGTCGAGGTGGTCGACGGCGTGCTCACCGAGCCCTGGGCGAGCGATGCGCTCAGCGCGCTCGCGCGGCGCTTCGGCCACACGCCGGTGCGCTGCAAGGACACCCCGGGGTTCATCGTCAACCACGCCGGGCGCGCTTTCGTGCCGGAAGCGCTGCGCGTGCTGGCCGAGGGCGTGGCCGACTTCGCCACCATCGACCGCATCCTGGTCGATGCAGCGGGCTTCCGCCTAGGGCCCTTCGGCCTGATGGACCTCGTCGGCCTCGACGTCGCCCACGCCGTCATGAAGTCGATGTACGCCCAGTACTTCGAGGAGCCGAAGTACCGCCCGTCGCACCTCGCCGAGCCGCGCGTCGCCGCGGGGTTGCTGGGCCGCAAGACGGGACGCGGCTGGTACGAGTACGACAAGGACGGCGCCGCCGAGCCGATTCTCGAACCTCCCGCGCCGACGCGGCGACCCGCCGCCGTTTGGGCAGACCCCGAGCTGAGAGAGCTGCTTTCGAGTCTCGGCGCGAAGTTCACCGATCGCCCGGACGACGCCGAAGTCTGCTTTCTGGCACCCCTCGGCCAGGACGCGACGACAGCCGCGCTCGAGCTCGACCCGGAGCGCGCCGTCGCCGTCGACCCGTTGTTCGGCTTCAAGAAGCGGCGCACGCTGATGCGAACTCCTGCTACGAAGCAGGAGGTTGTCGAGGCCGCGCATGGCCTGCTCGCATCGGACGGCGTGCCGGTCTCGGTGATCAACGACTCGCCCGGCTTTGTCGCGCAGCGCGTGGTGGCGCACATCGTCAACGTCGGCTGCGACATCGCGCAGATGCGCATCGCCGCGCCACAAGACCTCGACCGCGCCGTGACGCTCGGTCTTGGCTATCCGAAAGGCCCGCTCGCCATGGGCGATGCCCTCGGCGCCGGCACGATGCTGAAAATCCTCGATGCGATGGTTCGCATTTACCAGGAGCCGCGCTATCGCGCGAGCCCCTGGCTCAGGCGCCGGGCGCAGCTCGGCGTCTCCCTGCTTACCCCGGAGTGAATGAATGCTAGACGCCTACATCTACGACGGGTTGCGCACCCCGATCGGCCGCCACGCCGGCAAGCTCGCGCCGGTGCGGCCCGACGACCTCGCCGCCGAAGTGCTGAAGGAGGTGGTGTCGCGCAACCAGGTCGCGCCCGAAGAGATCAGCGACGTGGTGATGGGCTGCGTCACGCAGGCCGGCGAGGACAGCCGCAACGTGGCGCGCTTCGCCGCGCTGCTCGCCGGGCTGCCGCCCACCACGCCCGGGGTCACCGTCAACCGGCTGTGCGCGAGCGGCCTGCAGGCCGTGGTCGACGCGGCGCGCGCGCTCACCTGCGGCGAAGGCGAGCTCTACCTCGCCGGCGGCGTCGAGAGCATGAGCCGCGCGCCCTACGTCATCGGCAAGTCCGACTCGCCCTTCAGCCGCGAGGTGAAGATGTTCGACAGCACCATCGGCTCGCGCTTCCCCAACCCGAAGGTGGTGAAGCAGTTCGGCAACCACACCATGCCCGAGACCGGCGACAACGTGGCGAAGGACTTCGGCATCACCCGCGAGCAGTCGGACGAGTTCGCGCTCGCCTCGCAGCAGAAATACGCCAAGGCGGAGGCCGAGGGGTTCTACAAAGGGGAGATTCATCCGGTGGAATTGCCCGGGAAGCGCAAGGATGCCCCACCTGCAAAAATAGACGCTGACGAGCATCCGCGCCGCGACAGCACGATGGACGCGCTGAAGAAGCTGAAGCCGCTGTTCGAGGGCGGCGTGGTCACCGCGGGCAACGCATCAGGCGTCAACGACGGCGCTGCCGCTTTGGTCATCGGGAGCAAGGGCTGGGGAGAACGCCGCGGAAAAAAGCCCGTTGCCCGCATCCTTTCGGCGGCAAGCGCAGGGGTCGAGCCGCGCATCATGGGCGTGGGGCCGGCGTATGCGATTCCAAGAGCCCTTGAAAGAGCGGGACTGAAGCTGGGCGAGATGGACATTATCGAGATCAACGAGGCGTTCGCGAGCCAGGTGCTCGGCTGCCTCAGGCTGATGAACGTCGACTTCAAGGACCCCCGCGTCAACCCGAACGGCGGCGCGATCGCGATCGGGCACCCCCTGGGCTGCTCGGGCGCGCGCCTCGCGCTCACGGTGGCGCGCGAGCTGCAGCAGTCGGGCGGCCGTTACGCCGCGGTGTCGCTGTGTATCGGCGTCGGCCAGGGCCTCGCCGTTATCCTGGAGCGGATGCAATGAAGCGCGAAACCCTCAAGGCAAAGTTCGTTTGGGAGGACCCGCTGCTTCTCGACCAGCAGCTTTCCGACGACGAGCGCATGGTGCGCGACGCGGCGCGCAAGTATTGTCAGGGCAAGCTGGCGCCACGCATCCTGGAAGCCTTTCGCCTGGAGAAAACGGACAAGAAGATATTCCGGGAGATGGGCGAGCTCGGCCTTCTCGGACCGACGATCCCGGAGCAGTACGGCGGCCCGGGGCTGAGCTACGTGTCCTATGGCCTGATCGCGCGCGAAGTCGAGCGCGTCGACTCCGGCTACCGCTCGATGATGAGCGTGCAATCTTCCCTCGTAATGCTGCCGATCTATGAATTTGGTAATTCAGAAACAAAAGAAAAATATCTGCCGAAGCTCGCCGGTGGCGAGTGGATCGGCTGCTTCGGGCTGACCGAGCCCAACCACGGCTCCGACCCGGGCTCGATGCAGACTCGCGCGAAGAAAGTCTCCGGCGGCTACAGCCTGACCGGAACCAAGATGTGGATCTCCAACTCGCCGATCGCGGACGTGTTCGTGGTCTGGGCGAAGGAAGGCGAGGACATTCGCGGTTTTGTCCTGGAGAAGAACGCGAAAGGCCTCACTGCTCCCGCCATCCACGGCAAGGTCGGCCTGCGCTCGTCCATCACCGGCGAAATCGTCATGGACGGCGTGTTCTGTCCGGAGGAGAACGCGTTTCCCAAGGTGCGTGGCCTGAAAGGCCCGTTCACCTGCCTGAATTCCGCCCGCTACGGCATCGCCTGGGGCGCGCTCGGCGCCGCGGAGGATTGCTGGCACCGGGCGAGAACCTACGTCATCGATAGGAAACAATTCGGCCGGCCGCTCGCCGCCAACCAGCTGATCCAGAAAAAGCTCGCCGACATGCAGACCGAGATCGCGCTCGGCCTGCAGGGCTGCCTGCGGCTGGGCCGGATGAAGGACGAAGGCAGCGCTTCACCCGAAATAACCTCCATCATGAAAAGGAATTCCTGCGGCAAGGCGCTCGACATCGCTCGCACGGCGCGCGACATGCTCGGCGGCAACGGCATCTCGGACGAGTTCGGCGTCATCCGGCATTTAGTCAACCTCGAGGTGGTGAACACCTACGAAGGCACGCACGACATCCACGCCCTGATCCTCGGGCGCGCGCAGACCGGCATCCAGGCCTTCAACTGACCCCCTGGTCCGCCCTCTTCGCGCTCCTGCTGGCGGCCCAGCCGCAGGCCGAGCCGCCGAACGGCGTGCTGCTGATCGCCAAGCCGAACCTGCTCGACCCGAACTTCCGCGAGACCGTGGTGCTCGTCACCCAGGCGGCGGACTCGAGCACGGTCGGGGTGATCCTCAACCGGCCGACTGCGCGCCGGCATGAAAAAACCGGCGAAACGATCCACTTCGGCGGCCCGGTGATGCGCGACGTGCTGGTCGCCGTGTTCCGCTCGGAGCGCGCGCCGGAGGGTTCGGCGTTCCACGTGCTGAAAGGCGTCTACCTCACGATGCACCCCGCCAACATCGAGGCGCTGCTCGCGCAGCGCGACGGCCGCTACCGTCTGTACGCCGGGTTCTCGGGATGGGCACCGCGCCAGCTCGAGGACGAGATGCAGCGCGACGGCTGGTACATCCTCCCGGCGAGCGAGGCGCTGGTGTTTCGCAAGGACACCGCCGGCAT
>Ga0187892_10006025_pt1 | contig 18435 bp, 19 predicted proteins | sample MA1701073metaG_FD_139345 | JGI IMG/M metagenome (GOLD analysis project Ga0187892, IMG submission 139345) | Bio-ooze microbial communities from a basaltic lava cave in the Kipuka Kanohina Cave System on the Island of Hawaii, USA - MA170107-3 metaG ... | reverse complement strand
GCGGGAGCGGGCCGCGGGGAGCGCGGGCCGGCCGCTCCAGGCGACCCCGAACGTGCCGACGCAGAATCCGGATATCCGCATCACCCGAGCCGCCGTCGAGGACGGCGGCGTGGTTATCGTGGACTCGGCGGTGAGCCCCGCCGCGCGGATCCAGCTCCAGGGCGCGAGCCTCGAAGCTCAGAACCTCGCCTGGCCGGCGCGCGGACCGGCCGAGATCCGCCTGCGGACGCAGACGGCGAGCGGCGGCTCGGTCGATGCGCGAGGCCAGCTCCGTTTCGACACCCAGGCGGTGGACGTGCAGGCTGCGGTCAAGCAGCTGGACCTGTCGACCATGCAGGCCTTCCTGCCCTCGCGCGGCACGCTGGAGGGCAAGATGGACGGTGACGTCCGGGTGCGGGCGACGCTGTCTCCCCTCGCCGTGGCGGCCACCGGTCGCCTCGCTTTCGACGACCCCACGTTCGGTGACGGGCAGCGCATGCTCGCCTACATCAAGCGCGTCGACGTCACCGGGCTCGACGCGGACTGGCCGCGCCGCGTGACGATCGAGCGGCTGGCCATCGAGAAGCCCTGGTCGCTGCTCGAGCGCGACGCCGACGGGAGCGTGCCGCTGCTCGCGCTCCTCATGTCCGGCGGCCCCGCCGCGCGCCCGGTCGTTCCCGCGCCGGCCCCCCGCGCGAGCTCGGGCGGCCGGCCGCCGACCGCCGACGCCGCCACGACGGATTCTGCCCTGGCCGTCCCGGACGTCAGGGTGGGCACCCTGACCGTGGAAGAAGGCTTCGTCCGCTTCGTGGACCGCACGACCACGCCGGCCTTCACCGAGGAAGCCTCCCGCATCGCCCTCACTGGGCGCGGGCTCGGCACCGCGCGCGACCGCCGCGGCCAGATGACGATGGCCGGCCGCTTGACCGGCGGCGCGCCCTTCGAGCTCCGGGGCGCGGTGGGCGCGATCGGCGGGCCGCTCAACTTCGACCTGGAGGGCAAGCTCACCGACTTCCCGCTCCCGCGCGTGAATCCCTACAGCAACAAGCTGATCGGCTGGATCGCGCGCCGGGGCGCGTTCGGCGCCACCGTGCACTATCGGGTGACCGACAACCGGGTCGAGGCCACCAACGACGTGGTCATCGGCCAGCCCGACTACGTACCGTCGCGCAGCGGCGACGAGGTCCGGGACCGCGTGGGCGTTCCCTTCGGCCTGCTCATTTCCCTGCTCAAGAACGCGCGCGGCGAGATCCGCCTCTCGGTGCCGGTCTCCGGCGACCTCGCCTCGCGCCAGTTCGACATGAGCGACGCGTTCTGGGAGGCGGTGCGGAAGACGGCGATCGGGGTGATGGCCCTGCCGGTGAGCTGGGTGGGCAAGATCTTCTACACGGAGGACTCGCGCATCGAGACGGTGCGCATCTGGCCGGTGTACTTCGAGGCGGGGACCACGCGGTTCTCGCGCGGCTTCGACGAGCACGCCGAGCGCCTGGCCAACTTCCTGCGCGACGCCCCCGGCGTCACGCTCGGCATGAAGCCGATCCTCACCGTGGACGATATCGCCGCGCTCAAGCGGGACGTGGTCCGCCGCCGCGTCGACGGGACCGCCCGCGAGGCCGGTCAGGCGGGGGCGGAGGCGGTCGCGGCCCGGCTCTTCGCCGAGCGCTTCCCGGGCCGGCCGGCGCCCGCGGGGCTGGACGCCATCGTCGCGGAGCTGGCCAAGGCGGAGCCGAACCCCGAGGCGGCGGCAAAAGCCCTGGTGGCCCAGCGAGTGGAGACCACGCGGGGCCGCCTGCTGGCGCGGGGCACCGTCGATCCGGCCCGGCTCCGCGTCACCGACGGCGTGGTGCCCGTCGAGGGCTCCGGGCTCGGCCGGATCGAGTTCGAGATCGCGTCCTAGACCCGGACCTGCCCGAATACCGGATTATCGACGCGGTCCTCGAGCGACGCCGGCCCCTCGGTCGGGAGCACCTCCGCGTAGTTCTGGGCCGCGTCGATGTCGTGCTCCCACACCTCTCGCGGCAGCTCGTAGAGCACCTCGATCCCGTGGCCGTCCGGGTCCGAGATGTACACGCTGTGGGTCATGCCGTGATTGATGCGCCGGTGGAAGGTCACACCCTTCTCCCGGAGGAATTCGATCTGCTTGAGCCAGGACTCGCGGTCGGGCCACGCGATGGCCACGTGGTTGAGCCCCACGCCCCTGCCCATCAGGCTCCAGGTCTCCGGCTCCGTCGCGCTCGCCCCCTCGCGACGCGGGGCCTCGGCCAGGGCCAGGTCATGATGGGTCACGTCGCCGGTGTCGGAGACCCCGCTGTAGAAGCGCATCTTCGGTCGCACGCGGTCCGGCCGCGGCTTGAGCTCGGCCACGCAGCGAAAGCCCATGATCTCGGTCCAGAAGCGGTGCGAGATCTCGATGTCCCGCACGTTGAGGACCAGGTGGTTGATGCCGCGCGGCGTCTGTGCCTGACGATCTGCCATGATGGCCTCCGTATTGGGGTCAGGTCTTGAATTACGACATTTTCGCGCGGTCGACGAGTCGTTCCGTTCCGGAAATGTCGTAATTCAAGACCTGACCCCGATCATACCGCCTACAGCCGGGTCTCGTCGACCTTGAGGCCGAGCCAGTGGCGGCCCACCAGCTCGTAGTGGGCCAGACGGGCCTGCAGGTGCTGGCTGATCACGTGGACGTCCTGGAAATAGCGCTGGATCGGGTTGATCTCGTACACCGCGGTGGCGCCCGCCATGTTGTAGACCATGTCCACCACCTGCACCGCGAGGCGGATGGCGTGGGTGGTGGCCAGGCGCAGGGTCGCGCGCTGCTCGAGGGTGATGGCGCCGGTCGCGGTCAGCTCGGCCCAGATCCGGCCCACCGTCTCGACGAGGAACGCGCGGCCGGAGCGCAGGTGGGCCTCCGCGTGGCCCACGTCGTTCTGGACCATCACCTGGTCGCGCAGCAGCGCCTCCATGGCGCGAGGGGTCTTGGTGGTGGCCAGCTCGACGAAGGTGGCGAGGCAGCTCCGGGCTGTCCCGAGGGCGACCGCGGCGTCGCCGGAGGCGAACACGAGCGTCCGGGGGATCCGGTAGAGCGGCCCCGTCTCCACCAGGGGCGCGGTGACCGATTTCACGCTACGCTCCTCGGGGACTAAGACGTCGTCGACCGCGAAGTGATGGGTGCCGGTGCCGCGCATGCCGCGCACCTGCCAGGTGTCGAGCAGCTGGGCTTCCGCCCTCGGGACGAAGCAGTAGCGCAGCTCGGGCTGGCCCTCGTCGAGACGGGGCCGGCCGTGCTCGACGACGGTGGCGTGCGCGGCGAGCCACGAGGCGTGCCGGCACCCGGTGCTGAAGCCCTGGCGGCCGGTGACGCGGTAGCCGCCCGGCACCACGATGGCCTGCGCGTTCGCCAGCGGGGTGTTGGCCACCACGCTGCGTGGCGGATCGATCCAGATGGCGCGCGCCGCCGCGCGCTCCATGCGTGCCGCGTAGGTCGCGAAGATCGCGACCTGGTTCGTGACCCAGCCCGTGCTCGCGTCCGCCTTGCCGATCTCCTCGATGACCTGGATGTAGCTCGGCAGGTCCAGCTCCGGGCAGCCGAGGGCCCGGGGCAGAGCCAGCTGGAAGAGCCCGGCGTCCGCCATCGCCTCGAAGAGGGGGCGCGGTAGCTCCCGCTGCGCCTCCGTCTCCGGGGCGGACGAGCGGATCGAGGGCCCGAGCCGGCGGGCCGCCTCGAGCGCCGCGACGCTCACCGGGAGCGGCTCACTGGATCACGGAATGCGGCGTCGCCACGATACGCGTCACCTTGATCTGCTCGCGGTCGATCAGGGTCCCCACCTTCGGGCCGATCTCGTTCTTCCAGTAGTCGCTCTGATAGACAAGGTCGTAGAGCCGCTTGCGCTCCGCCTCGCTCTCGAAGCGCCGGATCCACACGTAGACACTCGGGTCCTCCTCGCCCACGAAGCTGCCCAGGATCACCATGCCCATCTTGACCTGGAACGGGATGATCTCCTCTTCCATGCACTTGACCCACTTCTCCTGCTGCCCGGGACGCACGACGTACTGCCGGAGCTCGAAGAACATCACGGCCTCCTCGGTTCGGGTGAACTCCCCATCAGCCACTCCGCCACCTTCGCGCATCCGGCGTGATCCGGCCGCTCCGCGCCACGGCAGCAGCTTCACGACCTCCAGGCTCCCCGCCCGCGCCGCCTCGTGCAGCGGCCCGCCGCGCGCACACTTGCGACACCCCCGCCCAGCTCGTGGCCACGCAGATCCCGAAGGCCTCAGGCGTGCAGCCTAGCACGGGATCGCGGAGCGTGGGGTCGGCGCCGTGGCGGAGGAGGAGCGCCACTACTGCGGTCGATCCCGAGAGTAGGCCCAGTGCAAAGCGGTGCCCCCATCGAAGGCGCGGAAGGAAAGATCGGGCGCATGCCCCAGCGGCTCCCCGGCCGCGGCCTCCTGACCCATGCGGCAGGCGATATAGAGGGCGTCGGCCACGTCTCCGGGGACGTACGGGTATCGGGCGGAAGGTGGTTGTTTCGACTGCATGGAGCAGGTGGGATCGACCCTTCAAGCGGACCGTGAGCCGCCTGATCGGCCAGGGGCGAGTCCACGACTCGCCTCCGGCAAGTCAAGGCCTCGTGTAGAATCCCAGGAATGCGCATCGAGGTGATCTGTACGGGTGACGAGGTGTTGACGGGAAGGATCGTCAACACCAACTTCAGCTACATCACCCAGAAGCTCGAGGACGTGGGCCTCTCGGTGGACTGGGAGACCACGGTGGGCGACGACCGCGACAATCTGCTGCGCGCCTTCCAGCTGGCCGGCGAGCGCGCCGACGCGGTCATCGTCAACGGTGGCCTCGGGCCGACGGTGGACGACCTCTCCCAGGAGATCGCGGCCAAGGCGGCCGGCGTCGAGCTCGAGCTGAACGAGGAGTGGCTCAAGCGCATGGAGGACTTCTTCCAGCGCCGGAGCCGCGCGATGCCGCCCAACAACCGCAAGCAGGCCATGCTGCCCACGACCGCCGAGGTGATCGACAACCCCATCGGCACCGCCTGCGGCTTCGCGGTGGACATCGGCGGGGCGCGCTTCTACTTCACGCCGGGGGTCCCGCGCGAGCTCCGGCGCATGCTCGAGGAGCAGATCATCCCGCGGCTCCTCGCCAAGGCCGGCCTGCCCGGGGCCATCTTCCTCAAGCGCTTCCACTCCTATGGTCTCGGCGAGTCGCACGTCGACTCGCTCCTCACCGGGGTGGAAGCGCTCGTGCCGGACGGCAGCGTGAAGCTCGGCTTCCGCGCCCACTATCCGCAGCTCGAGACCAAGCTGACCGCGCGCGGCCGCGACGTGGACGAGATCCGCCGCAAGCTCGAGCCGGTGGAGCGCGAGGTGCGCAAGCGCATCGGCAACTTCATTCTGGGCGAGGACGATCAGACGCTCGAGGGCGTGGTGCTCCGCGAGCTCACGACCCGCCAGGGGACGCTCGCGGTCGTGGAGACCTTCACGAGCGGGCAGATCGCGGGCCGCCTGGCCCATCTGCCCGGGGCGGAGTCGGTCTTCCGCCGCGGCCTGGTGGCGCGCGCGATGGCGGATGTCTGGGCTGCGGTCGGCCTCCCCGGCGCCCCTCCGGCCGGCCCGCTCACGCGCGAGACCGCGGAGGCGGTGGCCCGCGCGGCGCGACAGCACGCGTCGACCACCCACGCCCTCGCGGTGCTGATCGACCTCGACGACGGTCCCGACCGCATCGAGTTCGGCGGCACGATCTGCCTCGCCATCGCCACCGAGCCGGAGGCGGCCTCCCGACAGAGCCGCATCCTCGGGGGTCGAGACTGGGTGCGCCTCGGCGCGGTCGAGATGGGGCTCGACTGCCTGCGCCGCCATCTACAGGGGCTGCCGGTCTACGAGCGCATCGACTTCGAGAAGACCTGACGCCATGAAGACCCCGGCCGAGAAAGCCGCCGCGTTCCGGGCGCTGCACGAGCGTCCGGGCGCGTTCATCATCCCGAACCCGTGGGACGCGGGCACCGCGCGGCTGCTCGCCTCGCTCGGCTTCGAGGCTCTGGCGACCACGAGCCTCGGGCTGGCCAATTCACTCGGGCGCGTGGACGGGACCAACTCGGTGAGCCGAGCCGAGGTCATCGCGAACTGCCGGGTGATCGCGGCGGCGACGGACCTGCCGGTCAACGCGGATCTGGAGAACGGCTATGCTCACGAGCCGCGCGCCGCCGCCGAGATGATTCGGCTTGCCGCGGAGGCCGGCGTCTCGGGCGGCTCGATCGAGGACACCACCGGGGAGCGCGAGCGCCCGATCTACGACTTCCCGCACGCGGTCGAGCGCGTGCAGGCCGCCGTCGAGGTCGCGCGGGCCCTGCCGGTGCCGTTCATGCTGACCGCCCGGGCCGACGGCCTCCAGTTCGGCCATGACCTCGACGACACGATGCGGCGGCTGCAGGCCTTCGAGAACGCGGGCGCCGACGTGCTCTACGCCCCCGGCGTGCGCGATCTAGCCACCATTCGTACCGTCGCCTCGTCGGTGAGGAAGCCGCTGAACGTGGTGATGAGCGCCGCCGACCCGGACCTGACCGTCGCGCAGCTCGCGGAGGCGGGGGTGAAGCGGATCAGCGTGGGAGGCGCGCTCTCCCGCCTGGCCCTGGCCGGCTTCCTGCGGGGCGCGCGCGAGATGGCGGACCGGGGCACCTTCACGTGGGTGCGCGAGACCGCTCCGTCCCGGGAGCTGAAGGCGGTCTTCGGGCGGTGGCCGGCGTGAGCATCGCGGTCACCCGGCTCGCGCCCCACTTCGCCGCGCGCGTCGACGGCGCCGACATCACCCGCCCGCTCGACGACGCGACCTGGGCCGCGATCCGCGCCGCCTTCGAGGAGCACTCGGTGCTCCTGTTCCGCGGCCGGCCACTCGACGACGACACCCAGATCGCGCTCAGCCGCCGCTTCGGCGACCTCGAGATCACCCGCTCCATGAACCCGGCGGCCGGCACCCCCTTCGCGCGCCAGTCGAACCTCGACATCGAGACCGGGGAGGTCATTCCCCCCGACGACCGGCGGATGGTCTACCAGCTCGCCAACATGCCTGGGTCTCCTCGCCTTCCTGATCTGAGTGTGACTCCATGAAGCAGGTCCTGCTCGAGCGCTACGGAACGCCGGAGGAGGGCGTGCGCTGCGCCGAGGTGCCGGAGGTCGGCGCGCCGGGCGCGGGCGAAGCCGTCTTCGACGTGCTCGCCTTCCCGATCAACCCGGCCGACATCTCGATGTGCCGGGGCACCTACCGGCTCCGACCTGCCCTGCCCGCCACCCTCGGCGCGGAGTGCATCGGCCGTGTCACCGCGGTCGGCGCGGGCGTGGCGCACCTGAAGGCCGGTGATCTGGTGATCAACCTGCAGCGCGAGAACTGGGCCCAGCGGCGGCGCGTGAAGGGCGACGACGTCATCGCGATCCCGCCCGGCACCGATGTGCTCCAGGGCGCCATGCTCCGCATCAATCCCCCGACCGCGCTCCTGCTGCTCTCCGACGTCGTGGATCTCCGACCCGGCGACTGGGTCATCCAGAACGTCGCCAACTCGGCGGTCGGCCGCCTCGTGATCCGCCTGGCGCGGGCGCGCGATCTCCGGACGGTCAACGTGGTCCGGCGCGAGTCGCTCTTCGGCGAGCTCACCCCGCTGGGCGCGGACGTCTGCGTGGTCGACGGCCCGGACCTTGCCGAGACGGTGAGGGCCGGCACCGGCGGCGCGCCGATCCGGCTCGGCCTCGACGCGGTGTCGGGCCGGGCGACCGCGCGGCTGTCGGCGTGCCTCGCCGACGGCGGCGTGGTCTGCAACTACGGCTCGATGAGCGGCGAGGACCCGGTGATGCCGCGCTCCACCCTGGTGGCGCTCGGGCAGAAGCTGGTCGGCTTCATCCTCGGCCGCGCCCTGGCCACGCGCTCGCCCGCTCAGATCCGGACGATCTACGCCGACCTCGGCGAGCAGATCCGGACGGGCATCCTGTCGGCACCCGTCGAGAAGGTCTACCCCATCGAGGAGATCAAGGCGGCCGTGGCGCACGCGCAGCAGGGCGAGCGCGCCGGCAAGATCCTGGTCGCCCCGAACGGGCCCCTCCGCTAGCCCGCAACGCCGAAGTGGCCGTCTCACATAGCCCTTGACATGTATACTACCCAGTGGATATACGTAGACGCATGGCTCCCCGAGATCCCGGGCAGACCCGAGGGCGCATCCTGGAGGCGGCAGGCCGGCTCTTCTACCGCGACGGCGTCCGCCCGGTCGCCATGGACGCGGTCGCCGAGACGGCGGGCATCACCAAGCGCACGCTCTACTACCACTTCGACTCCAAGGACGACCTTGTCGTCGCCTACCTCCGGGACATCGGCGAGCGGCTCGACGCCTCGCTGACGCGGGCCATGAGCCGCCGCGGCCCCGATCCGATGTCCCGGCTGGCCGGGCTCTTCGAGGACATGGAAGCCCGGTTCGCGCGCGAGGAGTTCCGCGGCTGCCCCTTCGTGAACGTGGCCGCCGAGCTGGCCGAGTCGGCGCCGGCCCGAGCCGAGGCGGCCGCCTACAAGGAGCGCATGCGGGCCTGGTTCGAGGGCCTGGCGCGGGAGCTGGGCGTGCGCGATCCGGTCGCGCTCTCGGAGCAGCTCACCATCCTGCTGGACGGTGCCATCGCGACCTGGCTGGTGCGGCGCGACCCGCGCGCCGCCGCCCGGGCCCGCGAGGCGGCGCTCGTCCTCGTCCGATCGGCGGCATCGACCCCTAGCCCGTGAGGACACACGCCATGGCTCAGACCACCACCTGGCACCACACCGCCTGCATCCTCTGCAGCCTCAACTGCGGCCTCGAGGTGCGCCTCGACGGTCGCCGCCTCGCGAGCATCCGCGGCGACCGGTCGCATCCCAGCTCGCGCGGCTACGCCTGCGAGAAGGCGCAGCGGCTCGACCACTACCAGAACGGCCGGCACCGGCTGACGAGCCCGCTGCGCCGCCGCGCCGACGGCAGCTTCGAGCCGATCGACTGGGACACCGCCATCGCCGAGGTCGCCGAGGGCTTCCGGCGCATCCGGGACACGCACGGCGGCGAGACGATCTTCTACTACGGCGGCGGTGGGCAGGGCAATCACCTGGGCGGCGGCTACGGGTCGGCGACCCGCCGGGCGCTCGGCTCGGTGTTCACCTCGAACGCGCTGGCCCAGGAGAAGACCGGCGAGTTCTGGGTCGACGGCCAGCTCTACGGCCGCCCGCGCTGTCACACCACGCCCGACTTCGAGCGGGCCGAGGTCGCGGTGTTCGTCGGCAAGAATCCGTGGCAATCGCACGGCTTCCCGCACGCGCGCATCACGCTCCGGGAGATCGCCGCCGATCCCGGGCGGGCGCTGATCGTCATCGACCCGCGCCGGAGCGAGACCGCGGAGATGGCCGATATCCATCTCCAGGTGAAGCCGGGCACCGACGCCTTCTGTCTCGCCGCCCTCCTCGCGGTCCTGGTGGAGGAGGACCTCCTCGACCACGGCTTCCTCCGCGAGCACGCCGCTCACGCGGAGTCGGTCCTCACCGCGCTTCGGGATGTCCCGATCCGCGAGTTCTGCGACCGGGCCGGGGTGGCCGAGGAGGCGGTGCGGGCGGCGGGGCGCCGCATCGGGGCCGCGTCGAGCGTCGCGATCCTGGAGGACCTCGGCATCCAGCAGGCGCCGCACAGCACGCTCAACTCGTATCTGGAAAAGCTCGTGTACCTCCTCACCGGCAACTTCGGCAGGCCCGGCACCATGAACTTCCACACGCGGATGGGCAGCCTGGGCGGTGGCCCGAGCCGGGGGCGGACGTCACCGGTCGGCGGCCACCGCATCATCACCGGCCTCATCCCCGGCAACGTCATCCCGGACGAGATCCTGACCGACCACCCCGGCCGCTTCCGGGCCATGCTCGTGGAGAGCACGAACCCGGTCCACTCCCTGGCCGACAGCCGGCGCATGCGGGAGGCGCTCGCCGCGCTGGAGCTGGTGGTGGTGATCGACGTGGCCATGAGCGAGACCGCGCGGCAGGCGCACTACGTGCTGCCCGCGCCGTCCCAGTACGAGAAGTGGGAGGCCACGTTCTTCACGCTCGAGTTCCCCCGCAACGTGTTCCACCTGCGCCGGCCGGTGCTCGACCCGCCGCCCGGCCCGCTGCCAGAGCCCGAGATCCATCGGCGGCTGGTGCGCGCCCTCGGCGCCCTCACCGACGAGGACCTGGCCCCCCTGCGCGAGGCCGCGGCCCGTGGCCGCGCCGACTACGCGAAGGCCTTTCTGGCCGCGATGGCCGAGCGGCCGCACCTGGGGCCGCTGGCGCCCATCGTGCTCTACGAGACGCTCGGCCCGACCCCGCCCGACGGCGCCGCCGCGGCCGCGCTGCTGTGGGGCGCCGCCCACACGTGCGCCCAGACCTATCCCGACTCGGTCCGGCGGGCCGGCTTCGAGGGCGATCCGTTCGAGCAGGGCGAGGCGCTGTTCGAGGCGATCCTGTCGAGCCGCTCCGGGGTCGTCTTCAGCGTGGACGAGTACGAGGAGACGTGGCGGCGCCTGGAGACCACCGACCGGCGCGTGAACCTGGCCATCCCCGAGCTGCTGAAGGAGCTGACGGCCCTGCAGAAAGAGCCGGGCCCCGCGCCCCATCCCGATTTTCCGTTTGTGCTCTCGGCGGGGGAGCGGCGGTCGTCGACCGCGAACACGATCTTCCGCGATCCGGCCTGGCGACGGAAGGACGCGCTCGGCGCGCTGCGGATGAACCCGTCCGACGCCGCCCGCCTCGGCATCGCGGCATGGGGCCGCGCGCGCCTGACGACCCGGCGGGGAAGCGCGGAGGTCGTCGTGGAGCTGACCGACGCGCTGCAGCCCGGCCACGTGAGCCTGCCCAACGGCCTCGGGCTCGAATTCCCGGCCGAGGACGGCACGCCGATCGTCACCGGGGTGGCGCCCAACGAGCTGACCGCGTCGGACGACCGCGACTGGCTCGCGGGCACGCCCTGGCACAAGCACGTGCCCGCGCGGATCGAGGCGGTCGCGGCCACCGCGGGGGCGTCGTGACCGGCCGCGAGTGGCTGGAGGCCTTCGCCGCTGCGCTCGGCGTCGAGGCCCCCGACGAGCGAATGGCCGAGACCCTGCTCGCCCTCGCGGGGCACGCGGCCCACAGCTCGGAGCGCTGGGCGGCCCCCCTCGCCTGCTGGGTGGTGGGGCGCGCCGGCATGGACCCGGCGACTGCGTTGGCGCACGCACGAAAGATCCCGGGCTAGGAGGCTCTGGATGATCAGACCGAATCTTCTCGCAACGGTCACCCTCGTGGTGGGGGTCGGCTTCCGGTCCGCGCTTGGAATCGGCATCGGCCTGGCTTGCCTCGACGGGCCGCTCGACTTTGCGAGCCGCTTTGTCGTCGAGCAGTGGATCACGTTCCCAGCGGCGGCCGTCCCTCGGTAGCACCTCGTCCTTCGCGGCCCCTGGCCCGGCCAGCTACCAACCTGCTATCATGGTCACGTGGTTGGGACCATGAGCGGGTGGGGGAGACCATGAGGACGATACCGGCCGGGGAATTCAAGGCGCGCTGCCTGCGCGTGATGGAGGAGGTCAAGAAGTACCGGACGGCGGTGGTGATCACCAAGAAGGGTCGGCCGGTGGCCAAGCTCGTGCCGCCCGACGCGCCGGCCACCGATGTCTTCGGCTGCATGGCGGGAACGGCCCGGATCGTGGGTGACATCGAAGCTCCGGTGCTCACCGCCGAGGCGTGGAAGGCCATGGGCCGGGGGGCCGCGGGTCGACAAGCCCGCCGGCCCAGGGCCCGTCGCGCGTCGCGGTGATCGTCCTCGACACGCACGCCTGGCTCTGGCTCTGCCTCGAACCGCGAAGGCTCTCCCGCAGGGCGGCAGCAGCCATTCGCCGGGCCGCGCAGGGCGGCGGGCTTGCGATCGCCTCGATCACCCTCTGGGAGGTCGCCGTGATGGTAGTTCGGGGGCGCGTGATCCCACAGGGAACGCCGGAGGCGTGGCTCGCGGCGCTGGTAGACCGGAGCGGCGTGATCGTCAAGGAGATCACCCCTTCGGTGGCCGCGCTCGCGACGCACTTCCCCGACGCCTTCCGGGGCGATCCTGCCGATCGGCTCATCGCCGCTACCGCCCGCTCGGAGGGCGTGGTCCTGGTGAGCCGCGATGCCCGGATCCTGGCGGGCCGAGTCGTCGATACCGTCTGGTAGGCCCGTCAGCCCCGCAGCAGCTTCGCGTAGGCGTCGAGCCGCGGCAGCACCGCGTCGCGGGACTCCGACGGCAGGCCGAAGATCGCGCGCACGACGCCGGCCGCCGCGAGGCCATCCAGGGCCTCGCGCTTGGGCGGGGCGAAGAAGATCGACACCGGCGCCGACTTCGGATCGCGGCCGGCCGTCTTCAGACGCTCGCGCAGCGCGGGGATCTTCTCGACCGGGCTCGTCTGGGGGCGCATGATCGGCATCCAGCCGTCGCCGAACTCGACGACGCGGTCGAAGGTGCGCTCCCCATCGCCGCCGATGAGGATCGGCGGGTGCGGCTTCTGCAGGGGCTTGGGATCGGCCCAGATCCGGTCGAAGCGCACGAACTCGCCCCGGTAGCTCGGCTCGCGCTCGGTCCAGATCTTCTTCATGGCCAGCACGCGCTCTCGCAGCAGCCGCCAGCGGCTCTTCCACGCGGTGCCGTGGTGCTCCATCTCCTCGGCGTTCCAGCCGCCCCCGATGCCGAAGAGCACGCGGCCGCCCGAGAGCCGGTCGAGCGTCGCCACCTCTTTGGCGGTCACGATCGGATCGCGCTCGATGACGAGGCAGATGCCGGTGCCGAGCTTCAAGCGCTTCGTCGCTCCCGCCGCGGCCATCAGCGCGACGAACGGATCGTAGGACGACCAGTAGTCGCGCGGCAGCTCGCCCCCGCCCGGCCACGGGCTCTTCCGGCTCGCCGGGATGTGCGTGTGCTCGGGGAACCACACCGACTCGAAGCCGCGCTCCTCGAGGGCGCGGCCGAGCTCGTCGGGCGCGATCGAGTACTCGGTGGGGAACATGACGACGCCGTGGTCCATGGGATGCCTCCTGCACATCGGCCTGGGGGTTCGCGGGGGATTGTACTACCCTGTCCGCCGGACCCGCCATGACCCCTCCCCGGCACGTCATCGTCTGCGGCGCCGGCGTCGTGGGCGCCGCGGTGGCGTATTTCCTGGCTGGCCGCGGCGTCCGGGTCACGGTGATCGAGCGCTCGGGCGTGGCCTGCGCCGCCTCCGGCAAGTCGGGCGGCTTCCTGGCGCTCGACTGGTGCGACAGCACGCCGCTGGGCCCGCTCGAGCGCGCGAGCTTCGCCCTCCACGCGGCGCTGGCGCGCGAGATCCGCGTCGACTACGGCTACCGCCGCATGGACACCTACATGGTGGCCGCGCGCGAGAAAGGAGCCGTGCCGGGCGGCCATCGCGTGCCGGCCCCGCGCTGGATCGACGGGCCCGCTATTGTCGCGGGCGCGCTCGGCTCCACCGAGACCACGGCCCAGGTCCATCCCGAACGCTTCACCGCCGCGCTGCTCGACGGGGCGCGGGCGCGTGGAACCGCGCTGCGCATCGGCGTGGTCGAGGGCGTGGAGCGGCGAGCCGGAGCGGTGAGCGGCGTCCGGGTGGACGGCGAGACGCTCGAGGGCGACGCGGTGGTGCTCGCGATGGGCCCGTGGACCGGCCGGCTCGGCGGACTGGGCCTGCCGAGGATCCACGGGCTCAAGGGCTACAGCGTGACGCTCGCCGCCGGCGACGTGCCGGCCGACGCGCTCTTCATCGACTACCGCACTGCGGACGGCCGCGCGCTCGAGCCCGAGGTCATTCCGAGGCCCGACGGCACCGTGTACGTGTGCGGGATGGCGGACCTCCAGCCGCTGCCGGAGTCGCCGGAGGGCGTCGAGGTGAGCGAGGCCGGCTGCGCCACGCTGGCCCGCGCGGCGGGCCGGGTCTCCGCCGCGCTGGCCGTGGCCGGCATCGAGCGGCGGCAGGGGTGCTACCGCCCCGTCACCGACGACGGCCTGCCCCTGATCGGCCGCGTCTCCAGCACCGCGGGGGCCTACGTGGCGACCGGCCACGGCCCCTGGGGCATGCTCAACGCGCCCGCCACCGGCCTCGCGCTGGCGGAGCTGATCACGCAGGGCGCCGCCAACTCGGTGGACCTCCAGCCCTTCGACCCGGTCCGGCTGTCCCCTGCCGCGGGGCGCCGAGATTGCCGTTGACAGGCCGGGCCACCTCCTCTAGAACCGAGTGACCCAGGCAGTGCCGCGAAACCCGTCCAACGGAGGACACCGAGATGAGACAGGCGCGCACGGTTCTCGCCCTGTTGCTGTCGATGGCCTGGCTCGGCGCGGGCACCGCCCTCGCCCAGGACAAGCCGATCGAGCTGAAGTTCGCGAGCTGGGTTGGCATCGCCCACGGTCACCACACCGGCGTGATGGTCCCCTGGGCCAAGATGCTCGAAGAGAAGAGCGGCGGCCGGCTCAAGGTGACCATCTACCCGGGCGGCACGCTCGGCAAGCCCGCCGACCACTATGACCTCGTGGTGAACGGCATCGCCGACCTCGCGTTCACCTCCCCCGGGTACACGCCGGGCCGGTTCCCCCTGGTCTCGGTGAACGAGCTGCCGATGCTGTTCAAGTCGGGCAAGGGCGCCAGCCAGGCCGCCTGGTCGCTCTTCGACAAGCATTTCAAGGCCGAGTTCAAGGACGTGAAGATGCTCTGGATCTGGGTCCACCCGCCGGGTCACTTCCACCTGGCCAAGAAGCCGGTCCACAAGCTCGAGGACCTGGCCGGCCTGAAGATCCGCGCGGCCACGCCGATGCTGACCACGATGGTGAAGACCCTCGGGGCCATCCCGGTGAGCATCCCCGCCCCGGACACCTACACCGCGCTGGAGCGCGGCACGGTGGACGGGACCATCTTCCCGTGGGAGGCGATCTCGTCCTTCAAGATCGCGGAGGTGCTCAAGCATCACGCGGCGGTCAGCCTCTACGCCTCCCCCCTGATCACCTACATGAACCAGAAGAAGTACGAGAGTCTCCCGCCTGATCTCCGAAAAATCATCGACGACCTGAGCGGGGCCTGGGGGGCCGAGTTCACCGGCACCGTCTGGGACAAGAACGAGCTGGTCGGCATCGAGGCGATCAAGAAGGCGGGGGCCACGATCTACACCGTGCCGCAGGAGGAGCGCCAGCGCTGGGCGGCGCGTCTGAAGCCCGTCGAGGAGGACTGGATCAAGAGCATGGAGGCCAAGGGGCTGCCAGGGCGGCAGGTCCTCAGCGACCTCCGCGAGGCGATCAAGCGGTACGATCCGTAGGCGCCGGACAAGGACGGCGTCCCTCGTGCGCAGATGGCTGGACGGGTGCGAGCGCGCGCTCACCCTGGTGGCGGTGCTGGCGACCTTCACCATGATGCTGCTCACGACGGCCGACGCCACCGGCCGCTATCTCCTGAACCGCCCCATCCTCGCCGCCTATGAGATCACCGCCAACTACCTGATGATCGCGGCGGTGTTCCTGGCCTTGCCCTACGCCTACCGGCAGGGCGCCAACATCCGGGTGACGTTCCTGGTCGAGCGGCTCGGTCGCGGGCCGCGGCTCGTGATCAACCACGTCGTCCAGGTCGCTTCCATCGCCTACTGCGCGGCCCTCGTCTTCGCCACCTTCCAGCAGGCTCGCCACATCCTGGCCACCCGGACGACGTTCGTGACCCTCGATCTCCCGTTGTGGCCCGCACACCTGGTCCTCTCGGTGGGGCTGTTCCTCCTCACCTTGATGATGCTGGTCGACCTCCGCGAGGTACGGAAGGGACGCTCGAGTCTCTTCATGGACGGCTAGCCCGAGCGCGATGGTCTACCTGCCGTTCCTGGTCATGCTGATCGCCCTGCTCCTGGGCGTCCCGATCGCCTTCTCGCTGGCGATCGCGGGCATCGCCGGCATCTACCTGCTCGGGGGCGACTGGAGCGTGGTCTTCCGGATCCTGGGGACAACGCCCTACGGCACCGCCGCCGAGTACGTGCTGACCACGATCCCGATGTTCATCCTCATGGCCTACTTCTCGGCCTCCAGCGGCCTCGCCCGCGATCTCTATACCGCGGGCGCCCACTGGCTCTCGCGCGTCAAGGGCGGTCTCGCCATCGCCACCGTCTTCGCCTGCGGGATCTTCGGGGCCATGTCCGGGGCGAGCCTGGCCGCGGCGGCGGTGATGTCGACCGTCGCCATGCCGGAGATGCGCCGCCACGGCTACTCGGACGAGCTGGCGGCTGGCTCGATCGGGATCGGGGCGACGCTCGACATCCTGATCCCGCCGAGCGTCGGCATGGTGATCTACGGCATCACCACCCAGACCTCCATCGGCAAGCTGCTCATCGCCGGCGTGGTGCCCGGATTGATCGCGGGATTCTTCCTGATCGTGGCCATCCTCGTCTGGGTCCGGGTCAGCCCCTCCCACGCCCCGGAGACCTACGTCGTCCCGGCCGCCGAGCGCTGGGCGAGCTTGCGCCGCATCTGGTCGAGCCTGCTGCTGATCGCCCTGGTGGTCGCGCTGCTCTACACGGGAGCGGCGACCCCGACCGAGGTCGGCGCGCTCGGGGCCTTCCTGGCCGCGGCCATCGGCGTGGCGTTCGGGCGCCTCACCTGGGCCGGCGCCCTCGAGGCCATCCGTCAGACCATCAAGACCTCCGCCCTGATCTTCATGATCCTCATCGGGGCGACGATCTTCGGCTACTACATGGCGATGAGTCAGATCCCGCAGCACGTGGTGGCCGCGGTGACCGCGATGGACCTGAACCGCTGGGTGGTCATCTCCGGGATCGTGGTCGCCTACTTCGTGGTAAGCATGTTCATGGACGAGCTGCCGCTCCTGCTCCTGACGCTCCAGCTGACGTTCCCGCTCATCGTCGCGATGGGGTTCGACCCGATCTGGTTCGGCGTCATGTCGATGCTGATGGTCTCCATGGGGCTCGTCTTTCCCCCGGTCGGGATGATCGCCTTCGTGGTCAGCTCCAGCGCCGGCGTTCCCCTCATGAAGGTCTACAAGGGCACGAGTATCCTGACGATCTCCCTGGTGCTGACCATCGTGCTCGTCATGGTCTTCCCGGGAATCGTCCTCTGGCTTCCGAACACCATGAAGTGAGAGGAGCCCCCACATGGACATCGTCGACTCGCAGGTGCATCTCTGGGCCGCGGAGAGCCCGGACCGGCCGTGGCCGGCCGGCCGCGCGCCGGAAGCGCAGAAGCCCTATCAGATCCTGAAGGAGACGCTGCTCTTCCAGATGGATCTCGCCAAGGTGCGCCGCATGGTGCTGGTGCCGCCCTCGTGGGAGGGCGATCGCAACGACATGGCGCTGGAGGCCGCGCGCGCCTATCCCGACCGCTTCGCGGTCATGGGGCGCCTGGCCCTGCAAGATCCGGCGAGCCGCGCGCTCGTGGCCGATTGGCGGAAGCAGCCCGGCATGCTCGGCATGCGCTTCACCTTCCACAACGAGCACTACCGCCACTTCCTCACCGACGGCACCGGCGACTGGCTGTGGCCGGCCGCCGAGAAGGCCGGCGTGCCGCTCATGGTGCTGGTACCCGGCGCGCTCGATCACCTCGACCGGATCGCCGGGAAGCATCCAGGCCTCAAGCTGGTGATCGACCACGTGGGCATCGGCGTGCGGGGCAAGGCGCCCAAGGTGTTCGAGGACCTGCCCGCGGTCTGCGCGCTCGCCAAGCACCCGAACATCGCGGTCAAGGCCTCGGGGTTTCCGTCCTGGTCGAACGAGCCCTACCCGTTCCGCGACCTGCACGGGGCCATTCGGCAGCTGGTGGACGCCTTCGGCCCGCGCCGCATCTTCTGGGGCACCGACCTCACCCGGATGCCGTGCACCTACTACGAATGCATCACGCTCTTCACCGAGCACTTGCCCTGGCTCAAGGGCCCGGACCTCGAGTGGGTGATGGGGCGCGGCGTCTGCGAGTGGCTCGGCTGGCCCCTGACCCGCGCCTGAGCTAGCGGGCTGGATCCAGGCGGAGGATCCGGCCGCGGGGGCTGTCGGTCAGGAGATAGATGACCCCGTCCGGGCCCTGGCGCACGTCACGGATGCGCTCGCCGAGCTCGCCCAGATAGCGCTCTTCCTGGACCACGCGGCCGTTGTCGATCCGGAGGCGGACAAGTGCGCCGGGGCGGAGCGAGCCGACGAGCAGGTCGCCGCGCCAGTCGGGAAATGCGTTGCCGGTATAGAAGGTCGCGCCCGAGGGGGCGATCACCGGATCCCAGTAGTAGACGGGCTGCTCCATGCCCGGCTGCGCGGTGCCGATACCGATGCGGGCGCCGGAGTAGTCCACACCATAGGTGATGACCGGCCAGCCGTAGTTCTTGCCCGGCTGGGGGTTGTTCAGCTCGTCGCCGCCCCGCGCGCCGTGCTCCACCGTCCACAGCTGCCCGCGGGCATCGAGCGCGGCGGCCTGG
>Ga0187892_10006024_pt1 | contig 18436 bp, 16 predicted proteins | sample MA1701073metaG_FD_139345 | JGI IMG/M metagenome (GOLD analysis project Ga0187892, IMG submission 139345) | Bio-ooze microbial communities from a basaltic lava cave in the Kipuka Kanohina Cave System on the Island of Hawaii, USA - MA170107-3 metaG ... | reverse complement strand
CCACCGCTGGATGTCGTCTCGATCCTCGGGATGCACTATGAGGGCGGGCACTGTGCGAGGCATATCCCACCATAAACCCACCTCTCGCTATTGTCCAGCTATTTGTTGGACACTACACTAGCCGCATCTTAGGGCGACGCGGGCTAATGGCAGAGGATAAGGGGCTCTTTCCCATAACGCCACTTTTTTGATGCGGCCTCCTACTCATACAGACCGCAAGGCGCTGGCCTCCCTCATTGCCGGCGCGCTGTGCATCGGCTTTGCGCCAATTTTCGTGCGTCTCATCGACGTCGGCTACACCGCAGCCGCGTTTTGGCGCGTCGCGCTCTCTGTGCCGGTTTTGTGGCTGCTGTGGTATTGTCGGCAAGCGCGCTCTCCAGAACGCGGTTCCGCACGGCTGCGCTGGCTATGGCTGGCGGGTGTCTTTTTTGCCGCCGATCTCGCCGTCTGGCATCAGTCCATCCGCTTCACTTCCATCGCCAACGCCACCCTGCTCGCCAACCTCTCACCGGTGTTTATCACAGCCGGCTCGGTGTGGTTGTTTCGCGACCGCATCAACGCACGCTTTCTGAGCGGTCTGGCGCTGGCACTCACTGGTTCAACGGTGCTGGTTGCGGACAGTTTCACAGTGAGCGTGCAGAGCGTGCGGGGCGATTGTTTTGGCGTGGTCGCTGCGGTGTTCTACTCAGGCTATTTGCTGGGCGTCAGTCGTCTGCGACGGCATACGTCGACGGTGGAAGTGATGTGGTGGAGCACCCTGGCCTGCGCAGTGGCTTTTTGCTCCCCGTGGTGCTGCTGCTCGACGAGCCGTTATGGCCGCAAAGCGGGCGAGGTTGGGCAGTGCTGCTGGGGCTCGCTTTCGTGAGCCAGATCGCCGGACAGGGTTTGATCGCCTACGCGCTGGCCCTTCTGCCAACATCGTTCTCGTCGGTCACCCTGCTGGTGCAGCCGGTCGCAGCCGCGGTGTTTGCCTGGGTGCTGCTGGCCGAACCTTTTGGCGCGCAGCAGGCGCTCGGCGGCGCGATTGTCCTCGCCGGAATTGTGGTGTGCCGTGTGACCACCATGAAGCCGTGACCACAGCGGACACGCTCTCTCCCAGTAATACAGTCCTCGGCGCCACCCAACCAAGAGGTATTGTCGCGGTTCTTGCCCAGGTAGAAGCACCTTCGCGTAGTCCGGCCGAGAAGGAAAGCGCCTCGCATGGCTATTTGTGGGCCCCCGGGCCGGCGCTCCGCTTCGTCATGGGCGGGTGAAGAGCCGCCCCACAGGCGAGGTCATTTCTCGGCTGTACGCGCGTTTGTGCGCGAGCAACGTATACGCGACGGGAATAATGAAGAGCGTCAGCAGCGTGCCCAAGGCGAGCCCCCCGACGATCACCCAACCGATCGGATGGCGGCTCTCTGCCCCAGCACCGCTTGCGAGCGCAAGCGGGATGGCCCCCAGGATCATGGCGAATGTCGTCATTAGAATCGGCCGCAGACGGAGGCTCGCCGCCTCGACTGCAGCCTCGCCGAGGTCGCGGCCGCGCTCTTGAAGCTGGTTGGCAAACTCCACGATCAGTATGCCGTTCTTGGTGATGAGCGCGACCAGCATCACCAGCCCGATCTGACTGTATACGTTGAGGGTGCCTCCCGTAAGCCTGAGGGCGAGCAAGGCGCCGGTAACCGCCAGCGGAACCGTGAGCAGGATGATCAACGGGTCGAGGAAGCTTTCGAACTGCGCCGCCAACACCAGGTAGATGAAGAGCAGCGCGAGCACGAAGGTAAGGTAAAGGGTCGCCCCTGATTCGCGCAATTCGCGCGACTGACCGGCCAAGTCTGTCTGAGCGCCGGGCGGCAGCACTTCCTTCGCCGCCGACGTGAGAAACTCGATCGCATCCCCGAGCGTATAGCCCGGCGCAATGTTGGCGGTGACCGTGGCCGCACGCAGGCGGTTGAAGTGATTGAGCTCCTTGGGCGCGACGGTCTCTCGGACCTCGATCAGATTGGCGAGCTGCACAAGCCCTCCCTGTTCGCTGCGCACATAGATCTCGGTGAGATCCGCGGGGGTCGCTCGCTCTTCGGCTTGCAGCCGCAGGATCACGTCGTACTGCTCGCCCGCGCGTTTGAAGCGGGTCACCTGGCGTTCGCCGAGCAGCGTCTCAAGGGTCCGCCCGATGATATCGATCTCGACGCCGATGTCGGCGGCCTTGGCGCGATCGACCGAGACGCTGAGCTGCGGCTTGTCGAGCTTGAGATCGGAATCGACGTTGACCAACCCGGGGAAAGCCCGTGTCTTGACCATAAGCTGATCGACGATGCGCTGAAGCTCGGGGTACGAGGCACCCTGTACTACGAACTGCACCGGGGGGTCACGAAAGCTCTGGCCTAAGGACGGCGGATTGACGGGGAAAGCCAGCACACCGGACACCCCGAGCAGTCTCGGTGTGAGCGCTTGGCTGATCGCCTGCTGGCTGCGGCTGCGCTGCTCCCAAGGTTTGAGGCTCACGAACGAGATGGCAAAGTTAACCGGATTGGGGCGCTCAAGCCCCGGGGCGATCACCATGAAAGAGGTGCGGATCTCAGGCACTCGGGCGTAGATCGCCTCGAACTCCCGGGCGTAACGGTCGGTGTACGCGAGGGTCGCCCCTTCCGGCGCACTGATGATCCCAAGGAGCGTGCCCCGATCCTCGACCGGGGCAAGCTCGGATTTAAGCCCGCCGAATAAGACATAGCTCGCCCCAACGGCGCCGATGCCGAGCAACACCACCAGCCAGCGCGCCCGCAGCGTCCCTGCCAGGAGCCGTCGGTAGCCGCCGGTCAGGGATTGCAAGGCCCGCTCGCTCACGGTATACAAGCGCCCGCGGCGCGCTTCAACCCGCAACATACGCGAGCACATCATGGGGGTTAGGGTCAAGGCCACGAACCCCGAGACCAGTACCGCGCTCGAAACCGCCAGGGCGAACTCGCGGAACAGCCTCCCAGTGTTGCCGCTCATGAAGGCAAGCGGTGTGAATACCGTGGCGAGCGTGAGCGTCATGGCGACGACGGCAAAGGCGATCTCGCGACTGCCTTCCAGTGCGGCGGCCTTAGGGTGCATGCCCCCCTCGATACGCCGGTGGATGTTCTCGAGCATGACGATGGCGTCATCGACTACGAGGCCGATGGCCAGGGTCAGGGCGAGAACGGTCAGGATGTTAACCGAGAAGCCGAGGGCCAAAAGAAAGATAAAGGCGCCGATGAGAGAGACCGGGATGGTTACCGACGGGATCACGGTCGCCCGCAGTGACCGCAGGAACAGAAAGGTCACGGCCAATACCAGGGCGAGGGCCACGCCGAGTGTCTCGTAGACTTCGATGATGGACTTCTCGATGAAGAGCGAGGCATCGAAGGCGATCTGGAGCCTCATACCGTCGGGAAGCGTGGTCTGGATCTCCGGCAGCAGGGTCTTCACCGCGCGCGCCACCGCCAGGGTATTGGCCGCCGCTTGCTTGACCACACCCAAACCCACTGCGGGCTGGCCGTTTACGCGCACGATATTGCGCTCGTCCTTGGCTCCGAGCTCGGCGCGCCCGATGTCTTTCAACTTAACCGGGTAGCCGTTCACCTGCTTGATGAGCAGGGTGTCGAATTCCTCGGGGCTACGCAGATCTGTCTCCGCGAGCACCGTGAACTCCCGCCAGCGACTCTCGATGCGGCCCCCCGGGATCTCGACATTGCGCCTGCGCAGCGCCTCCTCGACATCCTGCACGGTGAGGGCGTAGGCCGCCAAGCGTTCGCGATCCAGCCAAAGCCGCATGGCGTAGCGCCGCTCCCCGCCGATGATAACGGTTGCGACTCCAGACAGCGCCTGCAGCCGATCCTGCACGAAGCGATCGGCGTAATCGGTGATCTCGAGTGGGCCGTGGCGGTCGCTGCGCAGGGCGAGCCAAATGATGGCCTGGGCATCGGCGTCGACCTTGGCGATCACCGGCTCTTCGATCTCCTCGGGAAGCTGTCCCCGCGCACGGGAGACGCGATCCCTGACGTCAGCGGCCGCCGCATCCGCATCCCGTTCGAGGTTGAAATCAACCGTGATCTGGCTGACCTCCTCACGACTCACCGACTTCATGGTCTTGATCCCTTCGATGCCGGAAAGCGTATCTTCGAGCGGGCGGGTGACCTGGCTCTCGACGACCTCGGCCGATGCGCCGGTGTAGACCGTACGCACGGAGACCAGCGGGGCGTCGATATCGGGATATTCGCGCACCGGCAAGCGCTGGTAGGCGAGTACGCCGAGCAGGACCAGCATCAGGCTCATGACCGTGGCCAGCACCGGGCGGCGGATCGAGACCTCGGAGAGGACCATGCTTATCCCTTGTTCACTGGGTGGCTATGAGGTTTCGGGGATTGGCTTAAGGCTCACGGGGGCGCCATCCCGAAGTTGAAGGTGACCGGCGGTCACGACGGTGTCGTCGCGCCCTAGCCCGGCCCGGATCTCAACTTCGCCGACCCGCCGCGAGCCGGTCTCGACCCGAGTCAACACGGCCCTGGCCATCGGCTGCGGCGGCGCAGAGCCACCTGCCTGCGTCCCCTGCGCTTCCACATTTCCACCACTCGACGTGTGGGGATCTTGCAGTCGATAGACGAAGCGCTCGTTGCCCAGGGGTACTAATGCCTGCTCGGGAACCCAGAGCGCGTCACGCCGTTCCTCCAGCACCAGGGTGATTTGAGCGAACATGCCTGGGTGTAACAGGTGTTCGCGGTTGGGAAGCCGGCCACGCAACTGCACGGTGCGCGTGTTTGCGTCCAATCGCGGGTTGATCGCGTAAATTTGTCCCTGAAAAGTCGTTTTGGGGTACGCGTCCACAGCGGCGACCAATGCCTGCCCAGGCCGGACCCGATGCACGAGTCGCCCGGGGATACGGAATTCGATTTTCACCGGGTCTACCGCTTCCAGGTTGACCAGCTCTTGCCCAAGCTGAACGAAATCGCCAGGGCTGATCAAACGGATCCCAAGTAATCCAGCAAAAGGCGCCCGTATCGTCTTTTTCTCCAAACGGGCCCGATCCAGGGCCACCTTGGCACGCGCCTCTCTCAACTGCGCGAGCGCCCTGTCGTATTCCTGCTGGCTTACGACCTTCTTAGCTTGGAGCTCTTGGATGCGCTTGTGGTCGAACTCGCTGAGCGCGAGCGCCGCCTGACTTTGGGCGAGTTGTGCCTGTTGCTCTTTGGCGTCGAGTGCAAAGAGGACCTGTCCCCGCTCTACCGCTTGCCCCTCGGCGAAGTGGACCTCCTCGATTCGGCCCGCGACCTCTGCACGGATAATCACGGATTCGTCGGCCATGACCGAGCCTACCGCGTGCGCGTCCTCGGTCGCGGGCCCCACCCGCACCCGCGCCACCTCGACCGATATGGGGGAGAGCTGGGCCTTCGGCGAGCCTGTAGAACTGGTGTCTTGGCACGCGGCCACCGCTGCCAGCATCAGCGCTGGCGATACGATTGACCAAGTCTTGGTAACATTCATGGTTGATGACTATTCGGATCGTTGGTAGGTCATTCTTGGGCAAGTAGTCCGTGGAGCAGGATATCGACGAGCCCTTCGCTGGAAGCTGGCCTTAAAAAGGAACACATCCGCCCCGACAAGCAGGGGACGGCGGGATCGATCGCGGCCCGCAGCTCGCCGCGCCGCTGTCCCTCACGTAAGATACCGATGAGCCGCATAAAGTTCTCGCCCACGGTGCTCGGCAAGATCCTATCCACGGCGCGTATCGCTCTCTAGTTAGAAGCGCAAGCGCAGCGCAACATTCAAAGTTTACTCCAAAAGGGGCGACGGGCCCTGCGGGATCTAAGTAGGCTCGCAGGGAGAATGGTAGGCGGAGTCTGACAAGCTCTTTCAGTACGCGTCTTTAAACAAGGTCGCGCCGCCGTTTGCGATGACCCGGCTGTAAAAGTGGGCACTGGCTTTGGGCGTGCGCGCGAGGGTCGCGTAGTCCACGTGCACGATGCCGAAGCGTTTTGAGAACCCTTCGCTCCATTCGAAATTATCGAGCAGGGACCAGACAAAATAACCACGGACATCGACCCCACGCTGAATGGCCCGATATAGAGCGAGCAGGTGCTCGCGTAAGTAAGCGAGGCGCCGCGGATCATCGATGCGCCCAGAGAGTGCGGGCGGATCATGGAAAGCCGCTCCGTTTTCGGTGATATAAACGGGGACCCCGCGGTAACGCTTGCTGATCCAGAGCAGCGTGTCGGTGAGTCCTTGCGGATAGACCTCCCAACCCATCTCGGTGTAAGTGCTGGCCGGCTCGCGCAGCGCTGCGGCGCGCGTCGGCCAGGCACTAGGGGCATCGTGCACGACGGCGCGCGTGTAATAATTGACCCCGATGAAATCCACCGGCGTGCGAATGAGCCTGAAATCCTCCTCGGGCCAGCTCGGCCAGGCATCTCCGAAGAGCCCCGGCAGGAGGCTGGGATAAGTCTCGAAAAAGAGCAGATCGAGATGCTGGCGATTCATATAGGCATGGGCGCGGCGCGCCGCCGCCACGTCCCCCGGGCGCTCGGAGGCCGGATACTTGGGTTCGAGGTTCACACTCAGGCCGATGCGATGGCCTCCCTCGGCGCGGTAGGCCTGCACCGCCAGGGCATGCGCCCGCAGCAGGTTGTGGTTCACCACAGGCACCTCGAAATGGTTGGCGTGTCCAGGAGCATGGACACCGTGGAGATAACCCTGATCGGCGACGACCCAGGGTTCGTTCACGGTGATCCAAAGCCGCATGCGATCCCCGAGGGCGCGGAACATCACCTGTGCGTAATCGGCGAACCACTGGGCCGAATCACGATTCAACCAACCGCCCCGATCCTCGATCGCCACCGGGAGATCCCAATGGTACAGCGTCGCCACCGGTTCGATACCATGGCGCAAACAGCCGTCCACGAGGCGCTGGTAGAAATCGAGGCCCCGTGCGTTCAGGTGGCCCCGGCCTTCGGGAAACACGCGTGACCAGGCGGTGCTGAACCGATAGGCGTTCAAACCCAGGCTCTGCATCAGGGCGACATCGGCCTCCCAGCGCCGATAGTGATCGCAGGCGATGTCGCCGGTATCGCCGTTGCGGATCCGCCCGGGCGTGTGGACAAAGCGGTGCCAAATGCTGGCGCCTGCTCCGTCGGCCAAGGGCGAGCCTTCGATCTGGTAGGCGGAAGTCGCCGCGCCCCACAAAAACTCAGCAGGAAACGGGTGAGACATTGTTGGAGCAGAACCCTACACGACAATCAGGCGTAGCCCTTGGCGCGAAACCAAGCGATGGCTTCTTCGATCGCCTCCTCGGCCGGCCTGAAGCGATAAGCCAGCTCTCGCTGCGCTTTGCCGCTGGTGAAAAACATCCTTTTCTTCGACATGCGCACCCCAGCGACCGTGAGCCGGGGCGGCGTGCGCGCGTTGGTCACCTTCGCCCACGCTTCGCTGACATAGGCGAAAGGCAGGATTAAACCTTGCGGTAAACGGATCCGCGGTGATTTACCGCCGGTGATGCGGGCGACGCATTCTAGGATCTGGCGCAAGCTCATATTGTGACCCCCTAAGATATAGCGTTCTCCGATGTTCCCGCGCTCGAAAGCCAGTAAATGCCCTGCCGCCACATCATCGACGTGGACCACATTGAGCCCCGTATCCACGTAGGCCGGCATGCGCCCGGTCGCCGCGTCCAGAACCATGCGCCCTGTGGGGGGGGGTTTGACATCTCGCGGGCCGATTGGCGTGGAGGGGTTCACGATCACCACGGGTAACCCCTGCTCGCTCACTAAGCGTGTGATCTCTTGCTCCGCAAGAAACTTGGAGCGCTTGTAGTGGCCGATCATGTGGTCGAGTGAGACCGGGGTTTGCTCGTCGGCCGGTGCGCCGTCGGGATTCAACCCCAAAGTCGCGACACTGCTGGTGTAGACGATCCGCCGCACCCCCGCCTGCGCCGCCGCGAGCACGATGTTTCGCGTGCCGGTGACATTGGCTTGGTATAGTTCCTCCGGGTCCTTTGCCCACAAGCGGTAATCCGCCGCCACGTGATAGAGCGCCTCGCAAGTGCCAACCGCACGTTCTAAGGACTGTCGGTCTCGGAGATCCCCTACGACCACTTGCACGGGCAGGCCCTCCAGATTGACGCGGCTGCTATCGGCGCGGACCAGCACCCGCGCTTCGTGCTCATGTTCGATCAGTTTGCGCAGCACGGCCGTGCCGACGAACCCGGTGGCGCCTGTGATCAAGATCCTCATGCCTTAGGGTTCAATGGGGCGACTGTCAAAAGCATCTAAGCTTAGGGACGCTCCGGAAAGCGCTCGCCACTCTTGCGGGCGCCGGAAAAAGCGGCGTCAAAGCAGCGGCTAACGCTCACCATGAGCAGGGGCCCTGCGTACTTGGACACGACCCTCAGAGTGGTTAAAGCCCGGTGGAACGCGATCCCAAGCGCGATCAAGGGCACTAAGTCCGAAGGCGAGCGAGCAAGCCCCGGCAACAGCTTCGTGAGCTTGCTTCGGCCGGCATCGTCAACGGCATTGAGGGCACAGTGAGGAAGCGTCAGATCGAAAGGATCTGCGATCGCGCGGATGGCTACAAACGGCAAACCCGCTTTGCGCGCAACCTGCGCCACGGCCATGCTTTCCATGTCCGCTGCCATGGCCTCGGTTTCTGCGTGTAGCGACGCTTTCTGCGCGCGGCTGCTGAGGGCGATCGGCGTGTGGGCGATAGCGCCGCTGTGTACGGGGAGGCTTTCGACCAGGCACGAAAACAACCGTTGATGCCAATGCTCATCAACCATGATCTGTGCACGCCCAGCTACAACACGACGCGGAAGCACCAGGCTGCCGGCTCGCAGCCCCTCGGCTAAGCCCGCGGCAATGCCCCAACTGGCGAGTGCTTTAACACCCTCTTGCACGAGGCGGGCGGCCGCTCGGCGGGCAAGGTCCGGCCCCATACCGGAAACGCCCAACAAAATCCCCGTCTCCGGCGTTGGTCTATACAAACATTGCGCCTCCGCGTTTAGGGCCGCGACGACCCCAAGAAAGTCACTCACCTTATGCGGTTGCGATACTGGGCCAAAGCCCAAAGCGGAAAGTATTTCGTGTAACCGTGGTATTTAAGGTAGAAAACGCGCGGGAATCCCGGTGCCGTGAAGCTGTCGTCATGCCATAGGCCTTCGCTTTGCTGGCGCACCAGCAGATACGTCGCACCGCGCTCCAGCGCTTGGGGATCCACACCACCAGAGGCCATCAATGCGAGCATCGCCCAAGCGGTGCTGTAGGTGGTGCTGGGGTGAGCTTGATCTTGCCCGCCAGGATAGTAGCTATCATTGCTCTCGCCCCAACCCCCGTCGACGTGCTGGCGCTGTTTGAGCCATTCGACCGCCCGCCGGATATAGCTCTGATGCGGATCTTCACTCGCGATCTCCAAGGCGCTCAGCACCGACCAAGTGCCGTAAATGTAATTGGTGCCCCAGCGTCCGTACCAGGACCCGTTGGCCTGCTGGGTATTTTTTAAGTATCCGATAGCCGCCTCGATGGCGGGCCGGTAGCGCGTTCTGTCGGCCAGCGATAACAACGCGATGCAGCGGGCAGTGACATCTTCCGTGGCAGGATCCAATAGCGCGCCGTGGTCGGCGAAGGGAATGTGGTTGAGGTAGTAGTAGCTGTTATCGCGATCAAAGGACGCGAAGCCTCCGTTCTTCGATTGCATCCCGTTGATCCATTTCGCCGCTGCGGCTATCGAGTCGCGGTAGCGGGCGGGGTCGGCCACCTGCATTGCCCAACCGATGAGAGAGGTATCGTCCAGATCGGGATAGTAGTCGTTCGCATATTCGAACGGCCAACCGCCGCCCTTAAGACCGGGGCTGTATTCGCGCCAGTCTCCCGGTTCATCGCCGAGCTGGCGCTCTTTAAGCCAGTCCAGCCCCCGCAGCACAGGCGGGCTTGGAGCGCCCCGGTTCGCCTCCAGCAAGCTAAGACACGCGAGCCCCGTATCCCACATCGGCGAGAGGCACGGTTGACAGTAAGCCCAGCCTTCGCGGATCACCAGCATCTTCTTCAGCGCCGCTTTTGTTTGCAGGCGGTAAGGATGATCACCGGGGAAGCCCAGCAAAGGCAAGGCTTCATAGGCGTTGACCATCGCGGGGAAAATCCCCCCCAGGCCGTCTTCGCCATTAAGGCGCTCGGTAAACCAGCGCGTCGCCCTACGGATGGCCGCGCCGCGCACCGTTCGCGGGATAAGTGACTCCAGATGCCTAGCAAGGCGATCGAATCCTAAGAGCAGCCGCCCCAGAGCGCTTTTCGGCCGCTCGAAGTAGTTCTTTTCCAACTCTGGCGGTGTCCGGAACAACTCCCGAACATCCGCGCCCCTTGGGTTCACCGCCCTGGGTTTCAAGCTGCATAGGATCAACAGCGGCACCATCACCGTGCGCGACCAATAGGACACCTTGCTGAGATGAAAAGGAAACCATCGCGGAAGCAGTATCGCTTCAACCGGGATAAATGGGGTAGCGCGCCAGGGGACCTGCTGGAAAAGGGCGAGGGTTATACGGGTGAAGACGTTGCTCTTGGCGGCGCCGCCCGCAGCGAGGATGGCACGCCTTGCTCTTGCCATGTGCGGCATATCGGCGGAATCGCCCGCCAGTTTGAGGGCATAGTAAGTCTTAACCGAACAGCTGATATCCAGTTCCCCGCCCGGGTAAAGTGACCACGCCCCTTGCTTGGTTTGACGCGCCCGCAAGTAGTTTCGGATCTTGGTTTGCAGCGCTTCGTCGATCTCATTCATGTAATGCATCATCAAGATGTACTCGGCTGGTATGGTGCAGTCGGCTTCCAGTTCGTACACCCAGTGGCCATCGCTTTGTTGCTGCGCCAGCAGGGCTTCCTTGGCCCTGTGTATGGCGGTTTCCAACGTATCTTCCGTCTGTGAGATCGGCAGCTCTTGGAACGAGGTCTGCTCTCTATGCATAAATCGCGCTTGTGTCGACATTCAACCCTTCTCCCCTGGCGAGTCACCTTCCGATCGCAGATCGGAGTAAACACTAAGCTTCGCCATTTCCTCGTCGATGGCCTCAGCCGGAAAATCTCTAACCATAATATTAAACAGTAATTTCAATAAACTATCAAAACTAACTAATAAATTACTTAGAATTATCGTCGCCTTGACGCTCGCTCGCGTGATCTTGACTTCTTGGCCTGAGCGGTAGTGCTTGTGCCGGTGGATCTTGCGCAGTGTCAACACGGCCATGCCTAATGCCCAGAGGCAAAATTTTCGGATCCCCTTTTCACGCTTGGGTATTTTTAACGTGTAACTCAACGCGCCTGCCAAATGCCCCCGTGCGATCCCGATGAGCTCAGCGATCCCCAACGCGAACTCCGGATTGTTGCGTTCCTGTGACAACTGCCCTAAGTCCAGTTGCCGTCTGTGGAAGACATCGCGCGGGAGCCAACATGCTCCCCGCGCATGGTCCTCCCACACGTCTTTCAAGATATTTGTCATTTGAAGCCCCTGCCCAAAGGAAACTGCGAGCCGCATCATCTCCTCGCGCTGATCCTTGATCTCCTCCGAATAATCACAGAACAGCTCGGTCAGCATTTCGCCAACTACGCCCGCGACGCAATAACAATACTCGTTCAGTGCGGCGAGGTCCTCGAGACCCGCTCGGGTGCCTTTGTTCTGATAGTGGGCCATTCCGCGGGCCATGATCCGTATGCAACGGGCGAGTGCGCGGCGTTGCGCAGGATTGTAGCTGTGTGTGATGCGTAATACCTGGGGCGCGTGTTTGATAAGATCGCGTTCCGCCGCCAGGGTGCGTTCCGAAAGCACAGAGAATAGCGACGTCGCAAACCCTTCCGTCGAGCTTTGGCCCTCTACGACCCGGATAAACTGATCGGAAAAAGCCTCTTTCTGTTCACGGCTAAGCGTAGCCTCATCTTCAACGGTATCCGCTATGCGGCACAACAGGTAGGCGTTGCTGACTACGCTCGCCAGCCTTTGCGGCAATTGTGGAATGGTAAGAGCAAAGGTGCGCGATACGCCCTGCAGGACATAGGCTTGATAGGCTAAGTCCTCTCGGCTCGGTGCAACCCGAGTTTCATGGGTTTTCCTTTGGTCGGGCGCCACCGGGCGACGGCCTAGCTGTGTGAGCGCGCCTTTTATACTTTGTAGCAAAGTTAAGGGATCCCCTTATTTCCTTCCTTGAGCATCCGCTGCTTGTTTTTTCTGTACGATGGTCGCGGTCCGACTGAAAATGCTAAAGAGAAAACGCGCTATTTACAATACCTTGTTTTAACGGGAGGATAATCTAAACCAGGCTCTAGGCTCAGTCTAGAATCTAGAACTCGGCCGCTTCGACTGGTCGGGGTGACTGGATTCGAACCAGCGACTTCTACCTCCCGAAGGTAGCGCTCTACCAGACTGAGCTACACCCCGAGTCATTCACACGTTGTTAAGGGTATCGAAGTGCTTTAACCGCGAACCTCTCTGAACAGCGGCGTCCCGAGACCCCGATGGTGATCGTTGCGGCCAGGCCGGCGGCCCACGAAATCCCCGCAACACCAAAACGCCTAATAATCGCGCTGCACGGAAAACTCAGCGAGCGAAATCAGCGATTCCTTGTACGGCGAGGACGCAAGATGCGTCAGAGCGCCGAGGGCGACCGCGACCTGTTGCCTAGCAAACTGGAAAGTGTATGCAATGGCCCCGGTGGATTCAATCGCTGCCATCACCTCGGCTATCTGCTCTTTTCCGCCTCGCTCTATGGCCCTGCGAATCAGCTCGGATTGCGCCGAGGTGCCGTTCCACATCGCGTACAGCAGCGGCAAGGTCGGCTTTCCCTCGGCCAGGTCATCGCCGATGTTTTTTCCTAATTCTTCGGTCTTAGCGCTATAGTCCAGCACGTCGTCGAGCAACTGGTAGGCGATCCCCAGATGTCGCCCATAAGTCCCCATGGCGTCTTCCTGCTCGCGTGACTGCCCGCCGAGAACGGGTCCGATCCGTGCGGCGGCCTCGAACAGCTTCGCGGTCTTACACTGTATGATGTCCAGATACCGAGCCTCGCTGGCGCTTGGGTCGTTTCGGTTGGTGAGTTGCATGACCTCGCCTTCGGCGATGGTATTCGTGGTGTCGGACATGATCTCCATGATGCGCATATTGCTGACGTCCACCATCATCTGAAAAGACCTAGAATACAGAAAATCGCCCACCAAGACCGTGGCTTCGTTGCCCCACACCTCATTCGCGGTCTCTCGACCGCGGCGCATTTTGGATCCATCCACCACATCGTCGTCCAGCAAGGTAGCCGTATGGATAAACTCGATCACCGCGGCCATCTCCACATGCTTTCGTCCCTGGTAGCCGTGGGCATGGGCGCTCAGCAGGGTGAGCAAGGGCCGCAGCCGTTTGCCCCCGCTGTTCACGATGTAATGACCTAACTGATTGATCAGCACCACCTCTGATCGGAGGCGCGCGTGGATAAGGCGGTTCACGGCCTCCATATCATCGGCAATCAGCTCGCGCACTGCGTTCAGGCTCACGGGGGAACTAACAGCAGCTTTGCGACGCAGAGCTATGGTCAATGGTTTTCTCCAACAGAATGCCGAAAGTCTACGAGCCTGTTAGACTTCGGATGAATCTACTACGGCGGTGGGAAATCGGTCCATTTTTCCGATCATTTTCGTTAAATAGAACGCGCTATTCGCCTTAAATGATCGAAAAACTGTCCTCGATTTCCCACTCGCCTCGCTACGATCCCCTAAGTCCGACAGGCTCCTAGCAGAACGGTTGCTCCAACAGGAATAAGCTTGCGTGCAGGATCTTGCCAATATATCGGGTAAATTACCATGGGGCACTTCGATAAATCGCTTCCCTGCCATTTATCGAATCGCAAAGCAAAAAGCGTGGTTTTTGCTTTGCTCCATTGGCTAATCACTTAATGCGATCGAGCAATGTCCTCACGTCCCTGTGAGGGCGGGTACTACTCCGATAAATCGAAGCGCCCTATGGATGCTAGAAAGGTCTCTGCTATTTCGGTGGCGCAGGTCGCGTAAGGGTGTCGCTGTTACGTTCTGCGATTTGCCGATCGAGGTGCAAATAGGTTAGATTTAATAATTTGGGAACCGAGGAGGCATGGCGATGTCTCGTGTATGTCAAGTAACGGGCAAACGTCCTCTGTCAGGTAACAACGTTTCGCACGCACACAATAAAACGCGGCGCCGCTTTCTGCCCAACCTGCAATACCACAGATTCTGGGTCGAGAGCGAGCAGCGATGGGTGCGTCTAAGGGTGAGCAATAAAGGCTTGCGCTTGATCGACAAGCTTGGGATCGATCGCGTGCTGGCTGACATGCGGGGCCGCGGCGAAAAGATCTAATCTAAGGAGGTCACGATGCGAGAAAAGATCAAACTAGTGTCGAGTGCGGGCACCGGTCATTTCTATACCACGACGAAAAACAAGCGTAACACGCCGGACAAGCTCGAGATCAAAAAATTTGATCCGGTGGTGCGTAAGCACGTCGCCTACAAAGAAGCAAAACTAAAATAGGGCAAGCTCATAGCCCCGCCCGCCTTGAGGCACAAGGGCACTTCGATTAATTCGAAGTCCCCCCAAATCGGCCTTTTAGCAGCCCCTTACATGGGTTGCAGGGTATAGCCTCGAAGCGAGTGCGCGAAATCCTCCAAGGCCCTGATCCCAGTTTGCTCGGCTTGGCGACACCAATCCTGCAGCGCGCTGAGCAGTGCCTCTTGAGTCGCTGTCTTCTCCTGCCACAGGCGTTGTAGCTGCAGCTTGTATTCGTAGACGATCTCTAAGGTCGGTGTCAGCGGGAGAAGATGCCTTAAGCACTGTTTGACCTCTTCGCTGATTAAGGAGTCTTCCCGCGTTAACAAGGTTCGCAACGGTTTAATCAGATTGCGTGCGCTAGCGTCCGCCTTACGCAACTCCTCTTCGTAGACACGCCCAACCACCTCCTTGGCGTAGTCGGCCATAACGTGAAATCGGTAAGTGATCACGGCCCGCACCGTATCCATGTCGACCTTTAGCTTCTCCTCGTTTACCACCGGTTTGGGCGCTACCTTTTTGATTCTGGCGAGCCTGAAAACCGCCAACAAACGAATATAGCACCACCCGATATCGAACTCCCACCATTTGGAGGACAGCTTAGCCGAGCTCGCGAAAGCATGATGGTTGTTGTGCAGTTCTTCACCACCAATCAAAATCCCCCAGGGAAAAATGTTGCTGGAGGCGTCAGGGCAGTCGTAGTTGCGATACCCCCAGTAATGTCCAGCGCCATTGATCACGCCGGCGGCTAATAGTGGCATCCACATCATCTGTACCGCCCACATGGTGATCCCTATGGGACCAAACAGCGCCATCTCGATGATCAACATCAACGCCACGCCACCCATACTAAGGCGTTGATAAACATTGCGTTCTAGCCAGTCTTCGGGAGTCCCATGACCGAACTCGTCGAGGGTTTCCTGTCGGCGCGCCTCATCACGGTACAATTCCCAACCCTGTGATAGCACTTTCTCCACGCCGTATATCTGCGGGCTATGCGGGTCTTCAGATGTCTCGACCAGCGCATGATGTTTGCGGTGAACGGCAACCCACTGCTTGGTTACCGTTGCTGTCGTCAACCAAAGCCAGAAGCGAAAAAAATGCGCCGTCACCGGATGGAGATCCAAGGCGCGATGCGCCTGGTGGCGATGCAAATAGATAGTGACCGCGGCGATGCTGATGTGGGTGAGCACTAGCGTTACTAGGACATAGCCCCAAATAGGCAATGGCAGTAGACCGTGCGCCATAGTGGTTCCTCTTGCTATTGTTATGGTCTTAGGGAGGGTCCATGCTAGCGTAGAACTGAATCACGATCTAGTCATGGCCTTTGCTTACACGCAAACAGTATCCATGCCAAAAAAGAACGAAGCACGAGATATCGGGTTTTACAAGAGCTTACGAGTCTGTCTGGGATATCTCCGGGCTGACGAGACTTCATCCATCGGTAACAGTTACAAAGGGGGGTGCAAGTTTGGGAACGACAAACGCAACATGCAGGGTCGATTTCCAAGCTGATCCAACACAGCGCTAATGGGAAGATACGCAAGTCGTAGCCCCGATGCCTGAATTACCCGAAGTGGAGATCACGCGACGCGGTATCGTCCCTCATGTCCTCGGCCAAAGGGTAGAGCAAGTCATCATCCGCCAACCCAAGTTGCGTTGGCCCATCCCTCAGACCCTCAAAACCGAGCTCGCGGGGCAGACCATAGAAGACATTGCCCGCAGGGCAAAATACCTGCTGCTTCACACCCGCCGTGGCTCCTTAATCCTTCATCTTGGGATGTCGGGCAGCTTGCGGGTGTTACCGGCGGCTATCCCGGCTGCCAAGCACGATCACATGGACTTGGTGTTGGCTAACGGCGTCTGCCTTAGGTTGCGCGATCCACGCCGCTTTGGCGCCGTACTTTGGACCCGAGTAGAGATTCAGGAGCATCCCCTGCTGGCCCGCCTCGGCCCCGAACCCTGGGATCCAACGTTCTCGGGCGCCCACCTTTACGGATTAGCACGAGCCCGTCGCGCTGCCGTCAAACACTTTATCATGGATGCCTGCGTGGTGGTTGGCGTGGGTAACATCTACGCCAACGAGGCCCTCTTCCGGGCAGGGATCCACCCCGCTCGAGAAGCAAGGCGGGTGTCTCGCAAACGCTATGAGGCGCTTGCGCGAGCGATCCGTGCGGTATTAGAAGAGGCTATTCAAGAGGGAGGAACAACCCTGCGCGACTTTACCCACAGCGACGGAACACCCGGGTATTTCGCTCAGGCGCTTGCCATATACCAACGCGCTGGGCAAGCGTGCAGACGTTGCGGCGGTACCGTACGAAAGCTGCGGACTGTGCAGCGTGCGAGCTTCTATTGCTCGCACTGTCAACACTGAGAGCTTGTGAAAAAATCTACTGCGCTCGGGATCTCGCGTTCCGGCGGTGCTCGGGATCTCATGTATTTCAATATACACTCCGGTTGCTCGTCCCACATCCTTGGGACTCGCCCCTGCGGGGCTTGCACTCCATTTCGCTCCCGGCGAAACGGTCCTGCGCTCCGGCGGAACGCAACCTCCCTTCGCTCGCGACGATTTTTCACAAGCTCTGAGCGTCAATTTGCGCTCCATTCCTGGCGCTCTATGACGTCCCCGAGACGCTTGCCAGGGCGCACCTGCCCCTGGTAGATGATCACACGTCCCCCGGCGCTGCCACGGCTAGAAGGACTCTCTGTCCAGGTCCAGAGATGCCCGGACGTGCTATCGAGGATCATTACCTTCTCAGACCCCATATCGACCCCTTCGGAGAGAGAGATGACCTGGTAGCGCGACTGCGCCGTTGCCGTGACCGGAACCGCCGCCACCAGTGCGAGCAGGGTAAAAACATTGAAAAACGGCTTCATAAAATCCTCCAAAATCGTTGCCATCAAACTGGGACACTTCGATTAATTCGACGTGCCCGCGGTATAGGGACAGAGCACAGGTTTCGAACAGCTAACTGTTGGAAATATGGAGCAAAGCAAAAAGCTGCGCTTTTTGCTTTGTGATTCCATAAATTGCACGGAAGCAATTTATGCAGTGCCCTACAGATACTCGACGAGTAGCCCAGCGAAGATGCAAGCACCAAGCCAATTGTTGTTTTTAAAGGCGAGGAAGCAGCGTTCCGGATCGCGGTCTTTGATCAGATATTGATGATAAATCGCAAAGCCGGCAGCACCAAGCAAAGAGAACCAATACGCCCAACCGAGCCCCAGAGTGTGGCCGGCGCTAAACAATACCGCCAACATCGACAGCTGCAGCATCCCAAGGATGGGCCGATCGGCCGAGCCAAACAGGATGGCGGTTGATTTCACCCCGATCTTGATATCGTCTTCGCGATCCACCATCGCGTACATGGTGTCATACACCAGTGCCCACAGCACCGTTGCTAGCAATAACAGCCAAGCCACTGGCGGAACTTCAGCGGTCTCAGCGGCGAAACCCATCGGCACAGCCCAACCGAAGGCGAGGCCCAAGACCACTTGCGGGAGTTGGGTGTAGCGCTTGCTGAAGGGGTACACAACCGCGAGCCCCGCCCCCACGAAAGACAAGGCGATGGTTAAGGGATTCATGAACAAAACTAAGGCAAAAGCAGCCGCGAGCAGCAGCAAAAACAAAATCACCGCTTCGGGCACCGCTACCGTCCCCCCGGCTAGCGGCCTTGAATGGGTGCGAGCCACATGCGCGTCGAACTTGCGGTCCGCGATATCGTTGATCACACAGCCCGCCGAGCGCATCAATACCACCCCGGCCAGGAACACGGTCAGAACCCAAGGATGGGGTCGACCCTGTGAGGCTATCCACAACGCCCACAGCGTGGGCCACAACAGAAGCAAGATCCCGATAGGCTTGTCCAAGCGCATCAATCGGGCATATTCGCCCCCCCTTGCACAGAGT
>Ga0187892_10006023_pt1 | contig 18436 bp, 13 predicted proteins | sample MA1701073metaG_FD_139345 | JGI IMG/M metagenome (GOLD analysis project Ga0187892, IMG submission 139345) | Bio-ooze microbial communities from a basaltic lava cave in the Kipuka Kanohina Cave System on the Island of Hawaii, USA - MA170107-3 metaG ... | reverse complement strand
TCCGCGTTACGACGAACACCTACGATGGCTACGACCGTCTGGTCCTGACGCTTGATCCGATGGGCAACGTCACTCAGCGGCACTACGACCCCAACGGAAACCCGGGCGGCGAGGTGGACCCGGTGGCCGTGCCCGGCGCGCTTCATGCGTTCGCGGTCCGGCGGGCGGGAGAACTTCAGGATTCGTCGTCGGGCTCGGACGGCAACGTTCCGCTCGCCGCGGTGACGTATGTCTACGACGCGATGGACCGGCGCGTCCGTCAGGAGGTGGCCTACTTCGATGCCGATGGCAACTCGCTGCCCGGCTTCCAGGAAGTTGGCCGCACGATTACCGAGACGATCTGGTCCGACAACTCCCAGGTCCTGGTGGCGACGGACGACAACCTTCACTCAACCATCACGAGCTACGATACGGCCAACCGCGTCGAGACCATCCTCGACGAGGCGGGCAACACGGTAGCGCGCGCCTATGACGAGAACTCGAACGTCATCGAGATTCAGGAGCTGGAACAGTCCGGCCTGGGCGCCGCCGATCAACTCTTCATTACAACCCGCACCTACGACGGGCTCGACCGGCTCATCAGCACGATGGACACCTCGCTCAACACGATACAATTTGCCTTCGACTCGCGCAGTAATCAAACACTGCAAAACGATGCCCTGGGGAACATTACGCGCCGCACGATCGACGGCTTGAATCGTCTCATCCGCACCGAACGAGTCGTGCCGCAGCAGTCCGACGGCCTGATCGTCACGCTGCAGAGCTGGGACGATTCTTCGCGGCACGTCGCCCGGACGGACGACAACGGCAACACCACGCATTTCGTCTACGACGCACTCAACCGTCTCACGTCCGAGACCTACGCCGATGGCACTCAACACACAAGCGTGTACGACGTTCACGACAATCGAGTCCAGCTGACCGACGCCAATGGAAGCGTGGCCGCCTGCACCTACGACCTGCTCGACCGACTGACCGCGAAGGCCGTGACGCCCGGCCCCGGCGTCTCGCCCGGCACGACACTGGAAAGCTCCGGCTACGACGGTCTCTCGCGCCTGGTCAGCGCTGGCGACGACGATTCGAGCCTCGTCCGCGTTTATGATTCGCTGGGCAACGTCCGCAGTGAGACCTTGGCCATCCAGGCCGGGCAGCCCGACGAGACCAGTGCGACCACAACCTCCACCTTCGATGGCGTTGGCAACAAGCTCACCTGCGTTTACCCCGGCGGGCGCGTCGTGAGCACGACGTTTGATGAGCTGGATCGCAAGTCGACGATTTCGGACGGTGCCGGACTGGTCGCCGCGTATGCGTACGTTGGGCCGAGCCGCGTGGAACGCCGCAGCTACCCGAACAACACCGTCTGTGACTATAGCTACGACGGCATCAGCGGTGTGCCCAACCCTGCCGGCGACTTCGGCGTCAAGCAGATTGTACGCACGCGGCACATCTTCGATCTGTCCGGCCCGAACGAGGCCATCATCGATGACCGCACCTTCACCTGGGACCGTATGTTCAACAAGACCAGCCGCGAAGACGTGCGCCCCGGCGGACCGCGCTTGCGGCACGACTATGCGTACGACGCCCCCTATCGACTGACGCAAACGCTCGTTACGAACGCCGACTCGGCTGAATTGGTGCGCAGTACCGGCTACGTTCTGGATGGCGTTCACAATCGCGTGAGCGTGGCCGGCGAACCGGATGTGGGTCCGCACGTCGGGGCGTATGCCCTCGAGCCTGGGAGCCCGTTCTTCGACTTCGAATCGAATCAATACACGCAGACACCGTCGGCCGGCCGGGCGTACGACGCCAACGGAAACGTGCGCACGATCGGCGCCGCCGATGCCGACGGGGACGGGCAGGTCGGCCTGGGCGATCACGCGCTCTTGGTCGGCTGCCTGGCCGGCCCGAACGCCGGGCCGGTGCCAAGCACCTGCCTGGCGTTCGATCGCGATGTGGACGACGACGTCGACCTGTTCGACTTCGCCCGCTTCGCGCCGACGTACGGTTCAGCGCCTTACCGCTCGGCCGTGATCGTGTATGACTATCGCAACCAGATGGTGGAATACCGCGACCTTGCGGCTGGGCAGCGGCACCTCTATGGCTACGACGCGCTGGGGCGGCGCATTCGGCACGTCGTGGACGCTGACGGTGTGGCTGGCGGCCCGGACGAGACGCGCTATTATTACGACGAATGGCAGATCATCGAGGAGCAGGATGCCGCCGCTCCCCAACCGATGACCTTGGCCACGTACGTCTACGGCATGTTCATCGACGAAGTGCTCCAGATGCAGCGCGATATCGAGCCCGGGCGTCCCGGCGCCGAAGCCTTCTATTTCCATGGCGACGACCTGTACAGCGTGGTAGCCGTTACCGACGCCGCTGGCGACGTCGCCGAGCGCTACGAATACCACGACTTCGGCGCCCCGGCCTTCTCCGACGGTGCCGGCCAGCCCATCGGCAATCCGCAGTCCGCCATCGGCAATCCACTTCTCTTCACTGGGCGCCGCTACGACCCGGAAACTGAATGGTACGAGTACCGGACGCGCTATCTTGATCCTGCATCCGGCCGCTTCACGGTCCGTGACACCATCGGGCTGTGGGCCGACGCCGCCAGCTTCGGCAACGGCTACGCCCTGGTTGGAAACAATCCCTGGAGCTACGTGGATCCATTCGGGGAACTCAAAATCAAGACCCTGGACGTAAACAAGCTGCAATGCGGTGGGTACAAGATCCAGTGGCTTTTCACACTGAGCGAGCCAGCGCCCTGCGATGGATTCATCGTCCAGCAGGTCGATCAGACCGTGAACTACAAGGAGTGCGTCGGCAAGACCACACCCATCCCCAGACTGCTGTTCTGGGAATCGTGGCGAGTCAAGAAGGGCGAGCTCGTGTCTACGGATACCGCGCGCGACGGCTTCACCGACACGTTCGGCGACAACCCGTACTGGAACACGTGTGGCAGCGCGACCACGTCGGGAAGCGTCCGGTTCTTCTGCGAAAGCACGACCGGGTACCTCGGCGACCTCGGCAAGCACGGTGCCTGGCGGGCGGGCGGCGCGCAGCACGCCGGCGGACTTCCATCGACGGCGACGCGCCCCGACTGGTGGGATTCATTCCTAGCCGACGAGTCCGATGCCTATCACGGCACCTCGGCGGAGTGGGACTGCTGCGGCAACGGCACCAAGAACGAGCTCGAGGTCTTCCCCGAGCAAGGTGGAGAGGCCGAGTGGGCGCCGGAGTCTCTCGACAGCCTCGTCGACGACCTGTGGTATCCCTAACGTGAGTGCGGACAGAGACTGCTCTTCAGACCCCGCCGGGAGGCGCCGCAAACCACGCCGCCGGGCGGCACGCAAGGCGCAGGCGGAGGCGGCACGACGATACCCGGCGGCAAGTGAATGTTTTGAATCACAGTGCGCGCGCGTGCACCGGGTGCCATGTCAAAGCCATCGTGGCCTTCGCCGACGGTGACTTGACCGTGGCCGCTGCGACTCCGCCGTCGTCTACGCACGTCGCGGCCGCGCCTTTCGCCGGAGCGGACGCAGTTCGGTGATATGGAGAATGGAGACCTGAATGGTCGTCTCGTAATAGCTGCCGTTCTCACCGGATTCAGGCGGCAAACCGAGTGCGATATGCCCGCGCGCGACGACGCCCTGATCCGGATGGACAACGTCGTATTTGACGCCGTTCGACATCAGGATCTGGAACGGCTCGAATGGCTGAGTCTTGAACCTGGCCACAAGATCCCTGGGGGTGAACATGGCATTGAAGCCTAGCGAGTGCCGTGGCGCACGGCAATGGCTGCCCGCCATTCGGCCGTCGGCGGCCGATGATGCCGCACTCCCGCTTGATGCGTGGGGCGCTGCGCCCGTAGAATGGTGTCCCTTCCCGATTTGGAGGAGACGCCCATGTTCCAACGAATCAAGCCGCTCGGACTCGTTTTGTGCGCTGGTCTGCCGGCCGGCCCTGTGCTGGCCGCGCCGCCGCCCATGTACACGATGATGGAACTGGGGCACATCCGTTCCGGCCAATCATCCGTGCTGCTGGCCATCAGCGACCCGACGCCGGCCGGGCCGATCGTCGTCGGCCAGTCGTTCAGCGCCTTTACGCCGCCGACGCTGTCGTGGCGGGCGGTCGCGTGGCGGCCCGATATCTCGACCACGCCCGTCGACCTGCTCACCATCAGTCAGGCCGGCAACAGCACCGTCAACCGCGCTCAGGACGTCGCGCCCAGCGGCACGTACATCGTCGGCTACAGCAACGTGTCACCACCGCACGGCATCCGCTGGACGTTCGATCCGCTGACCGGCGCCGTCACCGGGCTGCATACACTCAATGCGCTTCCCGGCGACGGTGCAAGCGAAGGCGTTGGCGTCAACAGCGCCGGGCGTGCCGCCGGCTATTCGCTGACCGATTCGAGCACGACCCGCGGCGTCACCTGGGCGCCGGGCAGCGCCGCGGCAATGCTGCTGACCAGCCCGGCCGGGTCCGGCGGTTTCCGCCTGGCGCGTGAGATCAGCGAGGCGCCGGACGAGTTCATCGTCGGCCGCTGTGACATGTCCTCGACGCCCACCACCCGGCCCATCATCTGGAAAAAGTCGGGCGGAGCCTACGGCCTCGGTCAGCTCATGGACTTTCTGTTCCCGACCCACGTCCACGACGCCGTCGGCATCACGCCCAACGGGCTTACCGCGGTCGGCCTCGGCGCGACGGCGACCGAAGCCCGCGGCGTGGCCTGGGACACGGCCACGAACGCCGTGACCGACATCGGCGGCCTTTGCTGCTCTCAAAACGTGGTCTATGACATGAACAACGACGGGCTCGGCGTCGGCTACGTCGGCATCGACCTCGATGTCTTCCGCGCCACACTGTTCTGGCAGGGCCAGGCCTACGATCTGAACGAACGCGTCGTCAATAACCCCGACGTCGGCGAGAGTCTGTTTTTGCACGTGGCCACGGGCATCAACAGCGCTGGGCAGATCGTGGGCAAATTCGGCGGCTTCGCCAGCGGCGAGCCGCTCGATCCTGGCCGCGTCTACGTCCTGACGCCGGTTCCATCACCGGTCCTCGCTGGCGACGCCGACGCCGACGGCGATTTCGACCTGTCTGACCTGGCCGCCCTGCAGGTCTGCTTCTTGGCGAGTCCACTCGGCACGGAGTGCACGGCATTCGATGCAGACGGCAACGGCGCGTTCAATCTCGCCGACTACGCCACACTGGCGTCCTGCATCACCGGACCGACCACCCCGTAGTCCTCGCGCCTGTCGACCCGTCTGAGGGAGCCGACGACGCCCGAGGACCTCTGGCGAGAGACACTGCTGCACGCCTGGCGAGGACGAGCATCGCACCCATCGGACATCGCCGAGACGGCTTTCAAACCCAGCCGCCCTCGAGCGCGGCGCGCGATTCTGGGCAAGCCGATCAAAAAATCGTGAACGAGATTTGACGTTTGCCCGAGAATGTGTCACAATGATGCGTATGGAATGGATGTGTTTGATAGCCTGTGAGAGTTCCTCGTGGAAGACGGTCGGTAACCGCCCGGGGAGGTTGCGCGGAGGCTAGACGTAGGTCAAAATCTACGCCGCCGCCAACCGGTGAATCCTCAGGGGATCGCCGGTTTTTTGTTGGTTTCTTCGAATAGGAGCAGCATCCGACCGTCCGCCCCGAGGCCGGTCATCCGAGGCGTCCGGACGAGAAGACGCCCGTACCCAACGGCAGAAGCGTACAAACTTTTCGTTTACGAAACGAGAGGTCGCGGGTTCGAATCCCGTCAGGCCGGATTTGCGGAACCAACGGCCTGTAGCTCAGCGGCTAGAGCACTATGTGAGGACTGCTTTTGCGACTTGTACGGGCTTCTTCTCATCCGGATGTCGACAAACAGAACGGCACGTACGACGTGAGCGAACAGGACCGGCGCGTGGAGATCAAGGCGCGGCGTCCGGACGAAAAGACGCCCGTACCCAACGGCAGGAGCATACAAACACAGTTCGGCTGTTAACCGAGAGGTCGCGGGTTCGAATCCCGCCAGGCCGGGTTTGCGAAACGAACGGCCTGTAGCTCAGTTGGTTAGAGCGCTATGTGAGGACTGCTTTTGCGACTTGTACGGGCATCTTTTCATCCGGATGTCGATGAACGGTGACCGCATCCATGAAGGCAAGCGAGAAGGACCTGCGCCTTGAAATCCTGAACACGCTGCTGACCACGCCGCATCGCAAGCTGGACGAGATCTGGCCGATTCACCGCGACATGGTTGAGCTGGATCCGCGTTTCTATGTTCGCCTGGCGGCCTGGTACGCCGACCATGGCGATGTGCGCGACCACAAAGAGATGTTCGCCGTCGGCCTGATCCTCAGTACGTTCGACGGTCATCGCGATGTGGGGCTGGCGATGCTGCGCGAGATGCCGCCCTACCAGGTCAGCCGCGTGGTCGATTTCATCCACGGCCGCAAGACGACGCGGCGAGTGCGAATCGAGCTGGACGCGCAAAAGAGCGGCGCGACACGGGGTCGAGAGGTCGCCAAGTCCTCAAAGCGCCTGCGTCGGCTGCAAGCTGGAAAGCAGTCCAAGTCAAAAGACCGTGCTGCAGCAGCCGCACAGCCTGCTACACGTACGGTGGTCGAAGAGTTCGGCTTGTTTCGCAATCCGCCGCGGGCGCTCAAGACCGAGGTGACGCGCTACCTGCGCGAGCGCGAGGCGGATGCGCAGTGGCTGGACAGCAGCGTGCTGGCGGCGCGAAAGCCCATGAAGCGCTTGTACGCTTTGTTCCATATTCCGCCGGGCGAGCGGGCGCAGCGGATATTGTTCGATGACGATCCACCGGCCGACAGCCGCTTGTCGGCGCTGCGCGAGCTGACGGCTGCGCGGAGTCCGGCCGCGCAGGCCCGCGCCATCGTGAAGCACCGCATTCCGTACCGCGTGGCAGCCACGGTCATTAAGGAGATGACGCCGTCCATTCTGGCCGCGCTGATCGACTGCATGAGTCCTCAGGAGCTGATCAATAACCTGGGCTCGCTGAAACGCCGCGGGGCGCTGGATCACCCCGATCTGGCCACCCTGATCGACGAGAAACTGGAGGCGGCCAAGACCGAGACGCGTATCAGCGCCCTGAAGGCCGAGAAAGCGATCGAGGCCGCCGGCGTCTCGATGGCTGTTCGCCGCAAGCTGGAAGCCGTGGCCGATACGCAGGTCAAGTCCAAGGGCCGCATCACCCGGCCGACTGCCCTGCTGATCGACAAATCAGGCTCGATGCAGGAGGCGATCGAGTTGGGCAAGCGCATCGGTGCGCTGATCTCAGCCATCTGCGAGAAGGAGCTCTACGTGTATGCCTTCGACAGCCTGGCCTACCCCATTGAGCGGCCGGGCCACGAGCTGGCAGCCTGGGAACGGGCACTGCGCGGCATCAACGCCGCCGGCAACACCTCCTGCGGCGTGGCGCTGGAGGCCATGCGCCGCAAGCGCCAGTTCGTGGAGCAGATCATCGTCGTCACCGATGAAGAAGAGAACACGCCGCCGCTGTTCGTCGACGCGTTCCAACGCTATCGCGACGAGCTCAAGGCGGATCCGGCCGTCTGCTTCGTGCGCACGCCCAAGGCTGCCGACACGCTGGAGCGCCGCTGCCAAGCGGTGGGCATCGCGGTGGATACGTTCCAGTTCACGGGCGACTACTACTCGCTACCCAACCTGTTACCCATGCTGGCGCGCCCCTCGAAGCTGGAGTTGTTGATGGAGATCATGGACTATGCCTTGCCGCGGCGCAAGACGGCCTGATCGTGGGAGCGTTTTTTTGACCGCGACCGTCACGAAGCCGCCGGGAGGAGCGGTCTCCGACCGCGACCGTCTGCCGCCTTCCACGCGGGCTCGAACGCTGCCGTGGGCCCGTTGACGCGGTCGTCGCGTCGGATAGAATTCTGCGTCGGGAGCGACTGCCGTGCCGATTCATGATTGGAGTCAAGTTCCGGCGGGGCTGTTTCATCACTTCCATCAGAGTTGGTCCATCCGTATCGCGGATGCCCTGAACGCTGGCCGCTTGCCCAGCGGCGTTGAAGCGCTCATCGAGCAGCGTGTTGGACTCCGAGAAGCGGGTATCCTGTCGATTGAGCGCCGCCAGCGGGATGGCAGGTATCCTGAGAGGAACGGAGGTGTCGTCACACTCGAGCGCCCCGTCGCGCGGATCGTACAGCGCAGTGATCGGCACATGTATGCTGCCCGAGCGAACCGGATTGTGGTCAGGCATCACCTGGGGCGGATGATCGCCGTGATCGAGATCGTTTCGCCCGGCAACAAGGACAGCCAGGCAGCCTTGCGCGATTTCGTCGAGAAGGCGGTCGAGTTTCTGCGCGCTCGCATCCACGTACTCATCGTCGATCTGTTTCCGCCGGGCCCGCGTGATCCGCTGGGCATCCACAAGGCCATCTGGGACGAGGCCGAGGGGGATGGTTCAGAGCGCTTTTCGTTTCCGTCCGGCAAGGACCGGACTCTGGTGGCCTACGAATCCGCCGGCGCATGGACCGCTTACATCGAGCCAGTCGGGCTAGGCGAGGAGTTGCCGGAGATGCCGCTGTTTCTGGCCGAAGGCCACGTCAAGGTACCCCTGGAGGCGACCTACCAAGCCACCTGGGACGCCAGTCCGGCGGGTATCCGCGCTGCCGTCGAGACCGGTGTGCTCCCCGAGCCCGAGGCGTAGCCTCTGCGCCGCGGCTCCCTACGCAAGAGAGCCTCGTGGTGCGGCGGTTCGACCCCGGATCAAGACTTAGCGTCGTCATCCATGAAAGCCAGTTACGTCCTGCTTCGACACGTGGTCCGTTGGGGCCTCAATGCCGCCGGTTTCGGTGTGGCCGGCGAATTGCTCGAGGCCGGGATGGACCTGCTCGCCAACGAGCACGGCAACTGGCGCGAGGGCAAAGAGAAGGAACGGCGCCGGGCCGAAGCCCAGGAGATGGTCCAGGCGTCCGTCGCCGACGCGCTGGCCGTATTCCATTCCACGCTCGATGAGCTGCGCCAGTCGCAGCGCGACATCGAGCAGCGGCTGGAGGGCAAGCTCGGCAAGGATGCTGTGGTCCTGCTGGCCAACTGGGCCTCGCAAATTCCGGCGGTTGCCCGCCAGGCCATGCGCCGGCCAGAGGACCCAAGCGGCATGACTGTTCGGGCGGAGCTGGAGGTGGAACACCCACAGGACCTGCTGCGTCTGATCCCCACCCGTTTGCCGCGCTTCGCGCCGGGTCAGCGGCCGCTGGCCAACGTCGACTGGGAGCTGGTGGAGTTGCTGGGGTTGGGCGGCTTCGCCGAGGTGTGGAAGGCCCGCCACGTCGTGGACCACGAGCACTTCCGCGCCCTGAAGTTCTGCCGCGATGAGCAGGGCCGCGACCTGTGGCGCGAGGCCGAGTTGAATCTGCTGCGCCTGCGGCGCGACGCGCGGCACGAAGGGCTGGTGCGACTTGAGGAAACCTACCTTCATGCCGACCCGCCTTGCCTGGCGTACGAGTTTGTCACCGGCGGTGACTTGGGCGGCTTGATCGCTGCCCGGCGCAGTGGCGGCGGCGACGGCCTGCCGCCACATGAGGCGGCCGCGCTGATGCTGGAACTGGTGGAGCCGGTGGCGCATCTGCACGCGCTTGACCCGCCCTTGGTCCACCGCGACCTCAAGCCGGCCAATATCCTGATCCAGCCACTGGCTGGCGGGCAGCGCCGGCTGAAGGTCCACGACCTGGGCATCGGCGCCTCCGCGGCCGCCCGCACCATAAGCGAAACGCAGCGCGGCGTGACGTCGGCCCAGTTCACAGCGGCGACGGTGTGCGGCGCCTACACGCCCATCTACGCCTCGCCGCAGCAGAAGCGCGGCGAGCGCCCCGACCCGCGCGACGATGTCCATGCCCTAGGGGTCATCTGGTGGCAAGCGTTGTGCGGCGATCCGGCGCGCGAGGCGCCGTCGGGCCGACACTGGCCGCGCCGCCTGGCCGAGCGCGGCATGGCCGCCCAGATGATCAACCTGCTTCACGACTGCCTGTCATCCGAGCCGGACGAGCGCCCGCCGGACGCGGCGGCGCTGATGGACCGATTATGCATGATGGTGAGCGGACCGGCGCACGCGCCGAGTGCCGCGCCGCAGGTGGAAACACGATCCCCGACGCGCCCCTCTGCACACGGCACTAGCGCCGCCGCACCTGGGAGCGACGAAGCCGCAGTGCGTCGCCCGGGTCCGGGTGGGAGATCGCGTAGGGCCCCATCGAAGAACATCCACGAGATCATCGACCGCCTGGCGGCCGAGGAAGAGCATCCGTGACCCGCGAGTTTCCCGCGCCGGTCGTGCGCGGTCAGGACATGCGCCAGCGTATGGCGGGCGTCATTGGCCGAGCCCGTAGACTGACGAACCCTTGGATCGGCCACGGCCATGCCAACACGGACGACAGCCGGGCAAGTCTAAGACCAACACATGATCAGGCGCCAAGCAGGCCGGCGCGACCGACGACGGGCCGGGTTAGCGCCGTCCGGGAGAACAACACTTCAGTCGTAGATGGCCTTCAGTCGCTGGACACTCATGCTAACTCTGGCCCGCTGGGCTTGCGCCCGCGACCCTCGGAGCAGCTTCGTTCGATGGCAAGTGGGCAACACTTCGACGCCGCCGAAGCGCGTACCACCCGCGGCCGGCCTCGCAAGCCAGCAGCGCGAGCGCTCCGCCGACCACCACCCAGCGATAGCGCGGCACCAGGATGCCGACGCTGTACGACGCGCTGGCCATGAGCCGCGACTCGCGGGCGATCGGTACCCGGCGCGTCGCGAAGCCGCCCGAATCCACCGTCACTTCGACGTAGTGCACGTCCGTCGATGGGGCCCGGATGCTGCCACCGCCACAGCCGCTCACGATTAGCCGCGTCTCACCGACCCGCTCCTCGTGATAGTCGTGGAGATGACCAGCGAAGATGGCCGCGACGCGGTGCTCGCTCGCGAGGGCCAACACGTCGGCCGACGCGCCATCGCCCATGTCCGGGCTGTCGAGGCCGGGCAGGTCGGGCGGCATGTGCATGAAGGCGAAGATGGATCTCGTCGGATGCGTCGAACGGAAACGCTCGATCGTGGCCCGCATGGCCCGAAGCTGCGTCGTACCGAAAGATCCAGCCGAGTTGTCAAAAACACAAAACAAATGGCCGCCGTGCTCAAAGCTGTAGTGGGCCGGATCGATGTATCGCAGGTAGTGGTCTGTAAACGACCCGTCGGGCGCCATCGTCTCATGGTTGCCGCGCACCAGGTAGAGCGGAACCTGCTCGACCAAACCAGCGGTCAAGCGGACGAACCGCCGGTATTCGTGGTCATCATCGTGATCGACAAAATCGCCGATCTGCACCATGAACGCGCAGCCGCGTTCAGCAGCCTGGCGCAGCGCGTCCCGCAGCGACCGCCCATGGCCATGGACATCACCCAGCACTGCGAACTGCAACGACTGCCGCTGCGAGACCGTGCCAGGCGCAGGTCCGAGCCGGGCGTGCAGTCGGACGGGTCCGCGCGACACCATCAGCGCGTAGATGATGAGGGTGCCGAGCGACCCGCATCCTATCCCCGTCACGATCCGGTTGACCCATCGCCGTCTCGTTGGACCGGGCAGGCGCACCGTCACGGACGATTCGTTGACTGGGCGCGGATCCACGTCGTCGAATGATAGCATGGTCTGCGTCGGAATCGACGCACGGCGGATTCGGCCAACGCTTCGAACGCTGGGCAGCCCATTGACGAATCCACGGACTCGCGATGATCTTGGATTCATGCGTCGGTGGGCCGGGCTCTGCGTCGCGCTCGTCTTGTACACGGTGATGTCGATCATCGGCATCGGCTGGGGTCTGCCGTCTCGCGACATAGACCCCTACTTGTTCGGCGACGAAACACCCTGGCCGGGCGAGAAGATCGCCCGGCTGGCACAGACGTCGAATTGGAGTGATGCGTCACGAGGCGCCGACGTCGACCGCGATCCGCTGACCAAGGCCGATTCCCCGGTTCGGCTGAACGCCAGCGAGCACGATGTCGCCGCTATTCTCCTGCGATATCGACTGTACACGCACCAGCCCGACGAAATGATCACCATGCGGGCGCTGGCCGGGATGCGGCCCGGGCGATTCCAATTCGACCCCCGGCTCTATCAGTACGGCGGACTGTTCATCTATCCAGTCGGCGTGCTCATTCGGTCGTGCGGCCTTCTCGGGCTGATCGACGTGCGTGCCGATTTGACATACTACCTGGACGACCCGGAGGCTTTCGGCCGGTTCTACGTCGCGGCGCGTGCCTACGTAGCCGTGTGGGGACTGCTGGGCGTCGCACTGGCTTACGCCATCGCGGCCCGGCTGGGCGGATTCCGCGCGGCGATTCTGGCCGCGCTGCTCTTTGCGCTCCTACCGGTGGTCGTGTGCATGTCACACGAAGCTAAGCCGCACCTTTCCGGAGCGGTCCTGATGCTGGCGGCCGTGTGGCTGGCCATGCGTGCCGTCCACGCCCCGGTTAGTCGTTCGGCGCGCCGCGATTGGATGGGCCTGTGCCTGGCCTGCGGCGCGGCGGTCGGGATGGTTCTGTCGTCGGTGCCAATTCTCAGCTTGATTCCGTGGGTTGAGTTCGTGATCTGGCGAAACCGCCGCGCGGCGCTGGATCGGTCAGACACGGCGGGCCAGACGGCCCCGGCGAATGCCCGGTCCGGAATGCGGGCCATCGGACGTGCGCTGTTGGGTGTCGCGCTCGCGCTTGGGGTTTATGGGCTCACCAATCCATATGTCCTCATCAACGCGATCTTCCATCCGGCTGTCCTGCGCAGCAACTTCGGCAACTCGCTGGCCATGTATGAAGTCGCGAGAGTCGGCGAGGGTCTGCTACGCGTTATTGAACTGACCGTCGATGGCGCGACGCTGCCGGTGACATTGCTCGGTGTGACGGGCTTGGTTCTTGCGATGGTCAAGCGCCGTCCCGATGCGACACTTCTGGCAGTCGCCGCAGGCGTGTTCTTCGTTCAGTTCGTGCTCATCGGTGCCGGCAAGCCGAATGAGTACGGGCGCTTTGGCGTCTTTCCATGTGCGGCGCTGGCGATCGCCGCGGCGTGCGTGCTCGGCGGACACTGGCCGCAGCGCCTGCGTCGGGCACGCTGGGCCGTGTGTGGTCTGTCGCTGGCTTGGGCGGGGCTGTTCGCGGCCGGTTATCTGCGCGGTTTCGTCTTGGACGGCCGGCCCAACAACGGCCGTGTGCGGACAGCGGCTGCCTTCATGAGCGCCACCGGCAATGGACGGCAGGCCCCCCTAGTCGCCATGTTTCGTGAGCCTGCGCCGTATTGTTGTCCGCCACTCCCGTGCGTGCGCTTGCCTATGGTATACCGGACACAGCAGCCGAGCGCTGCCAAAGGCGATTTAGGGAGCGATGCCGCCTGGGTCTGTGTACTGGAAGAGGACTTGAAGGCCAGGCCCGCCAGCGTTGTCCAACGGCTGGTGGCCATGCTCGCGCGTGATTGGCGCCGCGCGCCCATCAGTTGGGCGAACGTTCCCGTGATCCTCGAGCCCATGGTTCAGGCGTTCCCAACAGCCGACGGGCAGAGCCCGCCCGGACCCGGCCAATAAAGAAGGGCAGGCATCCCGCGTGCGATGTCTGCCCTCGCCGAAGCTTGCGTCGCGAGCAAGCCTATGGCTATCTGAGACGGAACAGGCCGCGACCCAGCTTGGCCGTCTCGTTCATGCCCGCCAGGGCCGCTGAGACTTGATTGCCGAAGCTGCTGCTCTTGGTCTTGTAGCCCGCTGCCATGACTGCGTCAGCAATGTCCTTGACTTGCATTCCGCTGGGCTTGCCGCTGAGCGCCCGGATGATGTAGGCCTTCAGCGAAGCTCCGCTCGGCTTTCGGCCGCGGCGCCGCGGCCCGGCCGCGGCCGACGGTCCGGCCGTCGTGCGGCGGCCGCGTCGACGGCCCGGCGAGGCAGCCCGCGGCGCCGGAACCGACGCGCCGGCTCCCACGCTGCCCATGGCCGTCTCCAAGCCGGAGATCGCCGCGTCCAACGCCGCCCGCTGCGCCGTGAGCACGCTGCGAAACGCCGAGAGCGTCGTCCCGATGCCAAACGCACCCGCTGCGCTCGGCAAGCCGCCGTTACCGGCCGCCAAACCATTCTGCTTCGCTCGCCCGAATCCTCGTCTCTTCCGCCGTGGCATTTGAAAACCTCCGACATGTAGGTTCTGAGCGCCGCCCCCGCGCGCCGGCGACGCCGCACTTGTGACCCGCCACACAGCGGGCTACCCAGACCATCGAGCCCCCGATCATCTCACCAGAAACAGCGTGGGAGCGTCGAACGGAACACCTGGATTCAGTGTTCCCGCGCAGGCCTTAGCGGGAATCCTTAACAAGATTCCATCCTATGTCAATTGCCAAAATCTGATTGTTGCGCAGAATCTTTCAGGCCGCTCGACTCGCACGTCGCGTCGCCGGACAGGTTAGGTTCGGTCTGTACTCTACAATCTAAGGCTGGATCGGCCCCGGTTCCGCAGGTGGCTGTGCCGGCACGACCGAGCTGGACGCGTCACGCAGCAGCCACGAGACCGTGTCGCTGGGATCGATCTGAATGGCGCGCTCGAACTGCTCCGCAGCCAAGTCCGGCTTCCCGCCAGCATAATACACAAAGCCCAGAAGCAGGTGTGCATCCGCGTCGGCGCGGCCGGCCAGGTAGGATTCCAGTGAGGTCCGGTGACGCTCGATGTCGTCGTGACGCCCGTAGATCGCTTCCAGGTCGGGTGGGGCGTCGATCAAACTCGGATCCGCCGTGATCCCGCGCCGAATCGATGAAGCCGCGGCGCGGTATCGCCCCAGTGCATAATCCGCCAACCCGTAAACCACCAGCGCGAACGGATTCTGCTCGTCGGCCAACACGGCCCGCATGACCACACGGCGGGCCTCGTGGTAGTCGCCGGCAGCGAAGGCCGACAGGCCCAGATCCACCAGCGTGGGCTCAGCGGCGGGTGGCGCGCCCACGGCGACGCCGGCATCGACCTCCAGCGGCGCTTCGACCACCGGCGGCGCCTCGACATATACCGGCTCGACATATGCCGACGTCGGGTAGCCGATGCTCCCGTATGACACTCCGAACGAACTCACAAGAGGCAATCGGTAGCTCACATATGGATCGCAGTCGGATCGATGCGCGTATCGGTGCAGTGACGTGTGTACGCCACGCCCGAGCACGTGACTGAAGCTGTCGTGCCTGCGATGATGCAGTCGCGGCAGGTCGCAATCGGTCCGGACTCGGCCCGTGTGGTGCGCGTGCGCTGAGCCAATCCGGTGATGCCCGCGGTCCACGTGAATGGTCGGTGTCCGCGCGCTACCGACCCGGGAGTCGTGCCCGAATCGGTGTCCATCCGCGCGGCCGTTGCTGAAGCGCAAGCCCGACGAACTGCGAACGTCACCAAGCCGCCTCGCCGTTCCGGAGCCAGTCGGAGCACGTCGCTCGGGCGCCGACGCGCTCGCCGGGTGGCGCGCCATGGGCGCACGCTGCACACGGTTCGGCGCGGCATCACCTCGCCGAGCCACACTGCGCGAGCCCGTGCCGCTGCGCTGAACGCTTGAGATGCGGCTCTGCCCGCCAGACGCACGCGACGGGGAGACGCGCCCACGCGACGGTGACCGCGCCGGCGCGCGCCGCGCCGCCGATGATCGCTGAGAACCGCTCGCCGATCGTTGGTCGCTGCTCCGCCGCTGCGCGAACGCATCCGTACCCCACGAGGTTGCCAGAACCGACGCCAACAGCACCAACCCGAACCTCTTGTTTACCCGATACATAGCCCGCGCCCCCACACAAAGTGGAACACCGTTCGCAACTATTTCGCCCGGTTAAATAATAGTCGATTCGGACGTGGCGGGCAAGTCAGACCACGCGATGACCGTGCCAGCCTCGCGTGGGACTTCATATCGTGTGTACGACGAGGGTCGCTCCGTCGAGAGACGGGTCAGTCGAACGCGAAGACGCGCTTCGGTGGATTCTCACCTCCGCGGCGCGTCCAGCGTGGATCGGGGCTTAGCCGCCCGAGCGACGCGAGGTAGGCGCGCAGTTCAGCTTCGTGAAACGGCGTGAGGAAATCGGTCGATGCGGAACGGTGGCGCTTCTGTATCTCTGCAATCACGTCGCCCTTCGACATGGGGCGCTCGCGGACAGGGGCAGGCAGCGTGCTGATCATGCTCTAACTCCAAATCGTTTCCGGCACTCTGGGTTTCAAGACTATCGACGGACGAACCGTTCGCGATTGAATCGTTTCGGCCGAGCTACTTAACGGGTTCGACTGCCGCCTGATCGACCGCATCGATCGCGATGGCCGCAGCGCTCGTGTTGATCGTAAATTGCCCCGTTTCCAACACAGCAAACCAGCCCAACGTATCCGCCAACGGCTTGGCCGAACCCGCATTGGCTATCACACGGACCGTATCCAGTTCATTGATCGGGTTCGTCGGAAACGGCGGGCGCAGGAACGGACCGAAAGTGTAGGGTGATGTCCTGGTGTCGCTCGTGCGCCCTGTCGCGTCCGTGAACTTGACCAACTGATCCACAAACAAGGTCCCATCCGGGGCGCCATTGGCCGGGTTGTAGCCCGGATAGCGCCCGTGCTCGGCGTAGCACCGGTCGATCGCTCCGCGGAGGACGGTCAAGTCCGCCTCGACCGTCGCCCGCCTGTTTCGGCGCCCCATCGAGCTGAAACGCGGCACGGCGACCGACACGACAATGCCGATAATCACCACGACGACGAGTTCCACGAGCGTGAACGCGCGTGGCCCGCTCGAGTCCCCGAATCCGGTCGGCCGTCGCATGCGCACCGTGCATCCCCCGTTCCCACTTACGATATCCCTCCGAACCGCAGCAGGCTATTGGCGCAGACCGCGGCGGCTGGATACTTATAGGCCACAGGAGGCACGACATGGTGACGATGGGACGCCGGATCGCCCGCTGGGTGCGGGCGCAGCGCTACGAGCGACTCGATGAACGAACGGTCCACGAGGTCAAGCGGCGGCTGATCGACTCCATCGCCTGTTGCCTGGGCGCCTATCGGTCCAATCCGGCACGGGTCACACGTGAGCTGGCCCTCGCCCACGCGGTCTCAAGCGGAGCGAGCGTGTGGGGCCAGAAGGGCACCGCGCTCACGCCGCTGGCCGCGTTTGCCAACGGCGCGATGGTGCGCTACCTCGACTACAACGACACGTACCTTTCAAAGGAACCAGCCCACCCGTCGGACAACATCCCGGCTGCGTTGGCCGTCACGCAGGCCGCCGGTTTGGGCGGCAAGGACGCGATCCTGGCCACGGTCATTGGCTACGAAATCCAATGTCGCCTGTGCGACGCCGCCAGCCTGCGGGCTCATGGCTGGGACCATGTCTATTATGGCGCGCTGAGCACCGCCCTGCTGGCCGGCAAGCTCTGGAACCTGAGCGAAGACCAGTTGGAGCACGCGCTCGGTCTGGCGGGCGTCTGCAACATCGCCACGCGGCAAACGCGGACCGGGCAGATTTCCGATTGGAAGGCATGTGCCTTTGCCAACGCGGCCCGCAACGGAATCCTGGCGGCCGCCTTGGCCCGCCGCGGGCTGACCGGGCCGTTCGAGATTTTCGAAGGCCCCAAGGGGATCTTCAAACAACTCACCGGGCCGTTCGAGCTGGTCCTGGCCGGCGAAGGCGACGATGAGTACATGATCAATCGAACGTATATCAAGTACTGGCCGGCCGAGTATCACTCGCAGAGCGCCATCGACGCCGTGCTGCAGCTCCGCCCGCAGACGGCCGGCAAGAAAATCGACCGCATCCACATCGCCAGCTTCGAGGCGGCCGTCAGCATCATTGGCTCCGAGCCTGAGAAGTGGCGGCCTACGACGCGCGAAACGGCCGATCATTCGATGCCCTATTGCTGCGCGGCCGCCCTCATCGACGGCGACGTGACGCTGGCCACGTTCGACGAACACCGATTGAGCGACGCACGCATCCTCGACCTTGTCGATCGCACCCGCATCGTCGAGGATCCCAAGCTCAACGACGGCTATCCGGGAGGCATCCCGAACGATATCACAATGACCTTCGCCGACGGATCGAAGATCAGCAAACGCGTCGATTTTCCGCGCGGCCACTATCGCAACCCGATGACCGATGACGAGGTCGTCGCCAAGTTCCGTCGCCTGGCCAAAGGCGTCGTTTCAGATGCATCGGCGGATAGAATCCTGTCGCAGGCTTGGAAACTGGAAGAATTGACCGACCTGCGCGTTTTGCTGGAGTTCGAGGTACTGGAATAGGGCCGAAGGGCCACATGCTAGCATGACAGCGCTAGACTCCTTGGGTGGGCAGACTTGTTGCGAATGAGTCAAGTTTTCGGGTCGCGTCCGCCCCGAGAGGGGCGAACGGTTTTTGCCACGGGTGCAGACCCCGGAGGGGTCAAACCCGTGGGAATCGGAGACCGGAGCGAGTGTAGCC
>Ga0187892_10006022_pt1 | contig 18438 bp, 10 predicted proteins | sample MA1701073metaG_FD_139345 | JGI IMG/M metagenome (GOLD analysis project Ga0187892, IMG submission 139345) | Bio-ooze microbial communities from a basaltic lava cave in the Kipuka Kanohina Cave System on the Island of Hawaii, USA - MA170107-3 metaG ... | reverse complement strand
TGGCAGAGATTATCAGGGAAAAGGCAAAGCAAATGCACTTGGGAGAATCGTGGGGATCTAACTCGGCTTCCCCGAATTTTTGAGACGATACCAAATCCGGACAGTTATTTAATTTTCGTTCCTAATTTCACTTCTCAGGCATCTGCGAAACAAACCACGCAATGATCACGATAAAAACCATCGCCAGCCCCGCAATGATTATCACCACCCGGCCAGGCGCCATCCCGTCCGGTTCATTCTCGCCCGCTTCAGCCAGGGCTTCGGGCAGATGCAGATGTTCGGCGTCGAACCGCAGCACGCCCACGCTGCGGTTGTGCGGCATTGTGTCTTCGATTGGCGCAGCGGCGTCGGCTGGCGGGTGTTTTTTTCTCAATCTGAACGGCCCGCCTTTCACCGCCTGATAAAAACGCCGCCTTCTGCTCTTCGATTGTTTGTGTCGTTTCACAGCCATTTGATTTTCCTGAAGTAGAAATAGAGCGCCAGCCCGACGACCAGCATCGAGACCAGCGCGCCCACGTAGCCGTAACGCGTGCCCAGTTCCGGCATGTACTCGAAATTCATCCCGTAAATCCCTGCGATCAGCGTGATGGACATCAGGATCGCCGAAATTGAGGTCAACCGCTTCATCACGAAATTCATCCGGTTGCTGGAAACCGAAAGGTAGGCGTCCATCGTCGAGCCGACGATCTCGCGCAGCGTGTCAATCGCGTCCGCCGTGCGGATCAGGTGGTCGTAAACGTCCTGAAAATAGATCATTGTCTCGCGCGAGAAGATCGGTTGCTCGCGCCGCAGCAACGTGTTGAATACGTCGCGCAAGGGGACGACGGCGCGACGCAGGAAGATCAACTGCTTTTTGATCCGGAAGATTTCGCGCAGCGCTTCGGGCTGGAAGTTCTCGAAGATCTGCTCTTCGAGATCGTCAATGCGGTCGGAGAATTCATCGAGCAGCGGCATGTAATCGTCAACGATCGCGTCCATCAACAGGTAGGCGGGCAGACCCGTCCGGCGTTCAGCCAAGTCGGTCCATTGCCGCCAGAGGTGTTGGGCTTTTTCGATGTTGCGGATCGGCTGGCTGTGAACCGTGACCAGGTAGTTCGGGCCCAGGAAGATGTTCAACTCGCGCAATTCGAGCTGACAACCCGGCTGCAGTTCGGCCTCGTAAAGGACGATGAAATAGTAGCCCTGATACTCTTCGGTCTTCGGGCGCTGGTGTTCGTTGCGGCAATCTTCGATGGCCAGCGGGTGAAAGCCGAATTCGCGCGCCAAGTCGTCGAAATCCCGGCTGGTCGGATCAGCTACATCAACCCAGACAATGTTCGGCGATTCGGCGCAGAGGTCAGAGATGAGATCGGGATCGTTGACTGCGGTGAAGGTTTTCGATGAACGGTCGAGTACGAGGGTCTTGATCATGGCGGTGGTTGGTGGTTGGTGGTTGGTGGTTGGTGGTTGGTGGTCATTTGCCAACCACCAGCCACCAACCACCAACCACTAATTGGATGAATTAATCACCTGTCCGCTGCCCAGCAGATCGTTAATCGCGCGCAGGCGGACTTTCTTCACTTCGCCGATTTGAGGCTCGATCACTTCGCGGGATTCCACCGGCAAATCGCGCAAGACCGCTTCCAGATTGCGCGTCTGTTTGAAGATCGTCTGTTCGATCCGTTTCAGACAGTTATTACGGTCTTTGGTTTGATGGTTCAGCGTTTTGCGCGTGTAAGTGTCGGCGTAAATGACCAGCGACGAAAAAACGTCCAGTTCCAGTGCGGCGGCTTTGTATTGGTTTTCTTGCGCGAGCTTGAGCGCATTGGCGACGCGGGCTTCTGAAACTTTGAGCGCGGCTTCGACGTGTGACTTCGGGCCGCGCTCTTTCAGAATCATCTGCTTTTCTATTTCGGTGAGCGTTTCGGGCAAAGATGGATCAACGGATGATTGCTGGGCATAGCTCAGAACAAGGCCCAGGAGCAGAATGGCGATCGGTTTCGACAACATATTTGAGACCCCCTCCGATAATTGATTCGGCCGTAGCCGCGTCGGGTTGCGGGGATAAAATATCACTCAACCGGCGCCGAACCAAACGCTGAAGATCATAGCCAGGAGCGGCTCTCAATTGATATTTTTCGACGCCTGGTTTTCGGCCCAGTCTCCGACCAACGGCAATTTGAACTGCTCGCCGTGATATGCCTTGTACATCGCCCAGCCCGTTCCCAGCAATGCAACCAGGTTCAGACCATTGAGAAACACTCTTTCCAATCGCCAGGGCAGAAGGATCTGCAAAACGATGCTCGAAACCGCCAGCGCCGCAAAGAAAAAGATGGATTGCCAGGCGTGGAACCGCACAAAACGGTCTTTGTTGTATGGCGACAGGACCAGAAACAGAATGCCGGTGATGATTGACAGCGGGTAACACAACATCCCCGCGACGTTCGGTTTCAAATCGGCGTTGGCGGCCGGCGATTGGTACGGCTGCTGGTACGGCATCTGGCCGTAATTCGGCGGCTGTTGATAACCCGGACTTTGATAGGGGCGCGGGGGAGCTTCGCCGGTCTGAGTCGGTTGTGTGGGCAACAATTGTGTTCCGCACTGTTTACAGAATCTGGCGGTCTCGGCGACCTGCGCTCCGCATTGGATGCAGAATTTGGTCATGGGGGCTTCTCCTGGAAAATTGTTCATGGCCCCGCCTTATAGCCTTTGAGAAACAAATGCGACAACTTGAATCCCACCAGCGGAAGCTGGTGGGTTGTTCAAGCCCAACCTACAAAAGGCCGCCACTTCTTTGAATCCCACCAGCGGAAGCTGGTGGATTGTTCAAACCCGGCCTTCTTGGGTTTCCAGCGCAAGCAGGTCGGGCTTGAACAATCCACCAGCTTCCGCTGGTGGGATTCGGGGAAAGCATTTTTGCCCTTGTAGGCTGGGCTTGAACAATCCACCACCTGCCGGTGGTGGGATTCAAGAGTCGCAGATACTTCTCAAAGACCATAAGATGGGAATACGAACTCCTTAGAACGTTTGTCCGAACCTAATATGAATCGCTCCACGTGGTTGACGCAAGGTCGCCCGCTCGCCCTTCTCATTTGGCAGAGTCAAAAATGACGGCGGATCAATCAGGAAGCCGTAGTCAATTCCGATCGGGCCGAGCGGCGTGTTGACGCGCAATCCGACGCCGACGGTGTTGGTCATCCTGCCGAAACTGAAATCGCGCGCGCGCCCGAAAACATTGCCGAAATCGTAAAACGGCACGAGCCGCAACCGGCGCGTCAAAGGATAACGCAGCTCGAAATTGAAGATGGCCAGCGCGTCGCCACCCGACGGCACGAGCGCGGGCAATTCGCCAGCGTTTTCCAGCACGATCTGCGGCCCGGCGGTCTCGAATTTGAATCCGCGCAACGTCGTGGCGCCGCCCGAAAAGAACCGTTCGCTGATCGGCAGGCTCGGCAGGCGACGGTCGTTGTCGTCAATTTTCCCATTGCCGTCGCGGTCGGCTTCGCGGAAGGCCGAAGCCAGCCCGATGCGCGCCGAACAGGCCAGTGTCGAATCTCCGACCAGTGGCGTGAACTGGTCGAGAGTCAGGTACCGCTGATAAGTCCCGAAGAATTTATTGAACGATTCCGTCCCGCCGAAAATCCGCGCGGCAACCGAATGATCCGCGCTGAAGAGTTGCCCTTTCGTCGGATTGAGCACGCTGTCGCGCGTGTCGCGCGAGATACCGGCGGAAAACATCCCCAGCCGGATCGAACGTTCGTTGCGCGTGATCGCGTTTTCGGGAATTGCGTCGTCGTTGAGCAGCCGGGCGCGTTCCAGGTTGTAGCGGAAACGCATTGAAGTCCGCTCGTCCAGCTTGCGCTCGGTTTGAATGAACGCCGCAAACCGCTCCACCCCGAACAGGTCGTCCTCCCCGATCGTCTTCTCCTTGCCGTCAACCAATTGCCGCCGCACGAAGGGCCGCAAATTGGCTGAGCGGTTGTAAAAGACCGAAACCGTCGTCGGCAGCCGGTAACTGAACGGGCGCAGGTCGGTGAACGAGATTTGCGCGAACTGCTCGCGGCGGCTCCCGCGCAAACGCAAACTGAGCGAATTGAGCGAGCCACCCAGGTTGGTGTTCGCAATCTCGGCCAATCCGCGCACGCCATCGTCGGTCGAATAACCCAGGCCGTAAACAAACAGCAGCGGTTTGGCCTCGGTCAGGTTGACCGACACTTTGTGGGCTGAGCCGTCGTCGCCGCCCAGCGGCGTGGCGCGGACGCTGACTTCGCGGAAGGCGTTGGTCGCGTAGAGGTCGCGCTGCGTCTGGCGAATCTTCGCCGGCGTCAGCACCTCGCCCTGTTTGAAATCGAAGTAGCGGCGAATCCAGCCCTGGCCAGTCTTCGTCGTCCCGTTGATCTCGATCTGCGTGACCACCGCGCGCGCGCCTTCGTTGATGTTGTAAACCAGCCGCACGCGCTGGCTGTCCAGTTCGGTGAATTCCGGTTCGACGTTCGCTTCCAGGAATCCGCGCTGGGCGTAAAGCTGTCTGATCTGCTGCGCGCCCGCCTGCGAGCGGCTGAATGAAAACGCGTCGCCGGATTGGATCGGGATCACCGCGAACAATTCGGACGCCTGCGCCGTGACGTTGCCGCGCACGCGGACGTCGCTGATTTCGGATTGCTCGCCGGCTTCGACGTTAAAGATGACGATCAGGTCGTCGTTGTCTGGCCTGACCGCCAGACGCGATCTCACGCGCGTGTTGCGATAGCCGATGTCGAACAATTTGCGGCGGATCAATTCCTCGTCGCTGTTCAACCGGTCGCTGCTGGTCAACCCGCGCACGTAGCCGCCGAAGAAGGGCAGGTCTTTCAAAAACGGCGTGCCGCCCAGCGAGCTGGCGATCTGCGATTGCAATTCGGGCAGCAGGTCTTTCGGCTTGATCAGGTCAGTGCCTTCGATGCGAATCTCTTTCAGGTCGTAGACCACGTTCGGCTGGATGTCGTAAAAGACGCGCAGTTCGTCGCCGCTGCAATTTTCAGGCACGCACCGCGATTTGACTTCGGCGAAAAAGTAGCCGGATTCCTGCAAATGCTCCCGCAAACGCCGCTCGCCCAACCGCATCAGCGAACGGCTGAAGCCCTGGGTCATCACGGGCAGCAGCTCGCGCATCTTGTTCGAGCTGAGCTTGAAATCCTGAATCTGGCTGACCTTGACCTGCGCCTGGGGTAATTTCGCCCGGGCGATGCGCGTCAAAGCGTCTTTCGGATCACCCGGCCCCGAAACCGGTTCAGGTTTGAAGCCGAGCGAGAACCGCTGGCGCCCGCGCAGCTCGATGGTGAAGACGCCTTCGTCGCGCAAACCCGTGCGACTGGAGCTTCCGCCCTGGGTGTAAGTCGCCAAAGTCGAAAACCGGTTCGAGAAAGTGTATTCAGCCAACGCCGTCTGATCCTGCTCGTTGGCCAGGTTGGTCGCGTAGCTGAAATAGAAATTGCGCGAAAACTGCTGGCCGATGGTCAATCGCGCGGCGGGGTTGTCGTTCGGGCGAATGATCGGGTCAATCTGAAAACGGCTCAATCCCAGCAATTGCTCGGTCGGCTTTGAAATAAAACCTGAGGAGAGTAACGACGCCGCGGTCCCGACGCCCGAGCGGAGCGGGTCCTGGCCCAGGGTTCCGGCTTCGGTGCGCCCCGTGGCGATCAGCGAGAGAATTTCGTCGCGCGTCAGTTGCGGTTCGGAACGGAGAGTCAGGTCGAGGTCGTCAAGCGGGCCGACCAGACCGATGTTGACGCGGTAGCCGCTCAAATCGCCTTCAGCGATCATGTTAAGCAGCGGCGCCGAGCTGCCCGTAGGCGGAAGATCGAGCGAACCGTTGATGATTTCGTAACGCTGCCCGCGAAACCGCCACGTGCCGCCGTCCAAAGTGATCAACCCGCTCGGATCGGGATTTGTCGCCGTGCCAGCCAGCGTGAGGATTGCCGTGCCGACGGTGTTGATCTGATCGTTCTGAATGATCAACGAGTCACGCGCTTCAACGCGCACGTTCAAGCTGATCGGTGGAACGCCAAATCGTTTCGAGCCGATAGTCGAGCCTGAGAGTCCACCGAAATCAAAACCGTAAGACGGGTTTGAGATTCCGCTGAAGTCAAAACTGTTGGAGCCGCTGCCGCCTAAAGCCAGATTGTCAATGTCGAATCTGGGGATGTATTCGGCTTGCGGAATGGTGATCTGGCCGCTGAGCGTTTGGCCATCCGGCGTCCCGCTGAGCGCCAGGCTGCCGTTGATGGTCGCGGCAACCTCCTGATAAGCGATCTCGGCGTTGGTGGCTTTGATGTCGTACCGCCATTCTTTCGGGCGAAGTCGTTCGAGTTTCGTCTGGCCGGTGATTTCGATCCGCCCGTCGTTGGCTTCGGCGGTGAATTTTTCGAGCGTGATCTGCTCTCCACTGAGCGTGAAACTTCCGGCGCCGTTCGAGATGAAGATCGGCAATTCAGTGGATGAAAGCCCGAATCCGTTAACGTCAACCTTGCCGTCCAGCTTCGGCTCATCGAACGTGCCGGTCAACCGGGCGTCAATTTTCATCGCGCCGTAAAGCAGCAAATCAGAACTGATCGCCGGCAAGCGGTCGAGATTGACCGCGCCGTTGAGCGTAAAGTTCATCGCCGATTCGCCGCGCAAACCGAGCGCGCCGCCCAGGCTCAGCTCCGCGCCTTCGCCGGTGATGCGCGCGTTCGGAATTTTGATCTGTGAGTTTTCGAGCGCAATCGTCGCGGGCGTTTCGATCTTGACCGGATTGTCGGCCACGGTCAGCGCGACGTCGTCGAGCGTCAAAGCGCCGCGCAAACGGTCGAACGTGACCGCGCCCTGCTCATCAGCCGAAGGCCCTTCGATCCGCAGCTTTCCGCTGATCGCGCCTTTGATCGTCGAGTTCAGATCAGGCGCGAAGATGGCGAGCAGTGGAGCGATGTCCAGCTTAGTCAAATCGCTTTCAATCGTGACGGGACGTCCCGGTTGGCGAAGCTCGATGGCGGCCTTGACCGGTTGGGGTTTGCCTTTCGCGCCCCCGCTGCCGGTTTCGGCCAGAAGGCCGGTGAAGAATTCAGCGTCAATGCGCCCACCAGCGCTGGTGCTCGCCTTCAAACTCAATTCGCCTACGTCGCGTCCGTTGATCTTCACGGCCTTGCCCTGCGCTTCGAGTTCGACTTTCAAACTCTCCCAGTCCAGGTCGGCCTGCTTGCCCGTGATGATTTTGCCGCTGACCTGGAAGTTGGCGTCGGCGGCGCCTTCGACCCGCGTCTCTTTCAACTCGAAAGCCGTGGCCAGGTTTTCGAGCGAAATCTGGTCGGCCTTGCCTCCGATCTGAAAAGCGTAATCGTCCAGGTTCATGCTGCCATTAGCCAAAATGCGGCTTTGCGGCAATTGCACAGCGAGTTCTTCCAAAATCGCGTCTTTGCCGTCGATCCTGATTTCAGCCGTCGCTGATTGCGCGGGCTGGTCGGCGATCTTTCCGTCAATCAGACTGATCTGCGCATTGCCCTCAATGGCGGCGGGCAATCCGGTCAGATGCGCTTCGCCTGAAATGTCGCCGGTGATGAACTGGTTGGCGCTCGGCGAGCCGGCGGCGGCCAGAATCGTTTCGAGACTGATGCGGTCTAGCGTCACGTCCAGCTTGCCCGAATCGGCGTTCTTGTCGAGCGGAGAGACCAAATCGAATTTCGCCGTTCCGCCGTTGGACGCCGTGATCAAGCCTTTTTCGACGCGCGCTTCGGTTGGCGAAACAGTGACGCGGCCTGCGAACGAACCGAGAATGGCGTCGCGCAAACCGACCGTCTCGGCGTTCACGTCCGCTTCGACCAGAGCCTTCTCAATCGGCCCGCTGACGCGGCCTTCGAGTTTGAGCTTACCGATGATCTGCGGCTCGTATTGTTGGATGTACGGGCGCGCCTGCTCGAAGGCTCGGGCGAGTTGAAGGAGTTGTTCGGCCTGGGTCGAGTTGAGCGCGAAGCGCAAATCGGAATCACCGTCAATGGAAAGCTTCCCGCTGGCGGTCAATTTCGAATCGCCCGTGGCCAATGCCAGTTGATCAAAATTGAAGACGCCGTCGGAGACCTTGATCGCCACGTCGCCGGCGACTGGCAACGAATCGGTCGTCTCGCTCGATTTGCCGTCGAAATGAGTCGTGATCGAGCCGTTGAGGCTGCGCAGGTTTGTTCCCACCAAACTCAGCGCGACCTCGCCACGAATCCTGCCGGAGACCGGAAGGTCTTTGAGATTGAAAAGCTCCGGGGCGGATTTGGTGTCGAGATCGGCGAAACTGGCTTTCAACATTTGAGCCGCGCCTGCGGCCAGCGGCAAAACATATTCGCCCGCCAGGGTTCCGCCGAAAACCACGCTCTTGATGTCGCTGACCGTGAGCGCCGTGTTGTCGAGCGTGGCTTGCGCAGTCGTGTTGGTGAACTGCGCGCGCCTGATCCCGCCGTTCGCGAGCGCAACTCCGGCTTTGACTTCGTATTTTCCGCCGTTGAGGTTGGCGGTGACTCCATTGAGCTTCAGATCGGCCAGCTTGCTCTCAGGCCCTTCGATGGCGGCGACGTTGACGACGGACGCTTCGATCCTGGCATCGCCGTTCCTGTATTCGCCTTTGAGGTCGTTGATGGCGATTGAGTTGAGTTTCACGGCGTCGGCAGCAACCGACTCGGCGCGAATCAGATTGCTTGAGAAATTGATCTGCCCGCCTTTCGCGTCAACGCTGAAGGGGAGCCGCACGCCGAACACTTTATTGTTGGCGACGACCACTTCGTTGGCGTCGGCGTCGCCTTTGACACTGCAATTCGCGCCTTGGCCTTCGATGCGCCCTTTGATCGCGGCGGAGCCATTGACCGTCGTGGCCGGCGCGAAAATGCGCGCCGCTTCGTCGAGCTTCACGCGCGAATCGAAGTCGAAGTCGTATCGAAGCGCGGCCCAATCGTCGAGCTTGCCTTTGGCCTTCACCTCAGCGGCGCTCGATTCGAGATTCAGGCTCTCGATCTCGGCGTTGGTTTCGGAGACGCGCGCGACGAGTTCGAGTTTATCCAGCTTGCTCTCGCGGCCTTCGTAAACGACGAGGCCACGGTCGCTGGCAAGTTGTAAGCTGATGACCTTCGGATTCTGCGGCTGCGCAGTGGCCTTCAATTCTCGCAGTTCCACCTCAATCTGGCGCGAGAGGTCTTTGAAATGGATCGCGCCGCCGGTGAGCGAAGTGAGCAGTTGAGAAGTGTCGAACGTGATCGCCTTCGATTTCGGCGGAGCGTAATGCGCGCCGTCCCAGTTCGTCTGCCCCTTCCGGTCAATTTCGTAATAAACATCCACGCCTGCGACATCTATTTTTTTGATGGCGATTTCGCGGCTCGTCTTCAGCGCGTAAAGATCGCGGACTTCGACCTGCGTGTCCGCGCGTTCGACCGTCACCAGGAGTTGTCCCGTCCGCTGGTTGTAGATTTTCAAATCGCGCAGCCGCGCCGTTTGCGTGTCCCAACTGAGGCCGAAGGAGCCAATCTCGGCGCGCAACCCGAATTCGCTCAGTTTCGCTTTAATCTCACCGGCGACGTAGCGGTTGAACCTTTCGGATCGGAGGTAGACCAGAGCGCCGAGCGCAATCAGCGCAATGAGCAAGACGGCGCAGACGAAGGCGATGATGAATCGTTTGAGCCAACGTGAACGCGGTTTCGGCGGAGTCGGAAGTACAGGAGCTGGTGTCATGATTAGGATTAAACAAAGATTGCAAGATTGGGGATGCGCCCTATTGTTTTACAAAGCGTGGGCGATGATCAAGTACTATGAGTTGATCTGAGGCTTCATCAACTCATACGATTGAATGACGCGCTCGACCGGCTCGTCCGCAGCCTTTGGATGCGCATTGGGGTGTTTGCTCATTCTCAACGGGTAAGGTACACCAACTTACTGGCTAAACCCTTCTTCAGTCTTTCGAATCAACTGCACTTCCTCGTCGCTTGGGATACGCCAAAGCTTGATCTTGATGGTTTTGTCCATGCCTCCAGTGGCCAATGTACGCCCATCCGGCGAAATGGCAAGGCCATTCCCCATGAGAGCAAGGAGTTGCTGTCCTGTCATCACGTCCCAGAACCTCACCGTCATATCACTGCTATGCGTAATCAGTCTTGTCCCGTCAGGTGAAAAAAATGGGTCAACACTTCCTCCATGTCCACTGAACACCATGATCTCCCGGCCGGTTCGAGCATCACAAAGTTTGACTGTATGGTCCTTATTCCCAATATGCCCAATCGCCAGCAATTTCCCATCTGGTGAAAACCTCACGCTTCCCGCTCCTTTGGCGTGGTTGATTGTCATCAGTAACTGTTGTGTCTCCGCTTGCCATATTTCTGTTGCGCCGTGGTAATTCGTCGTGGCAATTTTCCTACCATCCGGCGAAAACGCCGCAAAAGGAAAATTCCGGCCTCGCGCCAAGATCGTTTCTTTATGCGTGGTCAGGTCCCATATTCGCGTTACGTCATCATGACCGGCCGCAACTAATTTCTGGCTATTCGGCGAAAACATAACAGAACGGAAGTGCAGGCTTTTGCCTACAGTGAGAGATGCTGATTTTCGCCCCGTCGCTATATCCCATAAGTTGATTGCGCCATCCACGCCCGCTGTTGCCAGGAATTTGCCCTCCGGCGAAAATGCCAATTGCTGGCAGGCGTCCGTATGATCATCGAAAACGGCGACTTCCCGCCCAGTGGCAACATCCCAGACTCCTGCTCGTGGGCCTTCCGAGGTTGCCGCCGCCAACAGTTTGCCGTCCGGGGAGAATCGAATCTGATGCAGGAGACGCCCGCGAATATTGAAGGTGGTTGGGTTCCAGGCCGTTCGCAAATCCCACATCTTCGCCACGCCATCCAGCCCCGCGGATACCAGTCGCTGACCGTCCGGAGAGAACGCAAGCTCATTGACCTGTGCTGAATGACCTCGGAGGGCTGTTATCTCCTGTTCGGCCGTAGCGTCAAATAGTTTAATTTCGTGTCTTGAGTTGACGGCAACAAGGTGCTTACTATCGGGTGAAAATATGAAAGTGCCTTCTTCAATGAGCTTGCTATAAATGTTTAATTCCTTCCTGGTCTTCAGATCAAATAACTTGGCTCGGCGAAAGTTGCCACTGACAATCAGGATGTTTCCATCGGCGGAGAAATCCAATCCATAAGGCTGTCCATCAATTCCTTCGATAACGGCAACCTCACGTCCGTTCGTTGCGTTCCTAAATTCAACAGTGTGTTTCAGGTCATCATTAGTACTACCAGTAACCAGTTGTTTTCCATCCCGAGTAAAGGCCACAGAACAGACTGGTCCCGTTTTGCTCTTGACCACAAAGAGTTCCTGTTCTGTTAGAATACTCCACAGCCTTACTGTGCCATCTCTACTGCCAGTAACCAATGTTTTGCCGTTGGGGTGAAAGGCGAGACTCATAACGATATCGCTGTGTCCTTTGAGAATCATCAGTTCTTGCCTTGTCTGAACATCCCAGATTCTGATCGTTTTATCGACGCTTGATGTCGCAAGTAGCTTGCCATCCGGGGAAAAACGAACTCTTTGGATCCCGGCGGTGTGGCCTTTGAATATGTATATTTGTCTGCCGTTCTCAGCGTCCCACAATTTCGCCGTTGTATCTTCGCTTGCCGTGGCAATCAACCTGCCGTCAGGCGAAAACACTACAGATCGCACTGCGTCATCGTGCCGTAGGGTGAAAAGCAAACCTTGGTGATAAAACTGCCAGAGCAAATACCACTCAAACCCGCGCAAATCCTCTTCGCCAGTCTTGGGGAACCAGGCTTCCACCAATTCGCGGGTGCGTTTGTAGTTGCCCGACTCCCAGGCTTGCTGGGCCAAATTCATCTGGGCCGCGTAGAGCAGCCGGCGATTGGCCTGCTCTTGTCGCAAGGCGCGATTGCGTTGTTGCAACAATCCAAGCGTCAGCGCGACAACTACTGCCAGAACCACGGCCGCGATGGCCGTCGCGCGCAATAAACCGCGCCGATATGCCGCACGCTGGCGCCGCAATTCCGCATCAGGCATGCTTTCGTTGATCCAGCCGCCATCAAACACCTTTGCGTAAATACGATTGCGAACCTGCAAACGACCTGTATTGACCCGCACAATTCCTGATAATCGCAGGATGCCTACCAGAGGATTGGCTTCATCGTCGGTCACTCGTTTGTCCGCTCGCACATGTGAGTAAAGCGTCAGCAAGCCTGCCAGATCACCCTCGCTCCGTAATATGCGTTCCCGAACAAACAGCAGATTGTCATCTCGTTCACGCGCTCGTGGCGAAAAGAACATCTCAGCGCAGAGGTGGTCGACTAACTGCTGGCTGTGGGGTGAGGGTTGTGAATTGGTCTCCATCGCCGCCTGACAAAGGCGTTGCGTCAGATATGGATGCCCATTCGTCCAATAGAGAACGCGTCCAAGAAGTTTTACGCCAAATTGCTTATCCCTGCCCAAACCACACACCAAAGGCTCAGCTTCGGCAAGGGTGAAGTCATTGAGTTCGATCCGCTGGCCGATGTTGAATGGGGTGGTGCGAGTGTCGCGGATCAGATCGGATGGCGTGACGACGCCTAGCAGGCAGAAGGTCAACCGCTCCAGCTCAGGATCGGTGGCGCGATCGTTGAAGCATTCACGAATCCCGGCAAAGAATTCATCGGTCGAAAACGGCAACTTCCGCACGGCGTCAATCTCATCCACAAAGATCACCACGCGCCGATCGAGATAACGCGGCAAGACGACCAAACGAAGCGCGCGCAACCAGCGTTGCAGCGGGCTGAGAAGTTGATGCGCCTGCCAGAACTCACTCAGTTCCTCGCTCAGATCGAGCCATTGCCCCAATTGATTGAATAATCCGGCATACCACTGCTCAACGCTCAGGTTCTGTCCAATTCCGGTCAAGTCCAGCAGCGCCACGCCAACGCCCATCTCGCGCAAGCGCACCGCCGTGCGAACCATCAAAGATGATTTGCCCATCTGCCGCGCCGTCAGCGCGTAACAAAATTTGCCCTGCATCAATCCATCGTACAAATCCTGGTCAGCCCGCCGCACGACGTAAGACGGGGCATCGTGAGGCAGCGTTCCGCCAGCGACAAAAAAGCCGGCAGCCAGGTCAATCTCGTCGGCAAGCATCACAGATTCCTCTCCAGGTATCGTGCATAAAGCCGGCAACGCGGCTTTGCTTCGCGCACGCTGTCACCCACGATCACGCCTGCACTCCGCAAACGATAAAAACTCTCGACGTTCGGGCAAGGCTGACCTGACAACACGCTGCGCAGGGCCGCAGTCAACGCCTCGTCGCGCCTAAGCATCACCAGCACTCGCCGCAAATGATCGCTGAACCAACCTTCGTCATTTTCCGCCTGCGCTTCCAACTCAGCTACATTCAAATCGCCTTCCTTCACCCAAGCCAGACCACGATTAGCTAGATATGGATGCCCACCCACAAGTTCGAAGAAGCGTCGCACCTCATTGTCGTTGCGCAATGGCGAATCGTGACGGCGATTGAGTTCGGTGACCTGTTCCAGCGTAAAGTCTTCGAGATGCAATTCAATGCCGACGTTGAAGGGCGAGAGAAAAGGATCGGAGATAAACAAATACGCTTCGGTCGCATAGGCCAATGCAAGCGTCAACCGAAACCAGTCTCTTTTAGGATTGAGCGCCCGCTTGTTGTACCACGAGCGAAGAAGCGCGAAGACCTCGCTGCCGAAGTCGCAAGTGAAGAGGCGATCAACGCCGTCAAAACACCAGACAATCGGCGGAGTTACACTGACGAAAACTTCGTACTGCAAATAACTCTCAATGTTGTTGCTCGGGCTCCGATCCGATTTCCAACCCCGCTTCGGCGAACTTTCCAGTTCGAGATGATGCGCCAAGTCGTCAGCGAGCCTCAGCAGCAGCCTCTCGGCGGAGCTAACGTCGCTCGCACTGAATTGCATAAAATCAGTCAACACAATTCGCGCTCCAGCCGCGCGCGCCGTTTGCAAGCCGCGCGCGAGCAGCGAGGTTTTGCCGCTTTGGCTCGCGCCTTTGATCCGCACAAGCCCTTCGCGCCGCCTGACGGCAGATCGAAATTTCACATCGGCAGGTCGCTCGATATAGAAAGGGGATTCCAAAGCCACTGCCCCGCCCACGGGTTCTACAGGCGCAACAGCTTCATCCTCGAACTCCCTCACAGAAGACACGAAGCGATAGCCTTGTCGCGGAACGGTTAAGATATAGCGATGATTGTGAGGCGTATCTCCCAACGCCTCGCGCAGCACTGAGATGTTGAAATTGAGATTGTTCTCTTCCACCGGACAACTCCCCCACAACTCTCGCATCAACTCTTCCTTCGTCACCACGCGCTCCCGATATGTGATTAATATGACGAGTGTCATACATGCCTTGGGCATGAGTCTGACTGGCTCACCGTTTCTGGAAAGCAGCATCGTCTGTGTGTCAAGACGAAAGGGGCCGAATTCGTAAAAACGCGGTGTAATCCTGTCCATTGCTTTTCTCATAATCTCTCAGGAAATCTAAGAAAATAGCTCAATGACTGCCTAGCTGCGATTCATGTATGGTGCGCATCGCGTCGCACTACAAGAGGGTGCTTCCAGCGCTCAGGTGATGGTGCGTTATCCGGCTGAAAACGGCGATGCGGCGCAATAAATACTAAGCGAACCAACCGAGACCAGCAACGGGTGAGAGGGATTTCTGCCCAAAGCCTGTTTTGTCAAGAATCCGGTTCATCAATGTCTAGCAAGGGAAAGAAAGGTGAGCAATGTCGGACGCGCTGGCGATTGCATCCGCGACCGAGGCGTTGCGGGCGCACTTGCAAAACGGGCTGAACCGGTACGCCGACCGCGTAGGCGACGTGCGGGTGAGCGTTTTGCCGCCCGACCGGATCGCCGGCGGCGCGGACGAACGCAGCCAGCTCAATCTGTTTCTCTACCGCGTCGCCCCGGCCGCGAGCGGCGACGCGCAGCGGGCCAAGTCGCTGGCCGGCGAAGCATCGCGCCCGGCGCGATTGGCGCTCGACCTTTTCTATTTGCTGACGGCGTATGGCGCGCAGGATTTCCATACCGAAGTCCTGCTGGGCGGCGCGCTCAAGCTGCTGACGGAATCGCCCACGCTGGCGGCCAGTCCAGGCGCGCAACGGGATGCGATGACGTTCCCGAAACTGGCGTCGCCGCTGAAGCTGACGCCGCGTTTTTTGACCTTTGAAGAGATGTCCAAGCTCTGGTCGGGCTTGCAGGCGCGGTATCGTCCCTCGATCGTCTGTCAGGTCTCGACCGTCGTGATCGAAAGTCAGGCGCAAAGCCAACGCGAAGCAAATGTATGAGCGATGTCGGAAACGAAAACTGGGAAACGGCCAATCAGCGCGCGCTGGCTTCGGCGCTGGCTGCTGTCCGCGGGCATCTCTCGCACAGGATTGCGCAAGCGCGCGATGACGCCGCGTTGCCCCCGGCCGTGCAGCGAATGGTTGACGAATCGCTCGCAGCGCCGGGCGGTGAATCCGGCGCGCCGCCGGTTTCCCCGTCGCCGCCGCCGGCCTTCGAAACGCTGTGCGAGCGATTTCATCTCTCGCCCTTCGAGCGCGACACGCTGTTGTTGTGCGCGGGAATGGAATTGGATTCGTCGTTCGCGCTGCTCTGCGCGGCGGCCAATGGCGATGCGAACCGCCCGTATCCGACGTTCAGCCTGGCGCTGGCCGCATTGCCGCAAGCGCATTGGAGCGCGCTCTCGCTCGAAGGGCCGCTGCGCCGCTGGCGCTTGATCGAATTCGTCACTTCAGGTGGTTTGGTCAGCGCGCCGCTCACGACGCGCCCGCTGCGGATTGACGAGCGCGCGCTGCAATACCTGACCGGCATCGAGCAGATGGACGAACGCCTGGCGGCCGTGATCGAACCGGCGCCACGCCCGCATCGGCTGGTGGAGTCGCATCAGGAACTCGCCCGCCGCATCGCTTCGGAGTGGATGCGCGCCGTTGAACGGCTGCCACTGCCGGTCATCCTTTTGCAAGGGCGCGATGCGACGGAAGCAGCGGCCATCGCGGCGATGGCCTGCGCGTCGGTGGAATTGAATCTGCGCACGCTGGCCGCACACAACGCGCCGAACAACGCAACGGAACGCCAGACGATGATCCGCCTCTGGGAACGTGAATCGGTCCTGGGCACAAGCGCCCTGCTGCTCGATTGCAGCGAAGAGGAGGACGAACCGAGCCGTGGCGCCGCCATCAATGATTTCATCGAGCGGGTGCGCGGCGCGCTGATCGTTTTTGGCCGCGACCGCCGCGAATTGAAACATCGCCGCTCGGTCGCGCTCGAAATCCCCCGCCCCACCGCGAAAGAACGACAATCGGTGTGGCAATCGGCGATGGGCGATTTCGTCCCGCGCCTCAACGGCCATCTGGCAATGGTCGCATCGCAATTCAATTTGAGCGTGCCCGCGATCCACGCCGCCGCCGCTGAAATTCAGGTGGATGACGATCCACCTCTCGACCGGCTCTGGGACGCCTGCCGCCGTCAAGCGCGGCCCCGATTGGAATCGCTCGCGCAGCGCATCGAAGCGCGCGCAACGTGGGACGATCTGGTCTTGCCCGACGTGCAAAAGCAAACGCTGCGTGACCTGCTGGTGCAGGTCCGGCAACGCGCCAAGGTCTACGAAGAATGGGGCTTCGGCGCGAAGAGCGCGCGCGGCTATGGCGTCACGGCCTTGTTTGCGGGGGCCAGCGGCACGGGCAAGACGATGGCCGCCGAAGCGCTGGCGAACGAGCTGCGCCTGGATTTGTACCGGATTGATTTGTCATCTGTGGTCAGCAAGTACGTCGGCGAAACCGAAAAGAACCTGCGCCGCGTCTTCGACGCCGCCGAAACGGGCGGCGCGATACTGCTCTTCGACGAAGCCGATGCGCTTTTCGGCAAACGCAGCGAAGTCAAAGACAGCCACGACCGGTATGCCAATCTGGAAGTGAGTTATTTGCTACAACGGATGGAGTCGTATCGCGGCCTGGCGATCCTGACGACGAATCTGAAACACGCGCTGGATGCGGCTTTTCAACGACGCCTGAATTTCATCGTGGAGTTCCCGTTTCCCGACGCCGCGCAACGCGCAGAAATCTGGCGGCGCATCTTCCCGCAAGCCGTGCCGACCGAAGGATTGGATTTTGAAAGGCTGGCACAGTTGAACGTGGCGGGCGGGAATATTCGGAATATTGCGATTCATGCGGCTTCGCTGGCGGCGGAGTCAAAGGTAACAGTGAGAATGAAGTTTTTATATTTGGGGGCGATAGTTGAGTATACCAAGTTAGAAAAAATATTAACCGAATTGGAAGCCGTTAAATGGGAATGCTAATAACTGGCATTTATATTCAAATACGAAGGAATGTTATGAGTAAAGATTTTGCTGCAAGGCGAAAGAAGGATGAAGAGATAAACGCGTTGATTGAAAAGGAAATTGAAGCGTTTACAGAGGAATTTTCAAATATTCCGGTTATTGCTGGATGGTCTGAAGGTGGTCAATCCAGAAACGAAACCATCTACGTACGACCTCCATATTTTATGAATCTCTTGCCCTTCAAAGAGGGCAATGGTCCCCAACCCAGACCAAAAACCATAGAGCGTTACAAAGAGGCTGAAGAAAATCGGAATCATGCGCCACAGCCGGTAAAAGATCTATTAAGTCAGGTACCAAGTAAGGTTCTTAAAGGAAAGTCAACGCCAGACGATATAAGAGAACTACTACAGAAAGCAGTAAGAAGTGATTTGATCAGATCTGAGAATGGCCTTTCTCATCCAAATAGTGAAGACATTCGTAACTGGCTAAAAAAGTATGGCATAGGTGTGGACTGCTCAGGCTTTGCGTCTCAAGTCTTAAATAGAGTTACTCAACGGGCTTACGAAGCCAGCTCCATGTCGCCGCCGCATCAGCTAAGTATCGATAATACGTCCTCTGCAGATCTTAAAGGTGGCGAAGGGAGAAAGCAGTCATTCATTAGGGTTAGAACGCCATCTGATCTACGGCCGGCAGACACAATGCAAATTGAATCCAAAGGGAAATCGGAGCATGTACGTATTATCGAGAAAGTTACAACCACTCCTGAAGGGTACATTGAATTTACCACAGTGGAATCGTCAGGTAGAGCGAATGGAATCAATGAGGCAACTTGGCGTTATAAGAATAAAGATTCCTTTACTGGGCTCCAAACTATGAAGAAAGAAGCTAGCAAACAGATTAATCCGTGGGAAGATGAAAGGGGGGATAAAGAGATTACTTACGGCCATTATCGTGACGTCGAAGACTACAAAACTACTCAAGAGTAGCTTTGTAGTGGAAGCAACATATAGAGGCGCTACAGCAAGATGTGGATTTTGCGCCTCCTCGGTATACTACCCGGAAATAACACGAAAGGATATTGATGAACAGACGTGCTGAGTGAGGAAGATTACCTGGAAGCAGTCCGGC
>Ga0187892_10006021_pt1 | contig 18451 bp, 23 predicted proteins | sample MA1701073metaG_FD_139345 | JGI IMG/M metagenome (GOLD analysis project Ga0187892, IMG submission 139345) | Bio-ooze microbial communities from a basaltic lava cave in the Kipuka Kanohina Cave System on the Island of Hawaii, USA - MA170107-3 metaG ... | reverse complement strand
GTTGATGCCGACGACGGCGCCCGCCGCCGCCATGCCCCGCGCCATCTCGAGGCCGAGCCCCCGGCGGGCCCCGGTGATCAGCACGACGCGGTCCTGGAGCGAGAACCGCTCGAGCCCGGCCGGCTCGCCCATCAGCGAGGCCCCTCGCGGGCCGGCTCGATCGTCGTGGGCCCACCATCGGGCGACGCGATCGGCCCGACGAGCAGCGCGGCGCTCGCCGGGAGCGCCCCCGGCGTCCCCGTGGCCCGGCCCGGCATGCCCGTGGTCCCGCGCGTGCCCGTCGTTCTCATCGCCATCCCCTTGATCGCCATCGGCGTCCCCGAGGATAATAGGACGCCATCCCGACCAGCGGAAGATCCCACACGGAGGACGCCATGGCGACCAGCGTGACCAAGACCTTCCCGGTGTTCGATTGCGACAGCCACGTGGTGGAGCCGCCGGCGATCTGGGACGAGTACGTGCCCGCCAAGGGCCGCGCCTGGATCAAGACGCAGTTCTGCTTCCACACCGACAGCGACCTCCTGATGATCAACGGCCGGGTGGTGCCGGCGGCGCGCGAGCGCTCCAGCGCCGCCGAGGTGGGCTGGGCCCGCTGGGAGAAGAAGGAGGTCGGCAAGCTCACCCCCGGCACCGAGGCGTGGAAGGCCCGGTTCGGCCGGCTGCTCGGCTGCCGCGACCCCCACGCGCGCCTTCGCGACATGGACGCCCTCGGCACCGACCAGGTCATGCTGTTCCCCACCTGGTTCGTGCGCCTCGCGCTCGTGCGGGATGCCGGCGCCGCCGCCACGCTCTCCCGCGCCTACAACGACTGGGTGCTCGACTACTGCGCCGCCGACCGCCGCCGCCTCTTCCCCTGCGCCGTGCTGCCGCTGCAGGACGTGGACGCGGCCATCGCCGAGCTCCGGCGCACGGCCCGCCTCGGCTTCAAGGCGGCGGCGGTGCGCCCCTGCTTCTGGAACGGCCGCTATCCCACGCTGCCCGAGTTCGACCCCCTGTGGCGCGAGTTCGAGGACCTGGGCGTAGTGCTGGCCATGCACACGTTCCCCTCGCGCGAGGCGCTGACGCCGGACTGGGCCCGGCGCATGGCCGAGGCCCGCGGCCACTCCGGCCAGGGGCTCCTCTTCACCGACGAGGCGGTGGTGTACTCGCCCGGCCAGTTCGTGTCCAACATCACGGCGGCCATGGACCCCGCCATCGACGCCTCGGAGACGCTCGGCTTCGTCATGGAGGCCATGACCTGGGTGACGGTGGTCGTGCAGACGGGCTGGCTCGACCGCTTCCCCCGGCTCAAGGCGGCCGTGCTGGAGTCCAACGCCTCGTGGCTCCCGCTGGTGCTCTCGCGCGCGTCGAACTTCTCCAACCTGTTCGCCTTCCAGCGCGACGGCCGCCTGATCCGCGACCCCGTCGAGGTGTTCCACGAGCGCTGCCTGATCGGCTTCGAGTCCGACGAGACGCTGGTCTACCGGCTGTGGGACCAGTTCCAGGACATCGCCATCTGGTCCTCGGACTACCCGCACCACGACGCCGAGGACGCCTGGGAGGCGCTCCAGCACATGGTCGAGTTCGGCGTGCCGGCCGAGGCCCAGCAGAAGCTCCTGGGCGAGAACGCCCGCCGCCTCTACGGCATCGAGCCCGTGCTCACGGTGACCGAGCGCGTCGAGGGCTACGAGCCCGCCATCCTGGAGTGGTAGGCGTCCGCATGGCGCCCGACAGCGCGGGCAGGGGGCTTCAGCTTCGCTCGACGGTGAAGAAGGAGGGCGTCGTCGAGCTGTCGCTCGTCAGCGTCGCCACGCCCGAGCCGAAGCCGGAGGAGGTGATCGTCCGCCTGGAGGCTTCCCCCATCAACCCTTCCGACCAGGGGCTGCTCTTCGCCGGAGCCGACATGAGCACGGCCCGGGCCTCCGGCACGGCGGACAGCCCCGTGGTGACGGCGAGCCTCTCGCCGGCGGCGATGAAGGCCGGCGCCGGGCGCCTCGATCAGTCCCTGCCCGTCGGCAACGAGGGGGCGGGGGTGGTCGTGCAGGCGGGGGCGTCGGGGGCGGCCCAGGCGCTCCTGGGCAAGACCGTCGCCATCCTCGGCGGCGCCATGTACTCGCAGTACCGCTGCATCAAGGCCGTCCAGTGCCTGGTGTTGCCCCCCGGGACGACGCCGGCTCAGGGCGCCTCCTGCTTCGTCAATCCGCTCACCGCCCTCGGCATGGTGGCGACCATGCGCGCGGAGGGCCACACGGCGCTCGTGCACACCGCGGCCGCCTCCAACCTCGGGCAGATGCTCAACCGGATCTGCCTCGCGGACGGCGTCGGCCTGGTGAACATCGTGCGCAAGCCCGAGCACGTGGACCTCCTGAAGAAGCTCGGCGCCACCCACGTGTGCAACTCGGCCGCGCCCGGCTTCATGGACGATCTGACCGAGGCCGTCGCCGCCACCGGCGCCACGCTGGCCTTCGACGCCATCGGGGGCGGCCCCCTCGCGGGCCAGATCCTCGCCGCCATGGAGCTGGCGCTCGGCCGGACGGCCAAGGAATACAGCCGGTACGGATCCACCACGCACAAGCAGGTCTACATCTACGGGGGCCTCGACCGCGGGCCGACCCAGGTCGCCCGCACCTTCGGCATGGCCTGGGGGATCGGCGGCTGGCTGCTGACCCCGTTCCTCCAGAAGATCGGCTTCGAGGCCGCCCAGAAGCTCCGGGAGCGGGTGGCGGCCGAGATCGCGACCACGTTCGCGAGCACGTACACGAAGGAGGTCTCGCTCGCCGAGGCGCTCCGCCTCGAGGAGATCGCGGTCTATGGCAGGCAAGCCACGGCGGAGAAATACCTGATTAACCCGAACAAGGGGCTTCGCTGAATCGGCGGAGCCCCCCCGCGCGCCGTCGATGGCCCTCACCGCGACGATCCACAAGGCCGTGCTGCAGGTCGCGGACGTCGACCGTGGCTACTATGCCGAGCACGCGCTGACCATCGCCCGGCACCCGTCGGAGACGGACGAGCGCATGATGGTGCGGGTGCTCGCGTTCGCCCTGAACGCGCACGAGCGCCTGGCCTTCGGCCGGGGGCTGGCCGACGCCGACGAGCCCGACCTGTGGCAGAAGGACCTGACCGGGGCCATCGCCCACTGGATCGACGTCGGCCAACCGGACGAGCGGCGGGTGCTGCGCGCCTGCGGCCGGGCCGACCGCGTCACGGTGTACGCCTACCGGAGCGGCGCCGAGCTGTGGTGGACGGCGGTCGCGGAGGAGCTGGCGCGGGCCGGCAATCTCGCCGTCTGGCGCATCCCGGCCGCGGCCGGCCGGACGCTCAGCGCGCTCGCGGCGCGGACGATGCAGCTCCAGTGCACCATCCAGGACGGCCAGCTCTGGCTGAGCGACGCCACCCGGACGGCGCACATCGAGCCGATCGCGCTCCGGGCCCGGGCCGGCTGATCCGGGCGCCGACGCCCGGGCCCCGGGCCAGCCGGACGCCCCCGCGTACGTCGTCTCCAGGCGCTACGCGAAGATCTCCTGGATCGCGAGGCTCGCGTCCGGGAAGGCCGCCGGGCTCACAGTGCCGTCGCGGTCGATCCGCGTCACCTGCCGATACCCATGAGCCGCGGCGCCCCGGTGCACCTCGACCGCCTCCGCCGCGCAGTCCACCACCCAGTACTCGGGGATCCCCGTCTCGGCGTACAGCCGGAGCTTGGTCGACCGGTCGTAGCGGAGCGAGGTCTCGGCGACCTCGATCAGGAGGAGCACGTCCTCGCGATCGGGCTCGGCCTCCTTGTAGGACCGGGCGCGCAGGACGGCCAGATCGGGCTGGGGCTCGGAGTCGTCGGCCACGACGACGGGGTTCTGCACCGACACGACGGCCCGGCCCGCGAGGCGCAGCACGAGAAGCTGGTTGAGGTTGTTCACGTAGGCGATGTGGCGGCGTCCCGGCGGCGACATCTCGACGATCTCGCCCCGGATCAGCTCGACCCGATCCTCGGGCCTGAGGATGCCGACGTCGACCATCCGCCGGTACTCGGCCCGGGTGAACCGCCGACGCGCTCGCTCCACCTCGACCGCCATGGCTCGCCTCCCGCTGGGACCGCCCGTCTCATCGACGAGCGTAATACACCCGCCGTTCCCTGACCGGGAAGTCCCTGGAAGGATACACCCTGGAGGCTGCGCTGGCCGTGGCCGGCCCGGGCTGGCAGAGGGCTGGGCCAGCCGGGCCGGGGGCTAGCTCAGCCCCTCATGTGCCCGGCCGGGTGCGTCAGCGGGCGTCGCCCGCGTCAGGCCCGGCTAGCTCGTACACCCCGCGCTCGCGGGCGGTGCCCGGGATCAGGTTGTCCAGGACCAGGCCGAGGATCGCCGCGACGGCCATGCCCGTGCCCGCCAGCGCGTTGACGATGTTGCCGAGCGCCGTGCCGAACACCTCGCGCATCCGGGCGGCCCCGTCGATCTTGAACGGCGGCGCGCCCGAGATGTAGGCGGGAAGGCTCAGGCCCATGAAGAGGATGAACCCGACGATCATGAGGTTGCGGTCCGACTGGAGGTCGACCTTGGCCACCTGCTGGATGCCCACCGCCGCGATGAGCCCGAAGAGCGCGCAGTAGAGCCCGCCCACCACGGGGGCGGGGATCGTGGCGATCAGCACCCCGAGCTTGGAGACGAGCGCCACCACGATCAGGATGGACCCGGCGATGATGACCACGCGCCGCGAGGCCACGCTGGTGATCCCGATCAGGGCGATGTTCTCGGAGTAGCTGGTGCTGGCGAAGCCGCCCAGGAGCCCCGTGAAGCAGCAGCCGAGCCCCTCCGTCCCGATGCCCCGGTCGAGCTGCCGGCTGGTCGGCGCCGGGGCCCGCGACATCGCGGCCACCGCGTGGTAGTCGCCGAAGCTCTCGATCATGGAGGCCAGGTACCCGGCCAGCACGGCGAAGAAGAAGCCCAGGTGGAACTTCGGCAGGCCCCAGGGCAGGAGGATGCTGTCGGTGCTCCACTTGAACCAGGGGGCGGCGCCCACGCTGGCCAGGTTGGCCGAGGCCGGGTGGCCGGCCGGGAACACGCCGGCCAGCGTCAGGACCAGCGCGACGAGCCAGGACGCCACGACGGCCAGGAGGATCGGGAACATCCGGAGGAGCCGGCTGTGGCGCGACCACACCTGGGAGAAGAGGAAGATCAGCACGATGATCAGGATGGCCATCGGCCAGTGGAGCCCCGCCTGCGGCGCGCCCACCGCGAACAGGGCCAGGCCGATGAGCATGATCACCGGGCCGATCACGACCGGGGTGACGAACTTCCGGAGCAGCCCGACGAGCCCGCCCCAGCCCACCGCCATCTCCACCAGGGAGCCGAGGAGGATGGCCCCCGCGATGTACTGCATCGCCTCCGCCTGCTTGTACTGGGTCGAGACGGCGAAGAAGGCGGCGAGGAACGAGAAGGACACGCCCTGGATGATCGGCAGCCGGCTGCCGATCGTCGCCTGCAGCAGCGTCGCGATCCCGGAGGCGAGCAGGACAGCGGTGACCAGGACGCCCGTCTGCGCGTCGTCCATCCCGAGCGCGCCGCGCAGGATCAGCGGCACGCTCACGGTGGCGCCGAACATCGTCAGCACGTGCTGGAGACCGAAGACGAAGGCCTGGCCCCCGGGCGGAACGTCCTCGATGCCGTAGAGCACGCGTCGCCCGGTGTCGACGGGCGTCGCCGCCATGGTCCCCTCCTCCAGGCGGTGGCCCCCGGCGACGGCTCCGCCGGGGACGGTGCACCGCGCAACTCGAGGCTGGGGGGATTCTACGCCGGTCGCCCGCAGACCGTCAGACGGCGCTCGGCGCGATCGGGCTCTCCCTGATCCTGGCGCGGGACGGGCCGCCGTTCGGGGGCCTGCTCGTCAGCCGCATCACCCTGGCCGCGGGCGGCGGCCGCTCCGGGCTCGACGTCGTGGATCTCGTCGAACCGTGATCCCCACGAATCGCGGCCGAGGCGCTCGACAGCTCGCGCCCGTTCCCGAGCGCTCGACGCCCCCGAGGGGCAGGCGCGGATCCGCCTTGACCGCCCCGTCGACGAGCACCCTCGCGGCCGCCGTCACCGCCCGTCGCCCATCGGGAAGAAGCGGCCGGTGGCGGTCGCCACCACGACCCCCGACTCGAGGTCCTCGAGGCTGCCTTCCAGAACGAGGGAGCGGCCGTTGGCCCGCACCGCCCGGCCGCGCCCGACGAGGGGCCGCTCGACCGGCGTTGGCTTGACGTAGCGCACCGTCAGCTCTCCGGTGACGTGAGGCCGGCCGGTGTGGTGCGCGGCCGCCCCCGCGAGCACCTCGTCCAGGTAGGCGGCGACGATGCCGCCGTGCGCGGCGCCCGGCGGGCCGGCGTAGCGCGCGGGCACCACGATCGGCGACAGCACCTCGGCGCCGGACTGGTAGCAGCGCACGCGCAACCCGATGTCATGATCGGGCCCGCAGCCGAAGCAGGCGTGAAGGGACGTGCGCTCGGCCCCGTGGCGGACCTCCGCGAGGCCGGCGAAGAGGGGCAGGAACGGCGCGGGCAGCGGCACGTCGTGGCCCATGGGGCTGCATGATACCGCGGCCCGCAGGCTGAGCGCGTGGGCCCGAGCCGTGCCCGGCGTGGGGGCGCAGGCCGGCCGAGGCATGGGCCCGGGCCGGCCGAGCGCGTGGCCCCGGGCGGGCGGCGGCCGCGATCGGTCCTAGGCGAAGATCTCCCGGAGCGTCACGCTCACATCGGGGAAGGCCGCGGGGCTCACCGTGCCGTCACGATCGACCCGGGCCACCTGCCGATACCCATCCGCCGTCGCGCCCCGGTTCACCTCCACCGCCGTCGCGGCGCAGTCCACCACCCAGTACTCGGCGACGCCCGTCTCCGCGTAGAGCCGCAGCTTGGTCGACCGATCGTAGCGGAGGGAGGTTTCGGCGACCTCGATCAGGAGCAGCACGTCCTCGCGAACGGGCTCGACCTCCATGTAGGACCGGGCCCGCAGGACGGCCAGGTCGGGCTGGGGCTCGGAGTCGTCGGCCACCACGACGGGGTTCTGCACCGACACGACGGCCCGGTCCCCGAGGCGGAGCACCAGGAGCCGGTTGAGGTTGTTCACGATCGCGATGTGGCGGCGCCCCGGCGGCGACATCTCGACGATCTCGCCCCGGATCAGCTCGACGCGGTCGTCGGGCTTGATGATGCCCACGTCGACCATCCGCCGGTACTCGGCCCGCGTGAACCGCCGCCGCGCCCGCTCCACCTCCACCGCCATGGCCTGCCTCCCGCCTCGACCGCCCGTGTCATCGACCAGCGTATACACCCGCGGGTCCGTGACGGGGAAGTCCCTGGCAGGATACACCTTGGGCGACCGCACGGCGCACGACCGCGCCGTGCCGACTTTTGCCCCCGGCCGCTCCGGATTGACCCCCGCGCGGGTTGGCGCCATGATGGACGCCACGCGATGACGGCGCTGCTGGCGGCGACCGCCTACGGCCTGCTCGGGGTGGCGCTGTCGGTGAGCAACGGCTTCTACCACCCCGTCGGCCTCGTCCTGGTCCTCGGCGTCCTCGCCCTCTCGATCGTCGCGCTGCGGGCGCCGTGGCCCGACGCCGCCGCCGACTCCGCGGTCCGCTGGCTGGGGTGGGCCCTGGGCGCCGTCGTCGCCCTGGGCCTGGCTGGGCTGCTCGCCCGGCGCCCGGGCATCTCCGTGCCGCGGGAGACCTCGCTCGCGGCCTACCGCGCGGGGCTCGTCGTCGCCGGCCTCCTCTGCCTCGGCTACGCGGCGCCGTCGCGGCGCGCCCCGCGCCTCCGCTTCCCGCTGATCGCAGCGGTGTACGTGGCGCTCGGCATCTGGGTGATCGCCGCCGCCCCGTCCCCCGGGATCGACGTCCTGCACTTCCAGGAGCGGGCGGCCCAGCTCCTGCTCGCCGGCGAGAACCCGTTCACGGCGTACTACGTCAACCTCTACGGCGGCACCGGCCTCTACGGGTCGGGCTATCTCCGGGATGGCCGCATCTACTCCATCACCTACCCACCGCTGCCCCTGCTGCTGGGCATCCCCGGGTGGCTCCTCGGGGACGTGCGGCTGAGCCTGCTCGCGGCCGTGGCCGGGACCGCAGTCCTCATGGTGGCCACGGCGCGGCGGCTGGGGGCGCCGCCCGGCCATCGCGCGGAGCTCGCCGCCGTCGCCCTCCTCTTCCACCCGCGCGGCTTCTTCCTCATCGAGCAGGCCTGGATCGAGCCCTACATGGCGCTCGGCGCCGCCGCGGTGGCGTGGGCCCTGGCCGCCCGATCGGGCCGGGCCATCCCCCTGATGCTCGCCTTCTACGTGAACACCAAGCAGTACGCCTGCTTCTGGCTGCCGCTGCTCCTCGCCGGTCGCCGGGTCGGCTGGCGTCAGGTCCTGGCCGCGGGAGCGATCGGCTCGATCGTCATCGTGCCCTTCCTGGCCTGGAGCCCCGAGGGGTTCTGGCGCGGCGTCTTCCTGGCGCAGATCACGACGCCCTTGCGCATCGATGCGCTGTCCGTTCCGGCTGCCGTCGCTCGCGCCACCGGGGTCGCGCTGCCGGCCGTGCTCGGCTTCGCCGCCGCCGGGCTCGTCGCGGCGTACGCCGTGCGGTCCCGCCAGGGCCGGCCGGGCGAGGACGCCCTCGGCGCCGCCGCGATGTATCTGGCCTTCTTCGCCTTCAACAAGCAGGCGTCGCTGAACTACTACTGGCTCGTGGGCGCCTTCCTGCTGCTGGCCGCGGGGGCGGCGATGGCCGGATCGCCGAGTGGAGCGTCGCCCTCTCGCTCGGCCGGCGGCGGGAGGGCGCCGGGCGGGCTCACGAGCCCGTGAGCCGGTCGGTCATCGGGAAGCGGCGGGTGGCGGTCGCTGCCACGACACCCGACTCGACGTCCTCGAGGCGTGAGGCCGGCCGGTCTGGTGGGCGCCCGGCGGGTGGGTCGAGGGCTCACCGGCCGGCCTCCAGGGCCTTCGCCACCGCGACCAGGGCGGCGTCGCTGCCCGGCGCCCCCAGGATGGACAGGCCCACGGGGAGCCCGTCGACGGCCGCGCCCGGCAGACTCACCTGGGGCACGCCGGTCAGCCCGCCGTGGGCGGTCAAGCAGGCGATGCGCGCCCGCAGCGGCTCGAGCGTCGCCAGCGACAAGCCCGTGGGCGGAGCCGGGAACGGGGTCGTCGGCATGCACAGGATCACCTCGAGCGGCACCAGCCAGGCGAGGCGGGCCCGCGCCTCGGCGCGCATGAGGGCGGCCCACTGCCGCTCGCTCTCGGGGATGGCGCTGGCGGCGGCGAGACCGCGCGCCACGCTGAAGGCGAAACGCGGGTTGTCGCGATCGATCCAGTCCTTGAAGGTGAGCCAGGCTTCGAAGGGCTGGAGCGCGCGCTGAGCCCGCGCCCAGACCGACAAGCCGGGCGGCGCCAGGAGGTCCTCCCGCACGTACCCGACCAGCTTCGACAGCCGGCGCACCGTCGGCTGGAGCGCGGCGGCCGTCTCGGGGTCGCAGAGCCCGAACGCGTCGACCGCCACGACCAGGGTGGCGGGCAGGGTGTCCGGGATCGGCTCCCCGAGGAGCACCGCCGAGACGCGGGCGAAGGTGGCGGCGTCGCGCGCGAACCAGCCGGCAGTGTCGGAGCTGGGCGCCTGCGGCATCATGCCGGCGAGGTCGAGCCGCCCGTGGGTCGGCCGGATGCCGTAGAGCCCGCAGAAGCTCGCCGGCACGCGCACCGAGCCGCCGGTGTCGGTGCCGAGCGCCGCATCGCAGAGCCCCTGGGCCACGGCCGAGGCGGATCCCGACGACGAGCCGCCGGGCACGCGCCCTGGCGCCCGGGGGTTCAGCGGCGTGCCGTCGAACGGATTCTCGCCGAGGATGCCGAGCGAGACCTCGTCGGTGACCGTCTTGCCGATCAGGGTCGCGCCCGCGTCGAGCAGTCGCTGCACCGCCCACGCGTGGCGCGTCGGGATCGGGTTCTGCCGCGCCCAGTCGGGATTGCCTCCGCCCGTCGCATGGCCGGCGACGTCGAACAGATCCTTGGCGGCAAACGTCAGGCCGGCCAGCGGACCGCCGGCCGCCCCGGCGATGCGCACCGCCGGACCGGGCACGAAGGGGCTCGTCACCGCGGGATGTGCCGCGTCACCGGCTGGCTCACGCAGCTCTCCTTGCCGCCTCCCTCGATGCCTCAGCGTCGAGGGGGCGGCGGGCTCGGCGCGGCCGATGTTCTGCGCAGGTCTGCGCGCTATTTCGGCCCGAAGACGTCGATGGCAACGCGGCCGGCGTTGACCGCGCAGGGCCATCCGGCATAGAAGGCCACGTGGGTGATCAACCCCTTCAGCTCGGTCTCCGTCACCCCGTTGTCCAGCGCCCGCTGCATGTGCCCCCGCATCTCGTCGGTGCGGTACAGCGCGGCGAGGATGGCCACCGTCACCAGGCTGCGGTCCCGCTTGCTCAGGTCGGGATGCTCCCAGACATCGCCGAACAGGACGTCGTCGCGTAGCTGGCCGAGCTTGGGGACGAACTCGTAGACCGTGGGTCTTGCCTGAGCCATGTGCTGATCTCCTCCGCAGGGATTGGCGTGGATGGCCGCCGACCGGCGCGTTGCGCACGGGTGGCCGCTGCCGCTGTGAGGCGCCCAGCTTACGCCAGTTCCCCGCGCGCCACCACCAGGCTCCGCGGTGGGCTCGCTCTCCGGGGGGCTAGGCGAAGATGTCCCGGACCGCCAGGCTCACGTCCGGGAAAGCCGTCAGGCTCACCGTGCCATGAAGGTCGACCCGTGCCGCGTGGCGGTATCCGTCGGCTGCCGCGTCCCGATGCACCTCTACCGCTTCCGCGGCGCAGTCCACGACCCAGTATTCCGGGATCCCCGTCTCGGCGTAGAGCAGGAGCTTGGTCGACCGATCGTAGCGGAGGGAGGTCTCGGCGACCTCGATCAGGAGCAGCACATCCCCGCGGACGGGCTCGGCCTCCTTGTAGGGCCGGCGTCGAAGCACGGCCAGATCGGGCTGGGGCTCGGAGTCGTCGGCCACGACCACGGGGTTCTGGACGGACACGGTGGCCCGGCCAGCGAGGCGCAGCACGAGGAGCTCGGTGAGGTTGTTCACGAGGGCGATGTGGCGGCTTCCGGGCGGCGACATCTCGATGATCTCGCCCCGGATCAGCTCGACGCGGTCGTCGGGCTTGATGATGCCCACGTCGACCATCCGCCGGTACTCGGCCCGGGTGAACCGCTTCCGCGCTCGCTCCACCTCGATCGCCATGGCTCGCCTCCTGCCGGGCTCGCCCGTCTCATCGGCCAGCATATACACCTGCCGTTCCGTGGCGGGGAGGTCCCTGGAAGGATACACCTGGCGCGCCCGGGAGCCCCCAGGGCCGCGCCGGCCTCTTCGCCCTACGCGATCCAGACGGTCTTGACGTTCACGAACTCGCGGATGCCGTACTCGGAGAGCTCGCGCCCGTAGCCCGAGCGCTTGATGCCGCCGAAGGGCAGGCGGGGGTCGGACTTGACGACGCCGTTGACGAAAACCGATCCGGCCTCGATCCGGGCGGCCAGCCGCTCGGCCCGCGCGCGGTCGCGGGTCCAGAGCGAGGCGCCGAGACCGAACGAGGACGCGTTGGCCTGGCGGACGGCGTCGTCCTCGTCCTTGGCCCGGATGACCGCGGCCACCGGCCCGAAGGTCTCCTCGTCGAAGGCCGCCATCCCGGGCTCGACGCCGATCAGGAGCGTGGGCGGGTAGAAGGCGCCCTTGCCCGGCGGGACCTCGCCGCCCAGCACGCGCCGGGCGCCGCGCTTGACGGTCTCCTCGACCTGGCGGTGCAGCTCGTCGCGCAGGTCGACGCGCGCCTGCGGGCCCACCCGGGTGGCGCGGTCGAGCGGGTCGCCCACCTTCCAGGCGCGTAGCTCGTCGGCGAACCGCGCCACGAACGCCTCGGCCACGGCCTCGACCACGATGAAGCGCTTGGCCGCGATGCAGCTCTGGCCGCTGTTGACGAGCCGCGCCTCGGCCGCGCCGCGGGCCGCCGCCGCGACGTCGGCGTCGGCCAGGACGATGTAGGGGTCGCTGCCGCCCAGCTCGAGGACGGTCTTCTTGACCTCGCGGCCGGCGCGCTCGGCCACCTGGCGGCCGGCGGGCTCGCTGCCGGTGAGCGTCACCGCCTCCACGCGCGGGTCGCCGATGAGGCCGGCCACGGCGCCGGATCCCACCAGCGCCGTGGCGAACAGCCCCCGGGGCAGCCCGGCCTCGCGCAGGACCTCCTCGATGGCCAGCGCGCAGCGCGGCACGTTGGAGGCGTGCTTGAGGACGGCCGCGTTGCCAGCCATGAGGGCGGGGGCCGCGAACCGGAACACCTGCCAGAAGGGGAAGTTCCAGGGCATGACGGCCAGCACGAGGCCCAGCGGGTCGAAGCGGACGTAGCTCGCCGACCCGTCGGTCTCCCTGGGCTGAGGGGCCAGCATCGTCTCGGCGCGCTCGGCGTAGTACTCGCAGACCCAGGCGCACTTGTCCACCTCGGCCTCGCCCTGGGCGATCGGCTTGCCCATCTCGAGCGCCATCGTGCGGGCGTGCTCGGCCTTCTTCCCGCGGAGCAGGGCGGCCGCCTTGCGCAGGCGGTCGGCGCGGGCGGCGAAGGGCGTGGCCCGCCACTCCGGGAAGGCGCCGTGGGCGGCGGCCACGATCCGCTCGACCTCGGCCGGGCTCGCCTCGGCAAAGGTCTCGATGGCCTCGCCGGTCGCGGGGTTGATCGACTGGATGCTCATGCCGCCCTCCGGGTCACGGGCGTCACGTCCTGCACGAACGCGCTCACGGCCGGGTCCGAGTACACGCCGAAGGCGTCGACCAGCGTCCCACGGAGACCGGTCTTCGTCCGGATCGTGTAGAGGATCGCCATGTCGTCCGGATCGGACACGCCCTCGAACCGGTGACACCCGGTGATCGTCACCTCGTCGGGCGCGAACGACTCCCCCGACCGCCCCGCGCTGAGCCGCCCGCGGCTGAGGGTGAAGTGCACCGTGAAGCCGCGCCGCGCCGCGTCGTCGATCGCCTCGGTGAGCGTGGTCGCCTCGTAGGGATCCGCCATGCTGAGCCCCGCCTCGCTACGCCCAGCATAGGCACACGCACGAGACCGGCGCCACCGGACGCCAGGTGTTCCTCGGACGACAGAGCCGGCCTGGACGGCCGGACCCATGCCAGCCCGCCCTCCGGGCCAAGCCGTCGCGACGAGCGCGGCGGCTCCTCACCGCGCCCGGGGCTCAGGGCGTGCCCGGATAGTCACCGCCCGGCCCGCCCCCGCACCACCGCAGCCCCAGGTTGGTCTTGCTCGCCGAGATGATTCCCTGCCCGCCGCTGCTGAAGGTCAGCGCCAGGGCGAAGGCCGCGTTCGCCAGGGAAGCGGTGGACGTCCAGTAGATCGTGTCCGTCACGACGTCCAGGAACGGGTGATTCGGGGGCAGGGCCGGGCTGGCCTGCGCCCGGTCCTTCAGGGTCATGAGCTCCCACGCCGTCGGCAGTCGCCACCCACGACGGCCGCCGATCGCCGTGCCGACGCAGAGCGCCGCCGAGTCGCCCCACCCGAACGTGCTCGTGGGACTCGGGGACATCTGCCACACGAGTCCGGTCTCCTTGTCGAGCACGGCCTCCCCGTCGAACTGGGAGAGAACCTTGCGGCGCGCCGAGGGCCCGGGCTGGCCGAGGGTTCCGTCTGATTGATACGAACATCGGAGGGACACGAAATGCTGATCGAGCACCGCGGATCGAGCCCCACGATTGACCCGACCGCCTGGGTCGCCCCGAACGCCGTCGTGAGCGGCGCCGTGAGCATCGGCCCGCGAACACGCGTGCTCCACGGAGCGGTCCTGACGGCGGACGGCCGGGTGCCGCTCACCGTCGGCGCGGAGTGCGTGGTCATGGAGCATGCAGTGCTCCGCTCGGCCGGCCGCCATCCCCTGATGCTCGGCGATCGGGTCCTCGTCGGTCCCCATGCGCACCTCTCCGGCTGCACGATCGGCGCGCGGAGCTTCATCGCGACGGGGGCCATGATCTTCAACGGCGCCCGCCTCGGCGAGGCCTGCGTGGTGGCCCTCGGCGCGACGGTGCACATCGCGACGGAGCTCGCCGGGAACACGTTCGTCCCGATGGGCTTCATCGCCTGTGGCTCGCCGGGACGGCTCTATCCGCCCGATCAGGCCCCCGCGGTCCATGAGGAGCTGACGAAGCTCGGGTTCCTGAACTACGTCTTGGGGATCGAGCTCCAGGGAAGGACGCGGAGCGAGATGATGGACGACGTGATGTCTCGGTACACACGGGCGCTTGCGCAGCATGGAGACGACCGTGTCATCGATGGCGGGTGAACGTTCCGGATGATCGTGCGGCCTTTCGACGGACAGGAGCGTCCGGTGCCCCGACCGGCTGCGGCCTGATCCGGAGCTGGCGGCCCTCGGCGCCTAGTCGCCCAGACCGGCCTTGCGCAGGCCCTCGATCAAGAGATCCAGGTCGGCCGCTCGCCGGTAGGCGAAGACCGTCCGCGCCCACGCGATCGACACGTCGGGGCTCAAGCGCCGCGCCTCCGCCACGGCCTCGCGGGCGAGGGCCTCCTCGCCCAGGTGGCCGTGGCACGCGGCGAGGAAGACGTGGGCCGGCACCACCTCGGGGTTGTGGGCGATGCTCCGCTCGACCGCCGCGATCAGCCCGGCTGCGCGACGCCCTGGGTCGAAGGCCATCGCCCAGGTACCCTACTCCACTCGCTTGCGGACGGCGGCAACGAAGGCCAGGAGATCGTCCAGCCGGTGCTCGACGACGTCCCGTGCGATCTCCAGGTTCACGCCCGCGTAGCCGTGAACGACGACGTTGCGGAACCCGGCCATCCGCTCCATCGTCCCGGCAAGCTCGGCGGGGAGCCATCCGTGTCGAGCCAGCCGGTCGAACAGCTCGCGGTTCGTCTCGGGTTCCCCGAGGCGCTCGTCGGAGACGATGTGCGAGGCCACGTCGATGGCGGCCTGGATGGCGATCTGGAGGGTATGCAGCACGAACCGGGCTTCCCGGACGTCACGCTGGATCTCCGCGGGGCGCGCGAGGGTGCGGAGCTCCCGGACGCATGTCTCGATGAAGGCGAGCTTGTGCAGGAGGAGATCGCGGTCGGTCACGGTGCGGGGAGGGGCCGGCGGCGATAGCGGGCGAGAATGGGCTCGAGATCGAAGTACTCGTTGCGAGCCCGGACCTCGAAGCGGATCCTGACTCCGGGCGCCCGGTCCAGCAGCAGCGCCCCATCCCGCAGCACGCGATGCACCAGCGCGACCGGCGCCGTGTTCAGGACGACGACCTGGGCGGGCCGGCCCACCCGCCGGCTGATCCGGCCTTCCAGATCGAACGGCCAGCCCTCGAGGGTGGCGGGCGGGGTGTCGGCATAGAGGACGGCCACGTCGACGTCGCTCCGGGCGTGCGCGTTCCCTCTCGCGATGCTGCCGAAGAGGTAGGCGGCGATGATCCCCGCGGGTTCGGCGGCGAAGAGTTCCCGCAGGGCCTCCTCGGTACGGCCGACCGACATGGCGACATTATAGGCTCTCGCGGTGATCCCGCGGCCAGCGATCGGCGCTGGCCCGCTGGATCGCCCCGCCCTACGCGATCCAGACGGTCTTGACGTTCACGAACTCGCGGATACCGTACTCGGACAGCTCGCGCCCGTGGCCGGAGCGCTTGATGCCGCCGGAGGGCAGGCGGGGGTCGGACTTGACGACGCCGTTGACGAAGACCGAGCCGGCCTCGATCCGGGCGGCCAGGCGCTCGGCCCGCGCGCGGTCCCGGGTCGAGAGGGAAGCGCCGAGGCCGAAGGTGGAGTCGTTGGCCTGGCGGATGGCGTCGTCCTCGTCCTTGGCGCGGACCACCGCGGCAACCGGGCCGAAGGTCTCCTCGTCGAAGGCGGCCATGCCGCGCTCGACGCCGGCGAGGAGCGTGGGCGGGTAGAAGGCGCCGGCGGGACCTCGCCGCCCAGGACGCGGCGGGCTCCGCGCTTGAGCGTCTCCTCGACCTGGCGGTGCAGCTCGTCGCGCAGGTCGACGCGGGCCGGCGGCCCCACCTGGGTAGCGCGGTCGAGCCGGGTCGCCCATCTTCCACGCGGAGAGCTCCTCGGCGAAGCGCGCCACGAACGCCTCGGCCACGGCGTCGACGACGATGAAGCTATGCGGACTGAGGCTGCGCCAAGCGGCGGAGAAGCGAGGTCTTGACACGCTGCGGTAGATCAAGAGCCACAAACCAGTCGGCAGGGTAGAGAGGGTCGTCGTCGCTCTCGTCAGCGATTCGGATGTCGCCGTCTTTGGCCGCTCCGGCGTCGGGCAGGACTCGGTAGAGCTTGTGAAGCTTCAGGGATGCCGGGTATCCAGCGTTCTCGACGCATACGACGAATCGCGCCGCCGGAGTACAGCGGGCGCTAGCCTTCCTGATCGACATAACGCGTCCTCTTGATCTCTTCCTGCCGATGCCGCGCGCCTCATGCCAGTGAAGTGGCCGGTTCCCAGGATCTTGGAGGAGGCGCAGGCCACCTCGCATCGCCGCCGAGTCCCACGCTATCGGCCGCGTCTGCGCCGCCACGTGCGGGGGTCCCTCGCACCGTGGAAGATGGCATACACGACGATCTCCCTGGCTGCGACCGCGTAGAAGATCGCATACGGAAACCGGCGAACCAGCGCCCTCCGTGTGGTGGCGTCGACGAGCGCGTAGGCCTTCGGGTAGCGCTGGATCGAGGCGAGCGATGCATCGATGGCTGAAAGAAATTCTGCTGCCAGGCGAGGCGCCTGGCGGTGGTACCAGAGATGGGCGTTGTCGACGTCGAGCTCGGCCTCGGGGGTGAGGCGGAGCCGCTTCACTTCCGCCTTCGCAGCCGAGCTCGCACCTGTGCCCAGGAATTTGCGGCCGAAGGGTTCCGGGCGTGCGCGCGGCGCCGCCGCGCGAGTTCCTTGCGCTGGCCGTCCGTTACCGGGACGGCTTCTGGCGCCTCGAGGAGGCTGTCCCAGATCTCCTCGAGCAGCTGAAGCCGGCTGGCCACGCTGAGCGATCGGATCTCCTTGCGAACAGTGCTCATGGCCGACTGCTCCGGCGCTTCGCGATGACCACCATGTAGCTGATCATCGACACCCCTTTCCGCTTCCGGTCCACCTCGGCCGCTATGGGTCGTCTCTCGTCGGGCGCCCCTATCATCGGATCATCGGACATCTCATCGGCCAGGATATACACGAGCCGTTCCGTGGCCGGGAGTCCCTGGAAGGATACACCTGAGGCGCGAGCCCGGCCTGCGGGGCTGAGCGCGCCCCTCCACCCTACGCGATCCAGACGGTCTTGACGTTCACGAACTCGCGGATGCCGTACTCGGAGAGCTCGCGCCCGTACCCAGACCGCTTGATGCCGCCGAAGGGCAGGCGCGGGTCGGACTTGACGAGACCGTTGACGAAGACCGAGCCGGCCTCGATCCGGGCGGCCAGACGCTCGGCCCGCGCGCGGTCCCGGGTCCAGAGCGAGGCGCCGAGGCCGAAGGTGGACGCGTTGGCCTGGCGGATGGCGTCGTCCTCGTCCTTGGCGCGGATCGCCGCGGCCACGGGGCCGAAGGTCTCCTCGTCGAAGGCCGCCATGCCGCGCTCGACGCCGGCGAGGAGCGTGGGCGGGTAGAAGGCGCCCGGGCCGGGCGGGACCTCGCCGCCCAGCACGCGGCGGGCGCCGCGCTTGAGGGTCTCCTCGACCTGGCGGTGCAGGTCGTCGCGCAGGTCGACGCGGGCCTGGGGCCCCACCTGGGTGGCGCGGTCGAGGGGGTCGCCCATCGTCCAGGCGGCAAGTTCATCCGCGAAGCGCTGGGTGAAGGTGTCGGCCACGGCGTCGACGACGATGAAGCGCTTGGCGGCGATGCAGCTCTGGCCGCTGTTGACCAGGCGGGCGGCGGCGGCGGTGCGGGCGGCGGCGGTGCGGGCGGCGGCGGCGAGGTCGGCGTCGGCCAGGACGATGTAGGGGTCGCTGCCGCCGACCTCGAGGACGGTCTTCTTGATCTCGCGGCCGGCGCGCTCGGCCACCTGGCGGCCGGCGGGCTCGCTGCCGGTGAGGGTGACCGCCTCCACGCGCGGGTCGCCGATGAGGTTGCCCACGGCCGCGGAGCCCACCAGCGCCGTGCCGAAGAGCCCGCGGGGCAGGCCGGCGTCGCGCAGGACCTGCTCGATGGCCAGGGCGCAGCGGGGCACGTTGGAGGCGTGCTTGAGGACGGCGGCGTTGCCGGCCATGAGGGCGGGGGCAGCGAAGCGGAAGACCTGCCAGAAGGGGAAGTTCCAGGGCATGACGGCCAGCACCAGCCCCAGGGGGTCGAAGCGGACGTAGCTGGCCGACCCGTCGGTCTCCCGCTTCTGGGGGGCCAGCATGGCCTGGGCGTGGTCGGCGTAGTACTCGCAGACCCAGGCGCACTTGTCGACCTCGGCCTCGCCCTGGGCGATCGGCTTGCCCACCTCGAGCGCCATCGTGCGGGCGTGCTCGGCCTTCT
>Ga0187892_10006020_pt1 | contig 18456 bp, 17 predicted proteins | sample MA1701073metaG_FD_139345 | JGI IMG/M metagenome (GOLD analysis project Ga0187892, IMG submission 139345) | Bio-ooze microbial communities from a basaltic lava cave in the Kipuka Kanohina Cave System on the Island of Hawaii, USA - MA170107-3 metaG ... | reverse complement strand
GCGCTCTTCGCGAGGTCTCGCTTCATTCACAGTCAAATTCCGTCCATTCAGATCTTTACCGTTAAATTCCTCAATTGCTTTTTGCCCTTCCTCTTTCGAGGCCATTTCCACGAAACCAAAGCCTCGTGACCGACCGGTGTCCCGATCCTCAATTATTGTTGCTGATTCCACCGTTCCCACTTGCGCGAACAACTGCTGCAGCTCGTCACTGGAAGTCTTGAACGAGAGATTCCCTACATAGAGTTTTATCGACATGAAATCTGGAGTCTTTCTGCTCCTGTCACAGGAGCGCTAAGAGAAGCTTCGAATCAAAGGTGACTTCGGAGAAACGGTGGCAGCGAAGGCTCGCGTTCGAACTCTGAAATGAGCAGCTTCTTCAAATTATCAGGGGCCTGCTCTCTGTACATCTAAAACGCCGGCCATCTCTTGGGCACGGACGTATCACCGTTGAAGCTGGAGAGAAGGAGTGCAGGGATAATGCACTATTTGCCCTGCCAGTGCAAGTTGAATCATGGGACTTATTTACAGAAGTATTACAAAAAGGGAGGCCCGAATCTTGTTAGGATGTTTTTCGGAGTACCAGGCTGGGCAATTCGGCCTTCAATTGTGCAAAAGGAAAACCGGAAAAGATGACCACTCGTGCGGAAAATCTGAACAAACGTGGAAAATTTAACTGGAACACTGCCGGCTTTATGGTTCTGTTTCATGTTTTAGCCGTAGCCGCTCTATTCATGTTTAGCTGGGAAGCTTTAATCATCACCCTCTTGCTATTGTGGATTTCGGGCAGCCTGGGAATTGGCATGGGTTTTCACCGGCTGTTAACCCATCGTAGTTATAAGACACCAAAGGTGGTGGAATACTTTCTGACAATTTGTGGCACTCTGGCGCTCGAAGGCGGTGCAATTAACTGGGTCGTCACTCACCGGATTCATCATTCCCACACAGATGTCGCCGGGGATCCACATACTCCCAGAGACGGACGCTGGTGGTCACACATGGGGTGGATCCTTCGGGGTACCGCGCAGCAGCATGAGCCGGAAGTTATGTGGCGCTATGCGCCCGACCTGATGAAGGACCCAGTCCACGTTTGGTTGAATCGACTCTATTACCTTCCGCTGGTGCTCTGTGGATTACTGCTGTTTGCCTTTGGCGGCTGGTCCGCATTATTGTGGGGAGTCTTCCTGCGAGTCACCTTCGGACTGCATGCAACCTGGTTGGTCAATTCTGCTACCCACATGTGGGGTACTCAACGTTTTGTTACCGGTGATGATTCCACCAATAACTGGTGGGTCGCATTGTTGAGCTTTGGCGAAGGCTGGCACAATAACCATCACGCCCATCCGCGCTCGGCTCGGCATGGGTTGGCCTGGTACGAAGTCGACGTCAACTGGTATGGCATAAAAGTTCTGCAATGGCTCGGGCTGGCAAAGGGCATTCGCCTCGTAAAAGGGGAAGCACGGAACCTTAAGGTGCTGCGTAAGGCGGCTTAGCTCGAAGATAAGAATTAGTTTTTCGGGAAACCTACCATTAAGATTTATCATTGGTCATTTATCATTTGTCATTATTGGTCATTGTCATCGGGAAATGACCAATGACAAATGACCAATGACCAATGACCAATGATAAATTCCCCTGCTCCCTTCATTGGTTCTTGATCTTCATTTACAATTCAGTGCATGCGAGTAAGTGGTCGCCGCCAATCGGTCATCTTCTTTATTTCGTTGGGCGCCTGTCTGGTGGCGTTTGCGACCGCGCTAAATGTCGGCTGGATCCTCCTCAGCTGGCGCGAGGTGGCACTCCTGGTTCTGGGCATTGTCTTCTTTCTGTTGATTATCTTTGGCCTGGTTCTCAACACAACCTTCCTGATTCGTGAAATTAGACGAAACGAACAGCACGACGCCTTCATAAACGCGGTCACCCACGAGCTAAAAACTCCCATCGCTTCAATTCGGCTGTATCTTGAGACCCTTAAGACCCGCGAAGTTGATGAGGAGCGAAGAAAGGTCTTCTATGATGTCATGCTCGCCGATAGTGATCGGCTGTTGCAAACGGTCGAACAGGTCCTCCGTGCGGGACGGGCAGGTCATCGCCGCGCCGGGATAAATGCGGCCATTCTCGATCTGGGCGAGTTGGTTTGCGAATGCCTAAACCTGGCCCGGGTGCGCTACAACCTGAATGGCGACTCGTTGAGCTTCGTGGAATTGCTAAATGGCGATAAGGCCAAAGTGGCTGGAGATGCAGATGAGTTACGCGCCGCTGTATCCAATCTGCTGGATAATGCCGTCAAGTATTCGGAGAAAGATGTGCTGGTGCGAGTTGAACTGGCAGCCATCGACAAAGAGCGGGTTGCTTTACGCATCGCAGACCAGGGAATCGGAATTCCCAGCGCCCAGCTAAAAGTAATCTTCAAGCGCTTTTATCGAGTACCAGGACGGTTTATGGCCAAAGTCAAAGGCACGGGTCTGGGTCTCTTTATCGTGCGCTCGGTGGTGGAAAAGCATGGAGGTCGGGTCTTTGCCGAGAGTGCCGGTTTGGGCCAGGGAAGCACCTTTACAATTCAACTGCCGCGGGCGCGAAACTCATGAGTGAGGTTCTGATCGTTGAAGACGAAAGGCATCTCGCTGAAGGTTTGCAGTTCAACCTCGAGGCCGAGGGTTATTCAGTAGCCGCCGTCAGCGATGGTGAAACCGCCCTTTCACTATTGCTTGACCAGCAGAAAACCTACGATTTGATTATTCTCGATGTAATGCTTCCCGGCAAAGATGGTTTTGAGGTTGCCGCGGAGTTGCGTGCTGCCGGCAACTTTGTCCCCGTGCTTATGCTCACTGCACGTGGGCGCGCCGACGATGTTTTGAGAGGGTTCGAATCGGGCGCCGACGACTATTTACCAAAACCGTTTGAGCTTTCGGTGCTCCTGGCGCGTCTGCATGCGCTTTTGCGCCGGCGGGAATGGTTTCAGCGAGACAGAATGGAGCAGCAGGCCCCGGTTGATACCGGTGCACTGAGCGGGGATCGCTTTAGCTTCGCCCAAAAAACCATAGATTTTACCAACCTCGAGTTAAGTTCGCGCGGCCAGACGATCCGGCTCACTTTGATGGAAGCGGAACTATTACGTTACCTGGTGGAGCACGAAGGTGCAGTGGTGTCGCGCAAGGCGATCCTGGAGGAGGTTTGGGGCCTGCACGAGGACACCGACACACGGGCCATCGATAATTTTGTGGTTAGGCTCCGACGATACATCGAGGACGAGCCCTCACAGCCCCGGCACCTGTTGACCGTGAGAGGCGTCGGTTACAGGTTTGTCGCAGCCAGCGTCAATTAAGGGCTGTCAAAATCGATCCTCGAACTCCCAGCAAGTCTGTAAAATCTTTTGAATAGATGGCATCTACCTTGCGCACACGCGACACGGTGTCCACCAGTTCATCCCTGGAAATGAAACCATTTTCAGTATGTGCGATGGCCCAGAGAGGAATGTGCGAGGCGGTTCGCAGCAGATCTTCGACAAAATCCAGGTACTGTTGTTTGCTCTGAATACGCGAACCCAGCCGGCCGGCGCGCTGGCCATCAAGGTCTCTCCAGAAAGTGTTACCTCCCCGCAACCACTCCTCGCGCCAGCCCACTACAGTAGTCCGAACCGGATCAGACTGAATTACAGCGGTTGGTAATCTCAGGAATAGCAGGTCAGTGTGATGGCGCTCGGCGACGAATAATCGGACATCCAAATTGCTGCTCTGGTTGCGTAAAGAGTTATCGTAAGGGCACGAGAGCATTTCCGCTACTGCCAGCTGAAACACGCGCGCCAGCGAAAAAGGCTCGCGCAAACCTCTGGTGTCTTCGTTGAAGGCAAGCGCATAGTCGCCAGCAATCATTCCCGCCGTCAGGGCCAGCGCCCTTTTGTAACTGCTGTGCAACCGCTCAACATTGTTCCGGATGTTGTCAAACCAGCAGGCATCAGCCTCGTTAAACCAGTTGAGTAAGGCAGCATTTTCCAGATCATCCCGCGGCACGTAAGCATCATCCAGGATTTTTGCCAGATCATCTTCGTCCAGCGCCTCTTCACAATTCTCCACCAAAGCGGTTGCCTTCGTATATGACCAGAGCATTGGATCATTAGCTGCCACTCGCACTTTCCAGCGCTTTAGCTGCACACATAAATCAGGTTCGCCGGTGAAGGGCAGACCGACTGACAAGAATTTCAGCCGCCGGAGTACGCCCAACTCAAACGCCAGCCAGCCATTGGAGAAAGTAACAGGTGAGCTGATCCCACCTTGAGCAAAACTTGTGGCCGCGGTAATCATCGGTACAAGGAATTATCACCAGTAGCGTACGACCGGAGTTCTGGTATTGACTCCAGTGACAGCAGCGCCCGTACGACCAGGGGATCGAATTCTATACCCGCACGCAAGACAATTTCCCGTTTGGCACGTTCACTACTTCGTGCCGGGCGAAACGGTCGAACGTCGGTCAGGGCAGCATAAGCATCTGTCACATGCAGGATCCTGGCAGCCAGGGGAATCTCTTCGCGACGGAGGGCATCGGGATAACCGCAGCCGTTCCACCACTCGTGATGCCAGCGCACGAGTAATTGAGCCGGGCGATCGGCACCTACTCTCGCGGCTTCTTTTTCGCCGATTACGGGGTGGCGAGTAAGATCTTCGCGCTCTTCATCCGTGAGTGAGCCTTCTCGCTGAATGTAATCACGTTCCATCGCTACTTCGCCGAGATCGTGCAAAAGCGAGGCGGTTTGTAAAGAGGTCCGATCCTGTTGTGCCAGGTGAAAAACCCCGGCAAGCTCCGCGGCAATAGCCGCAATCCGAACTGCATGGGGATTTGCATAACGCTCGAAAGCGTCAGCCACACCGGCCAGCTGAACGAACGCATCACGCGCCTCAATCGCCCTGGGTTGATTCATCGTAAGCGCCATCTGCTTACCACCCTGCGGGTTGACCTCACATTAGTTGTTTTAGCAATTCCTTAGCTTCCAGGTTGCCGGGCTCGAGTGTCAAGGCCCGTTTCGCTTCAGCTTGAGCCCGTCGCCCGAAACCCAGATCCCGGTAAAGTTGCGCCAGCATCACCCGGTACTCTGCGATTGAAGGCGCTAACCGGACGGCCTCCTGAAGTTCGGCCTCCGCCGCATGGCGGGTCTTTGCATTTGCTGCCAGGGCTTTACCGTAGAAAGCACGATAGCGGGAATCCCCCGGAACTGCACGCGCTGCTGAAGCAAGCAAGCTTACCGCGGTATTGAACTGTCCCTGGCGGAGGGCTGCCATACCATCGTTAAAGCTTCGTTCGGCGCGCTCACCAGCGGTGCCCGCAGGTTGCTCGGGTCTGCTGGCGGTAGTCGCTGGCGCGGACGGCGTCTGGCGCTCCCTGCTCTTCAAGGCCGCCAGTTTGGCATCGTAAGAATTGCGCGAGCCTGGGTTCATCAAGGTTTCGTAGGCCTGGGTTATCCGTGCAAAGTTCGATTCCAGCCTGGTGTGCAGCGCGCTGTCCTGAATTCCCCGGAATCTATCAGGATGGTATTTGCGAGCCACGCCGTAGTAAGCCTGTTTGACGTCCGCTGCCGGCGTGTTCGGATTCACACTGAGTACCTCGTAGTAATTGCTGGCGGCCTCTATGCGTACGAGAAAATCCTTCAAGTCCTCTTCAGGGCTTGGTTCATTTACTGGCGCTGGCGGAGCCGGAACAGGTTCCGCAATAATTTCTCGTTGTGGCTCCGTCCGCAGCTCAAAGGCACTTTGCCTATCCTTTCGCTTCAAATAGCCCGCAAGCGATAAGGCGTAAATGGTGCGCAATGCCTCAGCTTCGGGCAGTCCGCATACGGTTATCAGCTCACCCACCTTAATCTCACCCTCTACTCGCGATAGGAGGAAGCCCTCGGTTGGTGAGAGACCGTTGTAATTATCATAGCTGGCCCCCTGGGAGATCACTTCATCTCGGTTCTGAAATGTCCCCGGTGGAAGGGGCAACCGTGCCTGGCGCGCTCGCTCCATCAGATTGATTACATTGACAGCTACCCTAAATGATTCGTTTAAGCGCGTGGCTATCTCAAAATTCCACTTCCCCTCAGTCCAGAGCAGGGCCATTTGCAAAACTTCAGAAACCAGGTTTCCAAGCACGGATTGAATGGTTGCAAAGTCCACGATTTTGGCCTGGCACAGAGCAGAGGCAAGCGACAGATCTGAGCGCTTATCAAACCCCTCCAGTTGGGAATCTGTTACCAGTTGCCTGTTCTTTAGCTCCTCCGCCAGTCTAAGACTTCGAACGTTAGAAGCCGCATAAACAATGTTACCTACCTCAAAGTAGATCGCGACCTTGCCGTGCGTCTGCTCCAGGCGCAAGCAGCCGGACTGTTTTTTCTCACAAAGTTCGCTGATGAGTTCGCCGAGCGGGTGCTCGCTCAATTGACCGTTCATTTGGCGCGGTAATACTGATTCCGAGGGGGTGGCATTTCGGCGAGTGGAAAACTCCCTCAGGCATCATATCGCACCAGGACTACAAAAAAGAAGTAAGACTTTTGACACGATTTTGGCGTGGTTCTATATTGATGTAACCGAACGCCTTAGTGGTTTTCGTGCTGAGCCAAAGGCACCTTCCGTTACTGCTGGGGATGTAGGATTTTCGCAAATGGTCGGGAAACGCCGCAAAAGCCCATCCAAGGTCAATGGGAAACAGCCGGATGTATCCGCGGCCGAAAATGATAACGATGCTAACCAGCGCGTTGAGCATCTGATCGATCAATTAAGGGAACGTAGCGCAGCGTTGGAAGCCGCCAATAGTGAGCTTCGGCGTGTTTCCCACTACCGCTCGTTGTTTCTGGCGCGCATGTCACACGAGTTGCGCACTCCGCTCACTTCAATACTGGGATTTAGTGAGATCCTGTTGGAACAGGAGCAGCTCAGCGATACGCAGCGCCGGTTTTGCCAGAAAATTCAGAATTCTGGCTTGCAACTGCAGGCCAGTTTGGATCAGCTGGTGGATCTTTCTCGTCTCGAGGCGGGTCAGCAAGAGCTTTTTCTACAAGAGTTTCCTCTTTCGGAGATGTTGCGCGATTCGTGTGCGGCCCTGTCCCGACAAGCTCAGAAGCACGGCGTGAGTTTGAAATATGAGCTGGCTCCTGACCTGACCACGGTAGTCTCAGATCGAGGCAAATTGCGCCAGATCATTTACAACTTCCTTGCGTGGGCCATTAGTCGAAGCCAACCCGGGCAGCAGGTAAACATTTGGGGCGAAGTGAATTCCCGCAACCAGCTGGTGCTGCGAATTTCCGATCATGGCAAAACCACCAAGAACGCAGCCCGAGTGTTCGACTCAGAAGAGCCTTCCGGTGAGGCAGATGTAAACGAACTGGGAATCCTTATCGCTCGGCGACTCGTAGAAATGTTGAAGGGCAATGTAGCTTTGCGAAAACCCAAAAACGGTGGCCTGGAAGTCAACCTTCAGGTCCCGGCTCGTCCAGCGAAGGAATATTCTGCCCCGAATGGCTGATATCATAATCCGTGAATGCACGACGATTGACGAACTGGATCGCTGTGTATCTCTCCAGCGCGAGGTCTTTGGCCTACCGGAAATTGAGATCTCCCCGCGCCGTCATTTGATAGTCTCGCGCCAGGCTGGGGGCTGGACTTTGGGAGCTTTCCAGGAGCAGAGGCTGGTGGGCTTTGTGCACAACATGCTGGCCATTCGCGGTAACGACGAGATCATTGGCTACTCACATATGATGGCCGTCGCCAAAGATTTTCAGAATAAGGGTGTGGGCGCGCAATTGAAGTGGGCCCAGCGAGCTCGGGCCCTGGCGGAGGGACGACGATTCATTAAGTGGACCTGGGACCCGATGCAAGCCCGGAACGCTCACTTTAACCTCAACCGCCTGGGTGTTACGGCGCGAAGCTACGCGGCTAACTTTTATGGAACCGATTACGTGACCGACCCTTCGCAACTGCTTGAGAATGCCCCGGGATTGCAGAGCGATCGCTTACTCGCCGGTTGGGAGCTCGAGTCATCCAGGGTAAAAGCGCTCGAGGCCGGGGGCTCAAATGCCATCACGGCCGAGCCGGCTATTAAGATTCCCATCCCGGGAGACTGGGGGGCGTTGATCAAGCGGGACGTGAAATCCGCCCGGCACGAGCAAGAACGCGTGCGGACAGCGTTCGGAGATGCGTTTGCCGCCGGCTTGGTTTGCGCGAGGTTTGAGCGTAGTGATGACTTTCCCTGTTATTTACTGTACGAAGCAGAACAGTTAACCTGAACCGAATACTGCTTTCATGACTGATTCCTTTAGCCGATATGATCGTTATGTCGACCGGCAAGCGCGGAATTTCATCGAGCGCTTGCAGGCGATTTGTCGGATGCCTTCGGTAGCAGCACGCGGGACAGGAATGCGCGTGATGGCTGATGCCGTTGAGCAGATGATGAAGCGTGTGGGAATTGGCACTCGCACGTTCCGGGTGGGTACCGGTTATCCAATTATCTATGGAGAGTGCGGCAGCGGCCCGCAGAGCTTTATTGTCTATGGTCATTACGATGTGCAGCCGGTCGGCCAGTTAACGGATTGGTCAGCTGGACCCTTTGCGGCTTCCATAATCGACAGCAAGCTCTTTGCCCGGGGCGCGTCCAACAGCAAGGGAGATCTGGTTGCACGAGTGGCAGCGGTCGAGGCCTATCAAAAAACGTTTGGCAAGGTTCCGGTATCGCTACGGTTTGTAGTTGAGGGCGAAGATGGCATCGGCAGCCCCAGTCTGTATCGCTTCACCACTGAGCATCCGGAGTTGCTCAAAGCCGAGGGGTGCATTTGGGATGAAGGTTACCGTGACACACGTGAGCGACCAGTAATCAGTCTGGGATTCAAGGGCATAACATTCCTGGAATTGTGGGCTCATGGGGCGCGGTCCGATTTGCATTCGAAGTGGGGAGGAATCGTTCCCAATCCTGCCTGGCGCCTGGTCCAGGCACTGGCCACGATCACTTCGCCAAAAGGAGTAATTACCATAGATGGATTCTCATCCTATCTGGCACCAATCAGCGAAGAGGACGCTGAGGCTTTACGATCGATCGAAATGGATGAGGAGGGGCTCAAGCGCGAGTTTCGCATTGGAGGTTGGGTGCGCTCGATGAAGGGTTCGGCACTCGTAAAAGAGCATATCTTTGGGCCCACTTGCACCATCTGTGGTTTTCAGACCGGCCACACTGATGCCGGTCCAAAGACCGTCCTGCCCAGTACCGCGATGGCCAGACTAGACTTTCGCCTGGTGCCCGATTTGACACCACAGTTGGTTGTTGAACTGCTGCGGGCCCATCTGGACGTGCGTGGGTTTAAAGACATAGAGATTACAGAGCTTGGCAGTGCGCCGTTGGCGAAATCGCCGGCAAAGTCAATCGTGGCGCGCGCGGTAATTGACTCGGCGACGGAAATCTACGGGATGCCGGCGATGGTTTACCCGATGGACCCCTCGAGTGGGCCGGTCGGAGCCGTTTGTGGGATCAGTGAACCGCCGACCCCTGTCGCTTCCTTTGGTACTAGCTATGCCGGTTCAAGACCTCACGGGCCCGACGAGAACATTCGTCTGGACGATTTTCTGCAGAGCATTAAGTTGATTGGCCGGGTAATTCACAAACTGGCCGAAGCCCACTCGAAATCCGATCGCGAGGTTCCCGCCGCCGAAGTGGAAGATAAGCGCATAACTGCTAAACTGGGGCGCTAAACAGGCATGGCCCGAGAGGCAATCCAGTTGGCGGCCACACAAGCTACCATTCGGAAAATCGAAAAACTGCGTGACGAAATCAGACGTCACGAAGAGTTGTACTATGTCCAGGATAACCCGGAGATTTCAGACCGAGAATACGACGAGTTGGTCGAGCGGTTGCAACAGCTGGAAGCCGAGCATCCTGAACTGATCACTCCTGACAGTCCAACCCAGCGCGTGGGTGGCCGTCCCGCCGAAGGCTTTCCCGAAGTGCTTCATCTACGGCCGATGCTCTCGCTCGATAATAGTTACAACATTGACGAGTTGCGTGCCTTTGATGAGCGTTGCCGCCGACTTTCCGATGGACGGGAGCTCGATTATGTTGCGGAATTGAAGATTGATGGTCTCTCTTTGTCGCTGCACTATGAGAAAAGCATCCTGACCCGCGCCGTAACTCGTGGTGATGGCCGGAGGGGCGAAGACGTGACGCAAAACGCACGTACGATTCGTAGTATTCCCCTAAGCCTGCGCAAAACCGGAGAGGGAATTGGGAATGTTTTAGAGGTGCGTGGCGAAGCTTTTATTCCCCGCAACGTTTTTGAGCAGATAAACGCGGAACGCGAAGAAGAGGGCGAACCAAAGTTCGCTAATGCTCGGAATGCAGCGGCCGGAACCATCCGGCAACTCGACTCTCGGATAGTTGCCTCACGCCGGCTGGATATGTTCGCCTACGATCTGATAGCTCTTGAACGTAAACCGTTTGCCACTCACTGGCAAGCATTGAACTGGCTTGAGAAAGCCGGTTTGCGGGTGAATCCGCATCGAGCGTTGTGTCAGTCAATCGACAAGGTCATTGATTTTGCAAACGAGATGGAAGGCAGACGTGACGAGCTGGGATACGAGATTGATGGCCTGGTCGTCAAAGTAAACTCCACTGCCCTGCACGAGGAGTTTGGCAGTACACAGAAGGCCCCGCGCTGGGCGATTGCCTATAAGTATCCGGCCCGGCAAGCCACTACCCGTGTGCTTTCAATTCACGTTCAGGTAGGACGGACCGGGGCCCTAACTCCGGTGGCCACTTTGGAGCCCGTTTTCCTTGCTGGAACAACGGTTTCTCGGGCCACATTGCATAACGAAGACGAAATCAAACGCTTAGGCGTCCGCATTGGCGACTGGGTGCAAATCGAAAAGAGCGGCGACATCATTCCCAAAGTACTGCAAGTGGTTACTTCGCGCCGAACCGGGGAAGAGAAGCGGTTTCGTATGCCCAAAGAATGCCCTGTCTGCGGCGGAGCAATCTCGCGGCCCGAGGGCGAGGTGGTATCCCGCTGCGTAGCCGCAGACTGTGCTGCCCAGCTGAAGGGCAGCTTATTGCACTTCGCTTCGCGTAGGGCAATGAGGATCGAGGGGTTAGGTGATGTACTCGCCGATCAACTGGTCGAAAAGGGTCTGATTAAGGACGTCGGAGATCTATATAAATTGACTTGGGAAGATTTGGCTAATCTGCCGCGCATGGCAAAAAAGTCGGCTTCGAATCTCTCAAAGCAGATCGAGGCCAGCAAGTCACGCGACCTTTCGAACCTGGTCTACGCGCTGGGCATTCGTCATGTCGGCGAACGGACTGCGGCTCTTCTGTCCAATCATTTTGGCTCGCTGGAATGTCTACGGAAGGCCACCGTCGAAGAACTCGATGAAGTTCCTGAGATTGGCTTAACGGTGGCCCAGAGCGTTCGCGACTGGTTTGAGGATGAAGGAAATGCAGACCTGACAGAAAGGTTAAGCACCGCCGGGGTGCGGACTGAAATTGAGCGTCACAAGGCCCGGGCAGTTGACGAAAAGTTCGCCGGCAAGTTATTTGTCCTGACGGGAAAACTTGATGGCCTGACCAGGGACGAGGCTCGTGCCTTAATAGAGGCGAAGGGTGGGCGAGTGACTTCGTCTGTAAGTAAAAAGACCGACTTTGTAGTGGCCGGTGAAGAGGCTGGGTCTAAATTGGATAAAGCCCAGGAGCTCGGTGTTCTGGTCATCAATGAAGCGGATTTTGTAAAGATGCTGAAATAACGCTTTCAGGCTCGAATATCGTTACAAGGGAGAAGCAATGGAATCTGAACGGCCTAAGGCTCCAAAACTGGAACTGCTTTATACACTATTTTGTGATGACGTCCGTCTCGAGGCAGGAAACAAGCTCTCGCTGATGGGAGTCTTCCAGAACATAATGGTGCAACAGCTTCCGGTCTCGCTCATTAAGTTTGCAATTGTCAATCACTGGCGGGGTGAAGGTGATTATCTTTCTGAAGTGCGTATCCTTACTCCCGACCGAAAGCAGCCGGTCGTTGTCTCGCAGCCCACTCGCTTCCAGATTGCGGAAGGAGGCTTCGCTGACAACATCAGCTTCTTTGTAAACGTTACTTTTCCGGCGGCCGGACAGTACTGGGTGCAAACCCTCATCAACTCGAATCTGTTTGACGAGCAGCCGCTAACTATTACCGACGGTCGTGAATCCCAGGCTGAAGGTGCTTTTGACGTGGTTCACTGAAACCCGGCTCAGGAGTGGATTTCAATCTTGTAAAGCTTAATTTTTGAATTAAGTGTAGTTGGTTTGATGTTCAGGAGCTCAGCTGCCCGGGCTTGATTTCCCCGAGTTTGTTCCAGGGCCATCCTAATAAGACCAGTTTCAAACTGCGTGACTTCTTCATAGAAGTCTATCCCTTTCGAGAGATCGAGGGTCTGCGTTTTGCGAGCCTGATCCGCGAAAAACTTGTCTTGCGCCAACTGTTCAGCTTCTTGCAACAGACTTGTAGCCAGCTCCACCATGTGTTGCACGCGGTTGCGAACGGGCCTTTCGGCTAGCCGAAGGTGAAGATTCCGCTGTGAGTTCTGACCTGCTTTTTGTTTCTGGTCGGGTTCGGTTAGTGTGGCTTGTTCCGTGCTCATTTCTTTCCCCCTTCTAGACTGGCTATCTAATAGGAAGACACCGGGCTCGAGGATTCCGTGGCAACTTTTTTGGGGTGCCAGGGGTGCCTATTCGTTTTAAGAACGAATAAAAAGCGAGTCGGGTTCACACCGGCTCGCCAGATATTGCTGAATGATTGGTGCGGATGAGAGGACTTGAACCTCCACGATGTCACCATCACAGGCTTCTGAGACCTGCGCGTCTGCCAGTTCCGCCACATCCGCAAATGGGCCGTTTCATTATGCGAACGGGTTTAGAGTGTGTCAAGAAGGCCCCAGGTTGCCTGTTTCGGCCCGCGGGATAATCAAAAATGGGAGTTGGGAACCAACGTCTTGCCGCGGACAGAAATCAGCACAGTTTCAAGCTGCAAACTAGCCCGCTCAACTTTCGCTACCACACAACTCTCAGATGAACCATTCAAGCCCAGTCAATTGACTGTTTGGGGCGGTTGCATTTTCGAGCTTTTTTATGGTTTTGTTACAAGTCAACCGAAACGCAGCATGGCCGAATTGGATCCATCTCCCGAAGTTTTGCAAGAACGTTTGGAAAGCGTTCGGGAGCGTGTCGCCAGGGCTGCGGCCAGAGCAGCCAGAAGTCCCGAGGAAATCAAGATTATTGCAATCAGCAAGACCCATCCGGTCGCGCTCATGCAGGCCGCTTTGGAAGCAGGTGTCGCGCATCTCGGAGAAAACCGGGTACAGGAAGCTGAAGCCAAGATTAATGAGCTTGGGCGAGAGGCTGCGCAGTGGCATCTGGTAGGCCATCTCCAGACCAACAAGGCACGCCGAGCAGTCCGACTGTTTGATTGCATTCACTCGCTCGACTCGGCCGGCCTGGCCACCCGGCTTGAGCGAATCTGTGAGGAGGAACAGTTGGAACGGCTCCCAGTTTTGGTCCAGGTCGATCTTGCTCACGAAGCGACCAAGAGCGGCATCACACAAGATGAACTGCCTCTGTTGGTTCAGGCGCTGAGAGAGTGTTCCCGGTTGAGGTTCGTTGGTTTGATGACCGTGCCCCCCTTTTTCGATAACCCCGAAGAGGTGCGTCCTTACTTTGGAAGGTTGCGTGGGCTCCGAGACGAGCTCCAGAGCGAGGGGGCCTTTGGTGACCTTCCCGGGGAGCTTTCAATGGGTATGACTCACGATTTTGAGGTAGCAGTGGAAGAAGGGGCTACAATGGTACGGATTGGTACCGCCATCTTTGGCGAGCGTGCTAATGCGCCCCTGGCTGAGGCATGAGTGTGAAACTCCACGGGACAAGCCCGTGGCATCTTCTCTTTTGGTATGACCTTTCAGTAGTAGCGAACGTGAAACTCCACGGGACAATTCCGTGGCATCGTTGAGAAAAGGTAAATCTCCAAGATGGTGATAATTGAGCGAACCTATTTGTTTGTGACCTGGGCAGTGATTGCTGTAATCATTGCCACCATACTTCTGATGCTTTTACGCTTGCTAGTGCTCCAGGCCGATTTGAATCCTTTTGGGTGGGTAACTCGAACCACTCGACACCTCACCGATCCGGTAATCGCGCCTGTGAGAAGAGGTCTGGTAGGCTTTGGCATCGATCCAAAGTTCTCGCCCCTGGTCACGATACTCATCACCATTCTTCTGGGTTGGTTTATTCTCCAATTGGTCGCCAGTATGGCGAATACGCTGATTGGCGTCCTCTTAAGTGTAGGGTCTCAGGCGGTCGTCCCGATCTTTGGTTATATCCTGTATGGTTTGATCGATTTTTACGTGCTGCTCATCTTCATCCGTATAATCTTTTCCTGGGCAATGATTAGTTACTCGAATCGGGTGATGAGGTTTCTGATTGATGTGACTGAACCGCTGCTGGCCCCATTGCGAAGGATCGTCCCACGATTGGGAATGTTTGACATTTCTCCCATAGTGGCATTCCTGATCCTTTGGTTATTTAAAGCCGCGATTGCCGGCACCCTCCTGGCCAACTACCGGGTGAGCTTCCTTGATTGATGCGGCTCAGAAAAATGGTCAAGTGTTCGGAAAGAGATGGAAGATTGTTCTTTAAGGTACGGGTTGTGCCAAAAGCCTCAAACAGGGAGATAGTTGGTGAATATGACGGTGGCTTGCGGATCCGGGTGGCTGCACCTCCAGCCGATAGCGCCGCAAATAATGAGTTGATTCGTGTCCTGGCTAAAGCCTTTGGCTTGCCACCGCGAGCGGTTGAAATCTCTGCAGGCCATTCGTCTCGTATTAAGCAAGTTAGGGTACTTGGAGCCAGCCGAGCCGATCTGGAAAGACTGATAAACGCTCCGAGCAATCTCCGCTGAGTATGTCAACCGGAATGGAACCTTCCCAATCTTCTCTGCTGGGACAAACCATTGCCCACTACCGGGTACTGCAAAAACTTGGGGCCGGGGGAATGGGTGAAGTCTACCTTGCCGAGGATAGCAAGCTCGGACGCAGAGTTGCCCTTAAACTTCTGAGCGAGGAATACCTGGCCGATAAAGATCGCCTGCATCGTTTCGAGCAAGAGGCCTGTGCGGCCTCAGCCTTAAATCACCCGAACATCCTGACAATTTACGAAGTGGGGATGCACGAGGGTCACCATTTCATTGCCACTGAATTCATAGATGGAGTGACCTTGCGCCAAAAAATGGCCGACTCGATTTTGGAAACTCCAACTATTCTGGAGATCTCTATCCAGATCGCCAGCGCCCTCGAGGAAGCCCACGCCGCCAACATTCTGCACCGCGATATTAAACCCGAAAACGTGATGGTGAGACGCAGCGGGCTGGTAAAGCTTCTGGATTTCGGCCTGGCAAAGCTAACGGAAAAGGAACGATCCTTAACCGATACTGAAGCTTCGACCAGAGTGCTGGTGCAAACCGAAACCGGCGTGGTGATGGGAACCTCGCGTTACATGTCGCCGGAACAGACCCGCGGCCACGGTTTGGACGTTCGCAGCGACATCTGGAGTTTCGGCGTCCTGATGTACGAGCTGATAGCTGGAAGGGCCCCATTCGATGGAGAGAACCCTACGGATGTCCTGGTTGCCATTACGCAGAAAGAGCCTCCGGCTTTGGCAAGGTTTGCTCCCAATGCGCCCGCCGAACTGGAGTGGATTGTCAATAAGGCGCTCCGCAAGGAACGAGACGAACGCTACCAGACGGTGAAGGAATTGTTGACGGACTTGCGCCGGCTGAAGCAGCGACTGGAGTTTGAAGCGGAATTGGAACGTTCGGTCGCTCCCGAAACATTGAGTTCGATCCGGACTACGAGTGGAGCGTCCGCTTTCTCGACAGCAGCCGGCTCGACCACCACCCGGCCCGCGGTGCAGCCTGCACTTTCGAGTGCTGAATACATCGTAAAGGAGATCAAGAGACACAAATTAGGAGCTGGAATAGTCGCCTTGCTGTTTGTGGCGGTATTTGCTATCGGACTCTTCTTCTACCTGAAGCCAGCCCAGGGGCTAACCAGCCGGGACACGATCTTGCTGGCGGATTTCGTCAATACGACCGGCGAGCCGGTCTTTGACGGCACTCTAAAACAGGCGCTTGCCGTACAGCTGGGACAATCGCCCTTCTTGAACATCCTGCCCGAAGAGCGAATCCGCGAAACCTTGCGTTTCATGGGTCGTTCGCCTGACGACCGCATAACCAGGGATGTGGGACGTGAGATTTGTGAGCGACAGGGCATTAAAGCACTTCTGGTGGGGTCGATCTCGCCATTGGGTAGTAATTATGTCATCACGCTCGAAGCGCTGAACGGTCAAACTGGTGAAGCAATTGCACGCGAACAGGTTGAAGCCAACGGCAAGGAGCAGGTGCTTTCCGCGCTAGGTAAAGCGGCTTCAAACCTGCGCCAGAGACTTGGCGAATCGCTCGCGTCGATTAAGAAGTTTGATGTCGCTGTCGAACAAGCCACCACTTCTTCGCTCGAAGCTTTGAAAGCCTACGCCTCTGGAAATGAGCAAAGAGCGAAAGGCAAGATACTGGAGTCGGCGGCCTTCTATAAACGCGCGATTGAGCTCGATCCAAATTTTGCCATGGCTCACGCTCGGCTGGCAGTCTTTTATGGTAACAGCGCCCAGCTTGAACTAGCCAAAGAGTATGCTCAAAAGGCTTTTGACTTGCGTGAACGCGTAAGCGAACGGGAAAACGTCTATATTTCGGAAAAGTATTACAACTATGTGACTGGCGAAGTTGACAAGGCGATCGAAGTACTGCAAAGGTGGGCCCAAACCTACCCAAACGATTTCATTCCCCGCAACAACCTGGCTGTCAACTACTCTTATGTGGGACGTTATGAAGAGGCTTTGAAGGAGGCTCTCGAAGCAGCGCGACTTGATCCCACCAATCTGACTGCTGCTACAAATGTTATTGACAGGTTTATCGCTCTCGGTCGTTTGGATGAGGCCCAACAAAAACTTGACGAAGTTCGAACGCGTAACCCTGATGCCCCTCAGGTTCACTTTCCCAGCTATACCCTGGCTCTGATTCGAGGTGATCAGGCTCAGATGGAGCGCGAGGTTCAATGGGCTGCGGGCAAATACTTCGAATCGGATATGTTACGACATGAGGCTGGAAGGGCTTTCATGACGGGCCAATTACAACGAGCCGAACAATACATTCGTCGAAGTTTGGACCTATACAGCACTCAGGAGCGCAAGGAAAATGCCTCACAGATGGTAGCCAACCTCGCTCTCACCCAGGCTGTTTTTGGTGACTGCCAAAAAGCCAAAGCCAGCGCCGAAGAGGGAATGAAGCTATCGCGTGGCCGGATTGAGATTACCTCGGCCGCAATGGCTTTCGCGATCTGCAATGCTGCGTCACAAAGTCAGGCATTGGTTGACGAAGCCTACAGGCAATATCCAAAAGACACCGGGGTCAGCGTCATAGGCCTGCCCATGGTGCGCGCCCTGCTGGAGATATCACGCGGCAATGCCGCGAACGCTTTGCAAATAATGGAAGCCACCCGCCGTTATGATCGCGGACTGATGGCCGGACACTGGAATGGTTACATTCGCGGGTTGGCCCACCTAAAGCTACAAGCCGGGGCGGAGGCGGCTGCAGAATTCCAGAGCATTTTGGACCATCCACAAATCGAGGTTGGTTCACCACTACATGCCCTGGCGCACCTCGGTTTGGCCCGAGCAGCAGCCTTGAGAGGCGATACGGCTTTAAGCCGAAGGAAGTATCAGGATCTATTTGCGCTTTGGAAAGATGCTGATCCGAAATTGCCAGTGCTGCTTGAGGCAAGGAAAGAGTACGAGGCAATACAGTAAGTTGATTCAGCAACCGATTTTCGCGATGGGAAAGGCTGTTTTGTCAGGTTTGCTGGTGTGATATAGTCGCTTTACCGCAGCAAAATCTCTTCTCAGCTGCTGAAGGATTTCCACACTTATGTCAGGACATTCGAAGTGGCACAGTATCAAGCATAAGAAAGGCGCGCTGGACGCCAAACGCGGCAAACTCTTTACCAAGTTCATTAAGGAGATTACAGTCGCAGCCCGCACCGGTGGCGGTGACCCAAATGGAAACGCGCGCCTGAGAAAGGCGATTCTCGACGCCAAGGCTGGCAATATGCCCAACGACACCATCGAGCGGGCCATCCGCCGCGGCACCGGCGAGGAGGAGGGTGTTCACTATGAAGAGATCACCTATGAAGGTTATGGCCCAGGCGGTGTAGCTTTGCTGATCGAAGCTATGACCGATAATCGCAATCGCACGGTGGCGGAAATTCGTCATTTGTTTTCGAAGAATGGGGGAAACCTTGGCGAGAGCGGCTCGGTAGGTTGGATGTTCGAGAAAAAAGGCTACATCATCGTGGATAAAGCGGCCAAAGCTGAGGAGGAGCT
>Ga0187892_10006019_pt1 | contig 18459 bp, 19 predicted proteins | sample MA1701073metaG_FD_139345 | JGI IMG/M metagenome (GOLD analysis project Ga0187892, IMG submission 139345) | Bio-ooze microbial communities from a basaltic lava cave in the Kipuka Kanohina Cave System on the Island of Hawaii, USA - MA170107-3 metaG ... | reverse complement strand
CTCTGGGTCTGGTCGTGCGGTCACTCACGCTGTCCTCACGGCAAGTTTATGGCTCAAGGCTGCACTCCTGGCAAATTTATCCTTCGAGCCGGCCTTTACCTCGTAGACAGACGTACCCCTCAACGCTGGACTTACGCATGTCAACGCGGCAAGGTTATGCTTTCAAAACGGCAAGTTTATCCTTTTAGTCACAATCCCTCCCAGCGAGCCCTCGGGCTTCTGCTTGCCTTTCGCAGACGGATGTCGGTGAGGGTTGTGTGAAGGCCGTCTCTGACAATGCGCCCGTGCCTCAGCTTCACTTCGTGGACGCCATTTGGGCTGCTGGTGTTTCGGTCTCGCAACCCATCGATCAGGAATACTCTCACCCGAGGCAGAGTCAAGAAGGCCTCGCGCGCCCACTTCTCCGTCAATTGCGGTGGCACCATCACCAGGGCAGTAAAGGGTCGTCCCTTGCTGTGAACATAGATGGAGCCGAGCGAGATAAGGGTCTTTCCGGTTCCGCACTCGGCAATGACAGCCCCAGCGCGCGCCAACTCCCAGCGCCTCACCATTCCCATGATGGCCAGCCGCTGAGCGGGGAATGGCTTGCGCAGCAAGTTGTGGATGATAGGTGAAAACCCATCCTCAATGCGGTGTAGTGGAGGGTAGCTTTCGAGGATGCGTTCACCGAGTTCCGTCGCGAACAGCCCGAGATATGTTGCGATACTGTCGGGAGTAGACATAATTTGTTCCTTTGGGCAGTGACTCGAAGGAAATTGCTACAGTTGTTAGCTCGAAGGCAAGAGTGCGCGGTCAGGTGTAGTGCAGGCAGAAGAAACCCAGAACGTGGACAAGCACGCAGGAATGATTATCCGGACACGGTGGTGGATGCCTCTCCAGCGGGTACGAACCCGTAAGAAACATCCCAGTGCAGCGAGTCGTTCTCGGGGGGAATGGAAATTCGTTTCTTTTTGAGACCTGAGGAGATCATCTTCAGGAAATCCTCCTTCGTGCCATAGACCGCAACGGGATGGCAGCCGATTCCAAGCAGAGGATGAATCTTCTGGCCACGCTTTAGCTCCACCATCAGCCAGCCGGCCCACTCAGGCACGACAGGCAAACCGAGTCTCTCGCTCAGCCGATACAGGACAAAGGTTGGATCTGCCTCACACAGGATAGCGCGGCCGTACTCGTCATCGTCGCTGAGATGAACCTGTGCCAGTTCTTTCGAAAGCGCCAATAGGTGGCGATAGGGGCGGGTCCAGCCTGGAGCCATCAACGATCCACGAAAACTCTCGGCGTCTTCACCCAGAGTCACCAGGATCGAAGTCAGGCCCGGTCCTTCGACCGTGAAGGATTCCTGCAGGGCTACGCCAGCCCAGATCGCGGCCAGCTCCTGGTCACTGCCGAAGACGGAAATCAGGTGGGCTCTTCCAGTCTCCCCTTTTGTCGCGGGATGCTCGCCAACAAATCGATCCAGATGCACCTTGATTCGGCTCGCAGCACCGTCTGCGCTCCTGGAAAACTCCAGACTGCCCATCCGCAAGTGAGCGTTCTTCATCGTCCTCATCCTTTCTCACCTAATGTCGCCGTCCGCCCGTCCGCAAATACCAGACTCACCCGATTGGTAAATCTGTCGCGATCACGCTGCGTGACCGTCCCGTCGTCTGCAGTTTCTTCGAAGTGATCCACAACTTTGATCGACTGCCAGTGCGCTATGTGGCGCTTCTCGCCTTCGCCAAAAATACCGTTCAGCATCCCCGCCGTGCACAACAGCCCAATATCTCCGCCATGCAGCGGCGTGAGCGGCCGCCCCTCGATGGTCGCCTGTCGACCGAACAAGAGCCGGTTAGCCTGACGGTAGGCAGAGGACTTCGGAAGCAGGTCCTCAATCTCGTCCAGGGGCAGTCCCTTGTAAACCAGAACCACCGGAGCGCTCTCTGGCACGGTGTATTTGAAGTCAGCTTCTGGCGACATCGGTTGAAGTTCACGAGAATTGCGTGACAGCTTTGCCAGAAGCTGTCGTGCCTCTTGAATCTCGCAATCCCGCAACCGCTCCCGTTCCCGCCGGGTGCGCCGGATGCCGAAGACGACCACTTGGTCAAAGCGAACGGAGTCTGGCGCTGTCAGGCGGCGAATCCGGACTTCCTTAACCTGCGAAGCAAGGATCGTGCAGCAGTCAAGAATCCGGGCCTTCGGAATCACCAGGACGAGAACGCCACCCGGTTTCAACCAGCGATAGCTGTGCTGCAAGAAAGTGCGCTCGGTACGTTGGGCATTTCCTTCGTCGGTCTCAAAGTCATAGGGCGGATTCAAGTAGAGCAATGAGACCGCATCCACGGGACAGGGGACATCAAAGCAACTTCCGTGAATGACGCCATCGGCCAGGCTTCGCGCTTGCTCGGCGCGGTAGGCATCGAGCTCGATGCCGTAGCGGCGCGCTTCCGTGCCCGCTGTGATCCGCGCAAAGGCCGCCCCGTCCCCGATGCAGGGATCCAGAGCTGAGAATTCAGTCAAGGGGAACTCAAGACAATTCCTTATTGCCTGCGCCTCAGTCAACGGCAACGGGTAAAATCCACACTTCAACTTCCCAGCAATTCTCATCCTGTCCTCCACGGGCAGATCCAGAGCAACAAACAAATAGAAGAGGGCAGACACTGCAGATCCGGCGGATACGGCTTGACCCGCTTGGCGGCGAGGCGTATAAGGTCACCCTCTTCTCTTTTGTACTGAAATCCACTAGCCCATTCGAACGGAGATACTCAATGAACAAAGCAGACCTGATCGTGAGAGTCGCCAAAGACGCGGCCATCAACAAAACCCAAGCCGAGACCGTCATCAGTTCTTTCTTGTCCGGTATTGAAGGTGATCTGAAAAAGGGTGGCCGAGTCACCCTGGTTGGTTTTGGAACTTTTTCGGTAGGAAGTCGCAAAGCCAGAACCGGCCGAAATCCTCAGACAGGCCAGCCGCTGAAAATTGCGGCGAGGAAGGTCGCTAAGTTCTCTCCAGGCGCCGGGCTGAAGGCCGCTGTCAATCGCAAGAAGTAAGGGTCTCGACTGCCGAATTGAGTGATGTTGGGCAGCGGAGGGTTACACAATCGCGGAAGGTGCCGCTGGGATCGATTTTAAGTAGGGTTGGACGAATGCGGGATCCAACGTAGTCTCGATCCCAGGTGAGGTAATGCTTTCCAGGCGCCGCTTCACTTCAAGGGCGCCCTTCTTATACACCGTCAAACAGACCAATTCAGGGCCGTCGTATACGGCCCAGTGCCAACGGTCCCACTTTTCTATCTTCAGCTGAAGATAACTCATAGTCTTCCTTTCATCCGTTGGTTGCTTCCTTAGAGACATCATTGTTGGCGCGATCCTTCAAGCTGCTTTCTGCAGCTCGCAGCACATGGATTGCTTCGAGCATCGACTGCCGTGCGTCAAGACTGTCGCTGTAGAAAATCAAACCTGCCAGCTGACCGGACAATTCGTTGAGCCTCTTGTGTAGCTCAAACGGCTTCAAACCCGCCTTGACCTCCGAAACGTCCCACCATGGTCTGTCGGTTTGCATCGTGATCCGTTCCCGCAGACTCGCGGGTTCCCCGGCCGCTGCCTCCTTTTCATCCGAGCCTTCGACTAAGGGAAGTTTCTCTTTGAGCCCACGCGCCAATTGGTGCAACTCTTGGTAAGCTCCACCTTCGTTCTCTTCATTAGATTCTTACTTTAAGAAATCATTGGCCTCGGCAAACTCGATGAGTTGTAGGATCAGGTTTGCTTCTTCGGTTGACAGTCTCGCGATAACATCCATAGATCGACCTCCCTATTCTAGCGGTCCGGACACGACCTCCCGCAGGAGCATCGCCTTCTGAAGACCTCTTAGGCAACGCCGAGCACCCATAATCTCTTTTCTGGCAATTCTTTCAGGCGGGCTCCCGGAGGCTACTTTGCGAAGTAACCACCGGGAGTGAGAGGTGAGTGTTCAGGCTGGCGACCCCCGTTCTTCTCAGTTAGGCCGAGCGGCTCAGGGCCAGCATTGCTATCAGGTCAAAGAATAATGAGCAGCCCAACCCTCTCTTTCAAAGCACGAAACCCGAATTCTCCTGGCGAAAGCGCAAGGTAGCGATCCCACCCAATTACTTTCATCATTTATGCGATAATCTGCAACATCCTCTCGAACGAAGGGCGACGCGTTCCTCCTGCTCTGGCTTTGGGTAGCCACGCGCCTTCGCTCTCTGGACCGATACTTGGGTGCCCCACTGCCGGAGTGGACCCCGTTGCTGGGAATTCTCTTTATTGTCATCGGAGGCGGCCTGGCGCTCACGTGCGTCACACTGTTTATCATTCAAGGACGCGGAACCCCAGCTCCTTTCGATGCTCCTAGGAAATTCGTTGCACTTGGTCCTTACAGGGTCATCCGCAACCCCATGTACATTGGGGGACTGACACTGCTCTTCGGTTTTGGCCTCTACCAGCACTCGAAGGCAATTCTCCTGTTCTGTCCACTTTGGTTTCTTCTCACCCACGCCTTCGTGACCTTCTACGAAGAACCCACGCTGATGAGCAAGTTTGGCTCGGCCTACGACGGATACTGCAAAGCTGTACCCCGCTGGATTCCAAGATGGTAATCGACGCGTAGCGGCGAAAACCTAGTGCGCCTGAAAGCGTGTTTGATCGGAGAGGTGGAAGTTCTCTTCAGGTATACGCTCTCCGGCCTGTAACCGACTGCAACTGCGTCGCCGTGAGGCGGGGTGGGGAGCAGCAGGAGGTGAACGATCCATCCGTAGGATAACGAACTCGATTCGGCCTGTCAGAGTCGGCGAGCCTGCTAGGGAAAGGTGAAGCCTAGACCCACGACAGTGGGACACTCGAAGAGATGAGGGGTAGCGTGCGAAATCGACGTCGAGGGCCTGGGGGGTGGTTGGAGACGGAGGGATCGGAAGGTCAGACACGTGAATCAGGGAGACCTGTTCGCCCAAGAGACGGTGTTCATGCAGCGACCGAAGAGCCGGGCGGATAGGAGTCAGAGCCTCCGTAGTAGCGATGAAGTCCCGTAATGGGGATGGAGCCAAGGGAGGCAGGGAGGTGGATGAATAACGGCGGTCGGGACAGAATCTCAACCAGCGCCAGTGCCTTCGGGCTAAGCAAGCTGGAGCGGCTTCAGGGGATGCAAGACTGAAGACACTGTGGCGATCAAAGTTATCCATGTTGACGACCCGAATGGGAGAAACGGGCAGCAGGACGTTTCGTTGCGTGTCAGCCGGAATCTCTTTCCGATGATGAGGCAATTCGTCAATCCTTAACCAGGTAAAACCACCGACTGGAGAGCCGTATGCGGGAGATCCGCCTGTACGGTTCGGAGGGAGGGGGAGCAGTTCGCTCTCCCTACCTCTATCCTGGGTCACAATTATTTATGTCCATCGATGAACACTGACCACCGGGCAATCCAGGGGAAGGAACCTTGTCTCGCAACACGGGTTGCCTTTTTGTGGGTTGGGTAGAAAGAGGGTGCCCGCCCGGGTAACTGCACCTTTTGGGAACATGGGTCTAGCATGACCCGGATTCAGCAGGCCGTGCCTTGCCCACTTCGTGAACAAGGAGTGCCGTTCGCAGGTGCGTATCCCTCACGGCTACCCCTCCCTTAACTCAACTCCCTGTTTGACCGACGGCAAAGACTAGCGTCCGAACCTCCGAGCCGTTCGCGGTTCGTGAGCAACTGTGGAACTAAAACTACCAAGAAACGAAAACTGCTTCTTGGCAATAACTACCGCGTTGTATGATTCGCTTAGGAGATGCGGAACCGTCGCGTGGATTCGTTCCCCAGATTCGGTTTGTTCTGAAGGAAGCTTGGTAGCATGCTGCCGAGGTAGTCGTTCACTTCTTTGTCGTGCTCCATTTTACGAATCAGGAAAAGACACCCGGGCCAGTAACTAGAACTCGCACTAATCACTCTCCGAAAAGGCCTATGAAGATCGTCAGTTTTCGCGTTCGGAAGTTTCGGAACATTCAGGACTCAAGTGAAATCGAGCTTACAAGCAATCTGAACTGCATCGTCGGCAAGAATCAATCCGGAAAAACCTCCCTGCTGCGCGCCTTGCATAAGTTCAATCCTCACGACAAACAAGAAACATACAACATTCGGCGAGAGTGGCCTCGAGGTGAGCGCCGGAAGCAGAATCCCAAACAGGTAGTCAGCGAAATCAAGTTCCAACTGGATCCTGCTGAGAAGGAGCATCTGTCAACACTTGCTTCGGAGAAGATGACGACGGACATCGTGCTAGTCACTAAGGATTACGAAGGTAGTCTTGAGATTTATTTCCCAGAGCAGCCGACCCTGTTTCCGGACCGTCTGCATCCTAATACGATCGACAGGATTTGTGCTGACTTGCCCAAGCTCAGTGAACCCGTAGCGGAGGCATTCAGCAATGTGGTTCACGACTGTAAGGAAGAACTGAGTCGTCTGGCACGCGAAGGGAGGTTTTCGTCACTGACCGCTTGCAAAGCCGATCACGATGCCAAGCTTCGCGCTGGGATGACCCAAGGAAACCCAAGTCCGCAGCATCAAAACGAGACTACGTTTATTAACGAGCATCTGACTAAGATTGATCAGATTTCGAGTGAACTGCAGAAAGCGCCAACGATGCGTCGTGAAGCTCACGACTACGTGGTTAGCCAGATTCCAACGTTCATTTATATGGATGACTACCGTGAATTCGAAGGAACGGCAATCTTAGATCAAGTGCGAGCCCGGCAGAAAAGCAAGCAGCCCACGGCTGATGATGAGACGTTTCTTATGATTCTGGAGCTAGCTGGCCTCAGTCTAGACGACCTCATTCGTCAAGGGCAATCACAGCAGAAGGACGAGCTTCACGAGAGACAGCTCAATCTGGACGATGGAGCTCGCACGCTGACTAAGGATGTGGCCGGACGATGGGGACAGAATCCTTACCAGGTCGAGTTTCGTGCAGACGGTCAGACGTTTTTCACTGAAATTGAAGAGAGCGGAAAACAGATTGGAATGATTCCACTGAGCGAACAATCCAAAGGATTCCGCTGGTTCTTCTCGTTTGACCTCCGCTTTATGCATGATAGCGAGGGCACGTTCGAAGGCTGCGTTCTCTTGCTGGACGAGCCCGGACTGCACCTGCATCCGGGCGGACAGGAAGACCTGCTAAAGCGGCTCGATGCCTACGCAGAAAAGAATGCCCTCATTTATACGACCCATCTGCCGTTCCTCATCGACTTGAGAGAACCGAGTCGCATTCACGTCATCAGAGAAGACGCCGAGGGAGCTGTCGTTACTGATGACCTGAGTGCAAGCGGCCCAGACGAAAAGCTGACGCTTCAGGCGGCCTTGGGTATGAAATTAAACCAGCATTTTCTTGTGGCTCAGAAGAATATCGTGGTCGAGGGCGCCGATGACTTCTATATTCTCGTAGAGCTCTCCAATCTCTTTCATCGGTCGAGCAAGCAAGGAATACCCAATGAGATCGAGATTAGCGCGGCCGGCGGAGCGTCGGAAGCCGTTTACTTGGCGACGTTCATGGTGGGCCAAAACCTTGAAACTGTTGCCTTGTTCGATTCGGACAAAGCCGGCAGAGAAGCTGAAGAGCGTTTAAGAACGAAGTGGCTGACACGGTACAAAGGCACCAGGTCAAGAACTATCCTGCTTGCTCAAGCTGCCGGTATGGACAGTCAAGAGGATTTCGCCATTGAAGATTTGTTCTCGGAATCCTATTACTTGGAGAGGTTCTTGGAATCTCACAAGGAGAAAATAAGAGAGAGAGGCATTGCCGAGATTAAGCCCGTTGGAAACGGACTTCTTTGCAATCGGATTGGCCGTGCCTGCGAGCAAGCGGGCATCCTGTACAACAAAGGCTCCGTCGCAAAACTTATTCAGCGGGATCTGCGGAAGATGAAAGATATATCTGAGCTAGAGCCACAGACCATTGAAAAGGCAACAAAGTTGATCGGGAGTCTCTGTTCAGCCTTTCAACGATGAATCAAGCCCAACAAGACTTGGGTTCTTGCGCCGCTCATGTAGCGAAATTCGATAAGCATGTGCATTCGTTAAACTTGCAGTTTCGTTTGCTAAAGTAGCGACTGCACTGGTTCGGAGTCACTTTTCCCAAAACCAACAAGATCTGAAACCCTATTTGAACCGCATGAACGGATCTGACAAGTCTCTGGAATCCTGGATTTGGGATGCCGCATGTTCCATTCGCGGGGCCAAGGATGCCCCTAAATATAAGGAATACATTCTTCCGCTGATCTTTACCAAGCGGCTTTGCGATGTGTTCGATGATGAGCTGAATCGCATAGCCAGCGAGGTTGGCAGCCGCTCCAAGGCTTTCAGGCTGGTCAAGCACGACAAGAGGCTCGTTCGTTTTTTCCTGCCTCTCCAGCCTGCCGACCCGGATGAGCCGGTCTGGTCCGTGGTCCGCAAGCTTTCGGACAAAATCGGCGAACAGTTGACGTCTCACCTGCGAGCCATCGCTGGCGAAAACCCTTTGCTCAAGGGGATCATTGACCGCGTCGATTTTAATGCCACCACACACGGTGTACGCGATCTGGCCGACGACCGGCTGTCGAATCTCATCGAGCGCATCAGCGAGAAGCGCTTGGGCCTCGGCGACGTGGAGCCCGACATCATCGGACGGAGTTATGAGTATCTCATCCGCAAGTTCGCTGAGGGCAGCGTCTCCAGCGCTGGTGAGTTCTACACGCCCAAAGAAGTCGGTCTGATCATGGCGCGTGTCATGGACCCGGAGCCGGGCCTGGAAATTTACGACCCTTGCTGCGGATCGGCTGGTTTGCTCATCAAGTGCCAACTGGTTCTGGAAGAAAAGATGGGCAAAGCGGGCAAGAAGAACTACCCCCCACTTAAGCTCTACGGCCAGGAATATGTGGCCGAGACGTGGGCCATGGCCAACATGAACATGATCATTCATGACATGGAAGGCCAGATCGAAATCGGCGACAGCTTCAAGAACCCTAAGCTTCGCAAGGGCTCGCGTCTTCGCACCTTCGACCGGGTGGTGGCCAATCCCATGTGGAACCAGGATTGGTGGACTGAGGCTGACTATGACGCCGACGAGCTGGAGCGCTTTCCAAAAGGCGCGGGGTTTCCTGGCCGCAAGGGTGACTGGGGATGGGTGCAGATCATGCTGGCCAGCTTGAATGAGACGGGCCGCGCGGCCGTCGTACTTGATACTGGCGCGGCTTCGCGCGGCTCTGGGACTGCCAACACCAACAAGGAGAGAGACGTGCGGAAATGGTTCATTGAGCAAGATCTCATTGAAGGAGTCCTCTACCTCCCCGAGAACCTTTTCTACAACACGACCGCCCCAGGCATTATCCTCTTCCTGAACAAAGCCAAGCCCCCGGAGCACCGCGATAAGCTTCTTATGATCAACGCCAGCCGCGAGTTTTCAAAGGGGGACTCGAAGAACTACATTACCGGCGATGCCATTTTCCGTGTGGCAGACACCTTCACCTCCTGGAAAGAAGTAGAGACACACTCCCGAATCGTCAGCCGGGACGAAGTTGCAAGTAATGACTTCAACATTTCCCCCAACCGCTACATCCAGTCCGTAGGAACTGAGGAATACCGGCCGATTACCGAGATCGTGGAGGAACTAGGAGTTCTTGAGCAAGAATCCCGTGGCATGACTGAACAACTAGCAGCTGTCCTTGCGAAGTTATCGTTCCGATGAATGTTGTCAATTCTCAAGATCCGATGCTCGGAAATCCGCTTCCTCCAGGATGGACTACCGCGTTTCTGCGTGACGTTGGAGATATCCGTTACGGTCTTGGTCAGCCTCCTGAACAAGCTGCTGACGGTATTCCGCTGGTCAGAGCCACTAATGTCAAGCGTGGAAGAATCGTTCGGGACGGGTTGATTCGAATAAAGCATGAGGCGATACCCAAATCAAGGAACCCTTATTTAAGGCAGGGCGACATCATCGTCGTGCGGAGCGGCGCCTACACCGGTGACGCGGCGATGGTGACCAAAGATTGGGTCGGGTCAGTTTTAGGCTACGATCTTGTCTTCTCGCCTAGACAAGGACTTGATCCTGCTTACTGTGCTGCTGTACTCCTTAGCGACCCGGTACAGTCTTACTTTCTAGGACAGCGGGATCGCTCGGCTCAACCCCATTTGAATCGCCAGCAATTGCAAGACGCCGCAATTCCTCTTCCTCCTTTGCAAGAGCAACAGAAGATCGCGGCGCTGCTAGGCTTGGTCCAGCAGGCGATCGAGCAGCAAGAACGGCTGATCGTTCTAACTGCCGAGCTGAAAAACGCGCTCATGAACAAGCTCTTTACCAAAGGGCTCCACGCCGAACATCGGAAAGAAACCGAATTTGGTCCCGTACCAGAGAACTGGCAGGTTGTGCCGCTTCGCGACTGTTGCATCGTTCAAACCGGCATCGCAAAAGGACGGAGAGTCGAGCCCGAAGAAGCGCTGACACTCCCATATCTCCGGGTAGCCAACGTTCAAGACGGGTTTCTTGAATTGAGCCAAATCAAGAAGATCACGATTCGCGCCAAGGAAAAGGATCGTTACCTGCTCAGGAAGGGAGACGTGGTGCTCACTGAGGGCGGAGATTTTGACAAGCTCGGGCGAGGGTTTATCTGGCAGGGACAAATCGAGAATTGTGTTCACCAGAACCACATTTTTTCCGTCCGTGTTGACACTTCTCGATTGAAGCCGGAATTCTTCGCGCATCTCTCGCAAAGCCCGTATGGCAAGTCCTTTTTTCTTTCTGTTGCACATAAGACCACCAATCTCGCTTGCATCAACACGACAAAACTCAAGAGATTCCCAGTTTTGATCCCAACAATGGCCGAACAGGAAACAATTGTTTCGGCCCTCGACTCGGTCGATGCTCGCTTGATACATCACACACGCAAGAAAACTGTGCTCGAAGAACTCTTCCGCACCTTACTGCATCAGTTAATGACAGCACAGATTCGCGTGCACGACTTGGATTTGAACAATCTGGATTTGAACTCAAGTGACCAACGGGAGGAGGTCATCGCCACGACTGGGCGATGACCTTAGTTCCCTCAATTGCCGCTGGCAATGTGGATCATCTCGTCTGATCTTCCTCATGCCTTCACCGACCGAACATAAGACAGTTCAAACCAGGATTCTGCGGTACGCGCAAGAGATCGGCTGGGTTTTTGTCCCGCGCGACGTGGCTGAGCGACGTCGAGGATTCGATGCTGACGCTGCCAGTCCCGAGGAGCGCGCTCGGAAAGCGTCTCTGTTCTTTGATGACCTGCTCTATCAGCGGGTTCGCCACTTCAACCCCAAATACAAAGAGGCAGAAGGAGCGTTGGTTGGAGACCTGCATCGCCTGCACGCCGACGTCTACGGCAATCGGGATTTCCTAAATTACTTAAGAAACCAGGGGAAGTTTCATTCTGCCGAAGACAGCCGGGAACTGGACTTAATGCTGGTGGACTACGCGGACCTGGGCCGAGCTTCGGCCCCTTCGAGAAACATCTATGAAGTGACCGAGGAGTTCTACGTCCACAACGGCCGCTACGGTACCAGGGAGGACGTGGTGTTCCTCATCAACGGAATCCCCGTGCTGGTGATCGAGTGCAAGAACGCCAGCAAGGACGAGGGTATTGCCCTGGGTGTCGACCAGATCCGCCGTTACCATTTTGAGACGCCTGAAGTGATGGTGCCGGAGATGATCTTCACTGCGACCGAAGCCATCGGGTTTGCGTACGGCGTGACCTGGAATACCGTCCGCCGGAACATCTTCCAATGGAAACACGAGGAAGTTGGAAACCTGGAGGCCAAGATCAAGAGCTTCTGCGCGGTGCAGCACGTTCTTCGGCTGCTGAAGGACTTTATCGTCTTTGCAGAGAAAGAAGAGGAACTGCAAAAGATCATCCTCAGCCAACACCAGACCGCGGCGGTGGATAGGGTAGTGAATCGAGCGCTCGAGCCAAAGCGGGCTCGCGGCCTAGTCTGGCACACCCAAGGGAGCGGCAAGACCTACACCATGATTAAAGCCGCCGAGCTGCTTTTCAAAGCTCCCGAAGCTGAGAAGCCCACAATCCTGCTGATGATTGACCGCAACGAACTGGAAGACCAGATGCTCAAGAACCTGGCTTCGGTGGGGCTGGGAAGCGCCGCCCACGCGCATTCGATTGCTGAGTTGACTCGCCTGCTCCGGCAGGACTACCGCGGCATCATTGTGACGATGATCCATAAGTTTCGTGACATGCCTGCGAATCTGAACACTCGCGCGAACATCTATGTGCTGATTGACGAAGCCCATCGAACCACCGGTGGCGACCTGGGAAACTACCTGATGGCAGCAGTTCCAAACGCCACCTACATCGGCTTTACCGGGACCCCGGTGGACAAAACCGCTTACGGCCGGGGCACGTTCAAAACCTTCGGATGCGAAGACGACAAGGGCTACCTGCACAAGTATTCCATTGCCGAGAGCATTGAAGACGGCACGACCCTGCCGCTCTACTACAACCTAGCGCCTGGCGAAATGCTGGTGCCCCACGAGCTGATGGAGAAAGAATTTCTAGCGCTCGCGGAGACCGAGGGCATTGCCGATATCGAGGAGCTGAACAAGATCCTGGAGTGGGCAGTAAACCTGAAAAACTTCCTCAAAGGACGGGACCGAATCAAGAAAGTGGCACAAGAGGTGGCGGATCATTACCGCCACAACGTGGAACCGCTCGGCTACAAGGCTTTTCTCGTGGCCGTAGACCGGGAGGCCTGCGCTTTCTATAAAGAGGCGTTGGATGCGATCTTGCCGCCGGAATATTCAGAAGTGGTTTACAGCGGAAATAACAACGACTCTCCCCAGTTGAAGAAATTCCATCTGGATGAAAAACGAGAAAAGCAGATCCGGAAGAACTTTAGAAAATTTGGAGAGTTTCCCAAGATTCTGGTCGTGACCGAAAAACTGCTGACGGGGTTCGACGCGCCCATCCTCTACGCCATGTATCTCGACAAGCCGATGCGCGACCATACCCTGCTGCAGGCCATCGCGCGGGTGAACCGCCCCTACGAAAATGAGAAGGAGGAGATGGTGAAGCCGCACGGCTTCGTGCTCGATTTCGTGGGGATCTTCGACAAGCTGGAAAGGGCTCTTGCTTTCGACAGCGACGAAGTGAACGCCATTGTTAAAGACCTGGGGCTTCTGAAACAGCTCTTCAAAGCCAAGATGGAGAGCAAAGCCCCACCTTATCTGGCGCTGGTGGCCCGTAACTTTGACGACAAGGACGTTGACAACCTCATCGAACATTTCCGCGACAAGGAGCGCCGCAAGGAATTCTTCAGGGAATATAAGGAGATCGAGATGCTCTACGAAATCATCTCGCCCGACGCATTCCTGCGGCCGTTCCTTGAGAACTACGCCAGTCTTTCAGGGATCTACGAGGTGGTCCGCAACGCTTATGCGCGCCGGATTTATGTTGACCGGGCCTTTCAGAAAAAGACCAACGAACTGGTACGGCGGCACATCGGAGCGGCGCTTGCTGACTCTGAAGCACCGTACGTGTCCATCGACCGCTCGACCATCGAAGCGATGAAACAGCGGGAGGAAGGGAAAGCGACCAAGGTGATCAACCTGGTCAAAGCAATTGAAAAAACAGCCGAGCAAGAAGCCGACGATCCGTTCCTGATTGCGATGGCCGAGCGAGCCAAGACGGTACAAGAAAATTTTGAGGATCGGCAAACGACGACCGAAGAGGCGCTGGACGAGATCCTCAACGCGATTGAGCGAAATGCACAACGCAAGAAGGAACAGGCGGCCAAGGGGCTGGACAGTCTGACGTACTTTGTCTTCTCCCGGCTCCGCGATGAGGGGGTAGCCAACTCAGAAACCGCTAGCAAGAAGGTGCGGGCGGCATTTGCGGAATTTCCGAACTGGCAACAAAGTGAAAAGGAGCTGAGGGAGCTGCGAAAGAAAGTGACCTTCTCAATCTTTGCGGAAGAGGATGACCTGGAGAAAGTGACTGTGCTGGTTGATGGCTTGTTCACGGTGCTGCAGAGGAGTCGTCGGTTCTGATATGGCTGTCTGGCAAGACAAAGAAAAGTTTAAGGAACGAGTGCTGGAGTGGGCCAACAAGCTGGACGTAAAGGTCCACTCACTCGCCGTCCGTCCCATGAAGAACAAGTGGGCATCCTGTTCGATCGCTGGCAACTTCAACTTCAATGCTGAACTCCTATGCATGGAGCAGAAGGTTGGAGATTACGTCATCGTTCACGAACTGCTCCACTTTTTTGCTCCGAACCACGGAAAGCTCTGGAAAAGCCTGATGCGGGCTCACCTGGGGGAGTACGAGAGGGTCGAGGAACGTCTCCGGATTCGGCGTTCCCTGAACAATTGATTCCGAGCAGTCTGTGTGTCCGCAGTACCTTCGATACGCCAGCGGTTCGTAGAATTCGAAAAGCACCATGAAGACAAGGAAGCCTAGGCAGCGAAGCAAATCACACTCAGAAACAACAGCTGATTCCGCTGTAAAGGGCAAAATCGTCGAACTCATTGTGACGGCAATGCACGAAGTGGAAAACGTGACCGTCGAACAGAACGCTCGTTTGCCTGTTCCTGGAAGTCAGAGAAAAAGAGAGATAGACGTTTTGATCACTGGGAGCCTGGCAGGTTACCCAGTTCGCATCGCCGTCGAATGCAAAAACCACCGTGCAGCCATCGACTCTCCAAGAATTGATGAATTTGTCGGAAAGCTACGAGATGTCGGAATCCCCACTGAGCAAGGGATCTATGTTTCTGTCAACGGCTTCACGCGCGGGGCTGTTGAAAGGTCAGAAAAAGTGGGGATCAGAGCGCTCATCTTGACTGGACTGACCAGTGACAGAATTGCTTCTCACATCGAAGACGCCTTTCAGGCGGTCGTTTATTTACTACTCGTGGTCAGAAGCATAACGATCGTGAACACTGTACCGCCACCAGCCTCGGGCAATCGGATTGCCTACGGGCAAATGCAGGTTTTCTGCACAGCAAATGGACAAGTCTGTGGTTCTACCGCCGACCTTATCCGCAAGAAATGGCGAGAAGGCTATCCATCTTCATCTATTGGTGAGTTTGAATTGAATGTGGAGGTTCCTTCTGTTTGGTATCAACTTATCGACGGTAAAATTGCACGCATTCTGTCCTCGCTCACTGCGAACGTTCAGGTTCTCGGTCTGGCAGTCACAATTCCCGGGCGATTTAGCCGCCATCATCTTCTTAACGCCTCGAATAAGAAGGTAGAAAAATTCCGTACCGATGTTTCGTTTGACGCCACTCAATCAGAGTATCCAGTCACAACATTCTGCACTGAAGAGGAGTTGGAAAAGTTCATTGTGAACCGAAAAGAAGCAGTCAGGCTGACAATGGGCCGTATCCGACTGCCTCGTATCCGTTTGGGTCCGATATATTGGCCACCCAGCGATCGTGTCGCAGCAGTATTGCTCCAGCGGATGCAAGACTACCAAGCGGGGAAGATCACAGATCTTGAGGCTTCAGATCTCTCCGGAATTGAAGGCAACGACTTTGGAGCGCTTTGGGAACCGATCTGGCAGGGGAACTCCTCCGGTAATACGAGATAATAAGCCCGTTTGGAGAATGCCTACTCAACAGATCGGCAGCGACTTCAACGTCAATGCGGAACTCCTGAGCATGGAGCACGAGGAGGTTGGAGACTACGTCATCGTTCACGAACTGCTCCACTTTTTTGCTCCGAACCACGGAAAGCTCTGGAAAAACCTGATGCGGGCTCACCTGGGGGAATACGAGAGGGCGTCTCCACATTCGCTTCCGCGGCGATTGAAGCAGCGGGTGACATAGCTCAGCGCCTAGAGAGGCAAGCCGGGCGGAACCCCATTTGGGAATCGGCCGCCTGTTCTATTACAATGGCTTCAACGGGAGAAAGAGAGGTGGATGCAGTGACCAATTATGTGGAGAAACGAGACGAAGCCTATTGGATTGCCGGGTCGCGCGTTTCGCTGGATTCCGTCATCTACGCCTTTCTGGAAGGGTCATCACCGGAAACCATTGTCGATAGTTTTGACGCCTTGAGTTTGGAGCAGGTCTATGGCGCCATTACCTATTACCTGAGCCATCGATCTGAAGTCGATGCTCATCTCAGAAAAGGCGAGTCAGACTATGACGAACTCTGCCGGCAAGCTCGCGCGTCGAACCGGTTGCTGTATGAGAAATTGGATCGATTGAAACAACAAGCCGAAGCCAAACGATCGTGAAAGTTCGGTTTCAGGCTGACGCCGATCTCGACCGGCGCATCGTTCGGGCCACCCGGCGCCGCGAGCAGGCCATCGGTTTCCAGCTTGCCACCGAAGCTCGGGCCGGCACTGGATTGGCAGACTTGCCTGATGATCAGGTGCTCGCTGCAGCCGCCAGCGAAGGGCGCGTCCTGGTGAGCCACGACCGCCGCAGCATGCCTCAACACTTCGCCCATTTCATATCGACAGCCACAAGTCCAGGAGTGATCATTGTTCCCCAGACGATGCCGCTGGGACTCGCCGTCGAATGGCTGGTGACGATCTGGTCGGCAAGCGAAGCCGAAGAGTGGATGAATCAGATTCTTCTCCTCCAGAAGTAGCCTCTCAAACTGCCTAGCTCGCCGCCAAGAATCCAGACAAAACACACAATTCAGCGCGATAACCGGCGTTTGCGTGGATCAAAACACGGTGGTAGCTTCCCTCCGAAGTGAGGGAACGCCTGTGATTAGAGAGGTTCCACGTCCGGCCAGCGAAAGGGTTGCACGCAAGATAGAGCATCCCGCTTTCACAGACCTCGTTTTCGCTAGCGGCAGAAGCTTGCGCCTTTCCAAGTTCCTGGCTTCTTACGTTCAACCTGAAGACGAGGTCCGGTTCTCCTTGTCGCTTGAAAGCAGCGGCTTCAATTCTCCGGAGTTGCTTATCAAGTCCAGCTCTGGCCGCTGCCTCTATCAGACTGTCATCGGGTATGCGGGCAGACCCAGGACAGACCGGCAAACACATCCTTATGTTCAAGCCGAGATTCCGGACGGGCGGTTGGGCCTTGCTTGTCTTCATTTGCTTTGTGCGGCCGTGCGGGACTATTTCTATCTTCCGAAACGGAACAGCAATGATCAAGACGTCAACTTCTATGAAGTTCTCAAAGTTAAGCCCGAGTCCTCCCTGGGAGACATTCGCCTTGCTTACCGGTTGCGGCACCTAGAACTGGTGGCAAGTAATGCCTCCAAGGCCGCCCACGCAGGTATGAGACGGGCCATGAACCTCCTGGCAGTGCCGGAGCTGCAAGCTTGTCATGACGCGTTGCTGGCTGATCCGAAGACTCCCGCTCTCTTCCCCTTCGGCGGTTTCGGCCTGATCCTGACAGCGGGGACACCTTCCAATGGGCGCTTCTTCGTCCGCAGGATTCTCTCCTTCATTCCAACCGTCAAGAAACGGCACTTGTGGGTCCCGCTGCGCAAGCTGAACTACCTGTCCGACCGGGCTGTCCACCGCGATACTCGTCTCAAGCTGGAAGTCACCCTCGATCCCATACTGCTGCCTGTGGGCTTTCGGCCCGAGTGGAACCGGTGGAAGCATCTCATCGCTGCCAAAGTGGAACTTGAGGCGCAGTTCGTAAAGACGGGCAAGTACGTCTGGAAGGGAGGCCAGTGGAAACTTGTGACCTGGGAAACGGCGTTGGCGGGAACGCTGGAGGTGACTCTTCCCGAGAATCTTGGAGCGAGTCTGTTAGAAGCAAAGAAAACTCATCAGAGATTCGGGAGGCATTGGGATTGGATTGATCGAATCCGCGCACGGCTGGAGCAGACGCCGATGGAGAAAGCGGAGCTCGAACGCCTGGCCGTCGAACAAGGCATTCCAGCTGATTTCGACGTCGCTCACATCAACTGGAACCCGGACTACGATGCGTTCTACTATCAACAACTCCTGCACTCTGCCGAGCAGGTCTATCTGTTTCGGGATCAGTATTTGTTCCTACTCCCGTCGGTTCTCGTTGCTGAAACGCCCCAAGCTGGACACGCTACTTACCTATTTTCTCGCCCCGAAAACATCGACCATTTCTTCCGTCTCTATGCTGACACCACGAGGGAGGAAATCCTCAAGAATCGCAACAACTCCGCAGACAGATTGGGTTACCTGAGCCGCGTGGTTCATGGACCTGACAAAAAAAGCTGGATTGGCGCGTTGAAGAACTGGCTGGGAGAATCGACGTACGCTGCGGCACATGTTTCGCGATGACCTATGATATTCTTACACGGTGAGGTTGATATGACCAAGACTTTGGAAGCAGTGTTTGACGGAAAGGTCTTCCATCCAGACGAGATTATCGAGCTTGCTCCCAACACCCGCGTTCGTCTAACGGTCGAGACAGCCGATGAAGCAGGAAAGAAGAAGGCTTCGTTTCTGCAGACAGCTCGATCTTTGAACCTCGAAGGTCCGTCTGATTGGTCGGCCAGGCTTGACGATCACCTTTACGGAAACACGGGCATCGCT
>Ga0187892_10006018_pt1 | contig 18463 bp, 18 predicted proteins | sample MA1701073metaG_FD_139345 | JGI IMG/M metagenome (GOLD analysis project Ga0187892, IMG submission 139345) | Bio-ooze microbial communities from a basaltic lava cave in the Kipuka Kanohina Cave System on the Island of Hawaii, USA - MA170107-3 metaG ... | reverse complement strand
TCTGATAAATTCCATGGCGACTGGAATTACAGGCTTGCTCCCACCGGATCAAACGTAGCTTAAAAACAGGCAGATCAATTGCGCGAGAAGCTGTAAAACTAATTTGCTGACGATTCCTTAGCCTCTGAGCGGATGCGAAACACCGGGGCAAACCCGCCCTCCACCAGCGAATCGTTACCGGTCCGTCCTTCATCCCCATCCCAGTAGCTCGAGCTGAGCTCCCAATGACCGCTCAAATGCAATCCCGCTGGCAGTGACCATTGCCTCCCCCACAGCCACCCCGCGGCGGCGCCGACGCGATCCACGCTCCCCTCTCCGGTTCCGCCCTCAAGCGCAAGGAAGTCAATAGACTGGACCGGCTGGCTTATCATCGCCCAGACCAAGCCCAAGACACAGGTAAACGCTCGCTGGTATTTCAAGCTTAGCCTCCCCCTGTAGATATGGTTTTTATGATACAAGCTTAGTACAAGCTCAGTAAAATAGCACAGTCTGCCAGCGCCGTATCTGTCGCCTTTGGCCGTGGTTCGGAAGGAAAACGATCTCCGTTTGACGCGACGCAACATCGCGTTTTCGCTACAATAGCAAGGGCACGTCGATTAATTCGGAGTGCCCGCCCTCACGGGGACGTGAGGACATGGCTCAATCACCTTAAGTGATTGAGCAATGGAGCAAAGCAAAAATCACGCTTTTTGCTTTGCGATTCGATGAATGGCAGCGAGGCGATTGATCGAAGTGCCGATAAGGGCTTCGATTAATTCGAAGTGGCCAGAATTCACAACCCCAACTGGAGGGGACGTGCTATGGATAATTCTAAGGAAATAGCGGCTACCTTGATTCGAGGTGACGGCATCGGCCCCGAGATCATGGACGCGAGTTTGCGCGTGTTGGATGCACTGGGCGCGCCGTTTCGATGGCAGGAGCAGACAGCCGGCATAGCCGCTTTAAAAGCGCACGGCGATCCCTTACCGACGCCGGTGATCGAGAGCATACGCAAAACCAAGTTGGCGCTAAAGGGGCCGCTGACAACGCCGGTCGGCGCAGGCTTCCGGTCGGTCAACGTGCGCTTGCGCGAGGCGTTCAAGCTATTCGCTAATGTACGACCCGCCCGTACCTATTTTCCCGGCGGCCGCTACGAGGACATCGATATCATCCTTATCCGCGAGAATACGGAAGGCCTGTATGTCGGCGTGGAGCACGTCATTCCCATCGATGATGACCCGAGGGCAGTGGCGGAGGCCTCGGGCATCATCACTCGCTTCGGCTGCCGACGGATCGCGCAGTTTGCCTTCAACTACGCGGTGTCTCATGGCCGAAAGAAGATCACTATCGTGCACAAGGCGAACATCCTCAAGATGTTGACCGGTTTGTTTTTAGAGACCGCGCAGGATGTTGGAAAGGAATATGCCGGACGGGTCGAGGTCGAAGAGCGCATCGTGGACAACTGCGCCATGCAACTGGTGCTCAATCCGCAGCAGTTTGACATGATCCTCACCACCAACATGTTCGGGGACATTCTGTCGGATGAGATCGCGGGGCTTGTGGGCGGACTGGGTCTGGCGCCCGGGTGTAACATCGGGGCAGATGCCGCGATATTCGAAGCCGTCCATGGATCGGCGCCGGACATCGCTGGCCAAGGTATAGCCAATCCGTCTGCGCTGCTGTTGGCCAGCGCCATGATGCTGGACTACGTGGGTGAAGGCGAACGAGCGAAGCGCTTGCGCAGCGCCCTCTATCGCGCATTGCACGAGGATCGGATTTGGACCAAGGACTTGGGCGGAGTAACCTCAACCCGCGATTTTGCCAGTGCCGTGATCACACGGCTGTAATAAGCCGCTGCGAGACCAAGGGGTAACCCGTGATCAGCAAGCTCTACCATACTGTTGGACCTCTGAGGGCGATGTTGCTACTCGCCGCGGGCGTGCTTGCGGCAGCCGCTCCGCTCGCCGAAGGAAGCGAGCTCGGCACGGCGCTCATGTTCTCCAGCGTATTTCCGGCGCTGGTCGTGTTGTTCGCCTTCCTGCTGCCGCTGGATATGCTGATGTGCCGGATTTTCCGCTCTGACCAAGAGGGAAGGCAGCTCAAGCGTTACGCCGACATCATGCGCTACGAGCTGATCACGCTGGCCCTTATGCTCGCCGCGTGGATCCCTTTTTGGACCCGTTTGCTTACAGCATGAGAGGGATGCATGGGATGACGACCGGCTTTCAGGGGATAGCTACCGACCCCGTGTCGTTTACCCTAAACGTGTTGACTTACAACATGCACAAGGGCTTTGCGGCAGGGAACCGGCGTTTCGTTTTACCCCAGCTGCGAGATGCCCTGGAAGAGGCGGATGTCGATCTCATTTTTTTGCAGGAAACCCAGGGCGAGCACAAGGAACACCAAACCCGTGTCGCCAACTGGCCAAACGCGGCCCAATTCGAGTTTTTGGCCTACCGCTTGTGGCCTCATTATGCGTATGGGAAAAACGCGGTTTACCAGGCCGGTCATCATGGCAATGCGATATTGAGTAAGTACCCCTTCTCCGAATGGGAGAATATCAACGTGTCGGCGTTCCGGCGCGCAAGCCGCAGCCTTTTACACGCCGTGATCGCGCTCCCTGAGAACAAGGGGTCAGTGCATTTGATCTGCATTCATTTCGACGTCATGGCCTCTGAACGCCAGCGCCAGCTAGCCATCCTCAGATCCCACGTAGAGAAGCAGATCCCCCACGGAGCGCCATTGATCGTGGCCGGCGATTTCAACGATTGGTGGGGTGAGGCAGAATACGAGATCGGCGCAAGATTGGGAATGGGAGAGGTGTTTAAGGCCTTGAGAGGACGTCATGCGCGAACCTTCCCGGCATGGTTACCGATGCTTCCCGTTGACCGGATATACTACCGGGGGGTGACGCCTTTGGCTTGTGAATGGTTAAGAGAACGGCGTTGGCGCCGAATGTCGGACCACGTTGCCTTGCATGCCACGTTTGCCCTCTGAGCAAACCGTAATGGACGATCAAAAAATCCATCAGCGAGATCGGCTAAGTCTATGTCATCACCCGTGAGTGATCGCCGTTCGCGTCGGAAGGACTTGAGCCAACTTGCGAATTCGATCACCGGACTGCGTTTCGTTTGCGCCCCTGCGCTGTTGTGGCTGGCATGGAATGACTACGCGGTGGGCTTCTTGGCTTTGCTCGGAGCTGCCTTTGTGAGTGATGCGGTGGATGGCTTTGTTGCGCGAAAATTCAGACTTGAATCGGAGTTGGGCGCAAAGTTGGACAGCACGGCCGATTGGGTGATCTACTCCGTTATCCCCATCGCCGCTTGGTGGCTATGGCCCGAACTGGTGAGGAGAGAATTGTTTTCTGTCGCTCTGGTGATCGTCAGCTATACCGTGCCTGTGGCATGGGGGCGAATCAAGTTTGGCGTCTTTACCAGCTATCACACCCGGAGCGTGAAACTGGCGGCGGGGCTAATGGGGTTCACGGTCATCGTATTTTTTGCCGGGGGGCCGGTGTGGCCTTTTCGCGTCGCCGCCGTCATGTGCGTCATTGCGGCGCTGGAAGAAATCGCGATCACGGCGGTGCTGTCCAAACAAAAGCGCGATATTCCTTCCCTTTGGCATGCCCTGAAGGAACCGCATCGATAACGCGTGGAATCATGGGTGGGCTATACATAGCGTCATAATTCTACTGCGCATGGCGGATGCGGGGTCGAGCGGTGCTCGGAATCCTCACATACTATCATGTATGCTCCGGTTCCTGCGCTCCGACCTCACCCGCCTGCGCCACGCTCGCTACGACTTGTGACGCTATGTATAGCAACGCCAAGCATCTCCTAAAGGGCACTTCGATCAATTCGCAGTGCCCGCCCTCACAGGGACGTGAGGACATGGGTCGAGCACCTTAAGGGATTGACCCATGCAGCGAAGCAAAAACCACGCTTTTTGCTTTGCGATTCGATAAATTGCACGGAAGCAATTTATCGACGTGCCCAAAAGAGCCCTGAGAGAGGGTCGGCGCCCGTCGTTCTATCGCTCTGTCTATGTCCAAGCCGCTACTCATTTACGATGGCGATTGCGCCTTTTGCGTCTATTGGGTCAGCTATTGGCAGAAACTCACCGAGGATACTGTTCGCTACCAACCGTATCAAATCGCTGCGCAGGACTTCCCCGAGATCCCTCTAGAGCGGTTTCGCGGTTCTATACAGCTCGTGGAGCGCGATGGGCGCGTGTCGGAAGGGGCGCAAGCGAGCTTTCGCGTCTTATACCATGGAGGGAAACCGCTCTGCCTGTGGGTATATAAGCACATTCCGGGGGTCGCACCCCTCACCGAGCGCTTGTACCGCTTCATTGCCGCGCGGCGTGGATCGGCTTTTACCCTGTCCAAGCTCCTCTGGGGCTCCCATCGTGAGCCCGCGAATTACCGCTGCGCGAGTTGGTTGTTCTTACGCTTTATCGGCCTCATCTACGCTGCCGCGTTCGCCTCTTTCGCAAGCCAGGCCCAAGGCTTAGTGGGTGAACAGGGGATCCGCCCGCTGCAACCCTACCTCACCCGAGCCCAAGAATATCTGGGAGCAGCCACTTACTGGCGGCTACCGACCTTGTTCTGGCTAGACGCGAGCGATCTCAGCCTGCGTGCAGTCTGCTTGGCGGGCCTGGCGGCAGCTCTGTTGGTTGTCTTAAGCGTCGCGCAACGCCTGTGCTTGGTGCTGTGCTTCGCCCTCTATTTGTCGCTTTTCCACGCGGGACAAGAGTTCATGTCCTTTCAGTGGGATCTGCTGCTACTGGAAAGCGGATTCCTGGCCATCTTCCTGCCGTTGCACTCGCCCCTTATTCCCTTTTTGTTCCGTTGGCTGTTGTTTCGGTTCATGTTTCTGTCTGGCTGCGTGAAGCTATTAAGCCATGATCCGAGTTGGGCCAATCTCAGCGCCCTGCAGTATCATTTTGAGACCCAGCCTCTGCCCACCTGGGTGGCTTGGTACGCGCACCAGCTTCCCGGGGGCCTATTGCGCTTTGCGGTGTTGCTTACTCTTGTTATCGAATTGGCCATCCCGTTTCTGTACTTTTGCGCACGGCGACCGCGGCTGGTGGCGGCAGCGGCAACCGTTTTGTTCCAGATCACGATCCTCATGACCGGAAACTACAATTTCTTTAATCTGCTTACGCTTGCGCTTTGTTTGTTCTTGCTTGAAGACAGGGACCTTAAGCGCCTATGGCCGCAGTGGTTTACCAACAAGCTACTGACTTTCACTCAAAGCAAACCGAGCCCACGAATTCACGCGGGATTGGTCCTGTTAACCGGCTTCATCCTTCTCACCAGCCTGGCCCAGCTTCTTCCCTCGGGGGCGGGGGTTGTGGGGCGCCTCGCCGCGGCGCTCGTCGTGCCGGTCGAGCCATTTCGGATCGTAAATTCCTACGGCTTATTCGCGGTGATGACTACGACGCGGCCGGAGATCATCATCGAGGGTTCGCTGGACGGGAAAGTTTGGGTGCCGTACGAATTCCGATACAAACCGGGAGATCCGCGGCGACGTCCGGGATGGAACATCCCCCATCAGCCGCGCTTGGACTGGCAGATGTGGTTTGCGGCCTTGGATGAGGAGGGTAGAAATCCCTGGTTTTCCGATCTCCTGCTTCGCCTGTTGCAAAACCAATCCGAGGTGCTGAGCTTACTAGCGAATAACCCTTTCGCACCTGCTGCGCCCCGATTTGCGCGCGCACAGCTATACCGCTATGCGTTCGCCGATGCGCGCACCCGAGCAAATGGCCAATGGTGGATACGCCGCCTGGAAGGGATGTATTATCCGATGTCTAGCCTTAAGGACTATGCTCTGCGCAGTCCCCGCGTGCTCCCAGATCCTTGAGAGCCGTTGACTGCCTGAGCTGTGGGGTTTAAAGCATGTTGCTCGTCATCTCCCCGGCTAAGAAACTCGATTTTGAAACAGCGCCGTGCGCCCAAGGCTTTACCCTTCCGCAATTCACCGCGGAAGCAAAACACCTGGTCGAGCACGCGCGCCAACTGTCGGTTGCCGAGCTCTGCAAATTGTCGAATATAAGCCGCTCCCTGGCAGAGCTAAACGCACGGCGCTTTCGGGAGTGGCGGCTACCGTTTTCCCTAGACAACACGGGGGAGTCCATGTAGAGCTCATTGGCTCTCCTGGTATCCCGAGGTGATGGGATAACGCCGATCGCGTCCAAACGCGCGCTTCGTGATCCGTACACCCGGCGCCGCCTGGCGGCGCTTGTATTCGTTCCGATCGACCAAGGCCACAACCTGCCTCACCACAGCGGGATCAAAACCTGCGGCGGTGATTTCTCTCGGGGTTTGGTCACGCTCGATGTAGCTTTCCAGGATCGGATCCAGGATCTCATAAGGCGGGAGGCTGTCGGTGTCTTTTTGCCCGGGCTTAAGTTCCGCCGAGGGGGGGCGTTCGATGACCCGCTCGGGGATCACGGGACTCAAGCGGTTGCGCCAGTGCGCCAAACGATAGACCCAAGTCTTCGATAGGTCTTTGAGGGGCGCGAAGCCCCCTGCCATATCTCCATAGAGCGTCGCATACCCAACCGCCATCTCACTCTTGTTTCCCGTCGCCAGCACCACCAGCCCTTTTTTGTTTGAGATCGCCATTAACAACACCCCGCGACAGCGGGCCTGGATGTTCTCTTCGGTGACGTCGGGCGGCAGCCCGGAAAAAACCTCGGCCAAACAGTCGTTGAAGCTCTCGACCGGCCTTTCTATGGAAATACTATGGTAACCAACCCCAAGGGTCTCGGCCTGCTCCCGCGCGTCTTCTATGCTCATAGAAGAGGTATAGGGCGAGGGCATCGATACCGCCTCCACCCTGTCCTTGCCCAAGGCGTCCACCGCGATCACCAAGGTTAACGCCGAATCGATCCCGCCGGAAAGCCCCAAAGCCGCGCCCCGGAAGCGATTCTTGTTGACATAATCGCGCACCCCCAACACCAGCGCCTTATACACGCCCTCTTCCGCCAGAATAGGCGCTACCCGCTCACCCTGCAAAACGCGTACGCTTTTTTCGCCCTGGCTTTCGATCTCCACCCGATAGATCCCTTCCTCAAAATCGGGCGCTCGAAGCACGATCTGGCCCTGCGCGTTCATGACCATGGAGCCGCCGTCAAACACCAACTCGTCCTGCCCCCCGACCAGATTCAGGTACACGATGGGCAGTCCACCTTCTTTGACGCTCGCCCTCAAGACCTCCTCCCGTTGCAGTGGTTTGTCCATGTGGTAAGGGGAAGCGTTGATGTTGAGGAGCAAGCGCGCTCCCGCCAAGCGCGCCTGTACGGCCGTCGAAGGCACCCAGATGTCCTCACACACGGTGAGCGCCGTTGGGATCCCTGCGAGGTCGCACACCAGCGCTTCTCCGCCCGGTGAGAAATAGCGCTTTTCATCAAATACCGAATAATTGGGCAACTGTTGCTTGCGGTAGGTGGCCTCGATCCGTCCCTCTCGGATAAGTGAGCAGGCGTTGAAGAGCTTACCTCCCTCGCTGTGCGGATGGCCTAAAATGAGCGCTATGCCATGCACTGTCTGACCAAGTTTCTCCATCGCGGCCCTTATCCGCCGATGCAGCCCCGGACGCAGCAACAGATCTTCGCGCGGATAGCTGGTGAGGGCAAGCTCTGGGAAGAGAACCACGTCCGCGTGGAGTTGCTCCCGCGCATGCCGAGCGGCATCGATGATGCGCTCGGTGTTACCGGAAATATCGCCGACCCAGAGGTTAAGCTGAGCTAAGGCCAAGCGCAGAATGGGATCCACGCGATCTCGCCGCTTACCTCGCCTGTAAGCGCTGCGCCATGCACTTGCCCATCTCAGCCGGCGATCGCACCGTGCTGACGCCGGCCCGCTCCAGAGCGGTGAATTTCTCCTCCGCCGTGCCCTTGCCCCCTGCGATAATAGCCCCCGCGTGTCCCATGCGCTTGCCGAGAGGCGCTGTCACCCCGGCGATGTAAGCCACGACCGGTTTGATTACCTCGGCTGCGATGAAAGCCGCCGCTTCTTCTTCCGCGGCGCCGCCGATCTCCCCCACCAAGATGATCCCTTCCGTTTCCGGATCGGCCTGGAATAAGCGCAGGCAATCGATAAAGCTCATGCCGCAAATGGGATCCCCGCCTATGCCAATGCAAGTGCTCTGGCCTAAGCCGCAGAGCGAAGTCTGGCGCACGGCTTCGTAGGTGAGGGTGCCCGAGCGCGAGACGATCCCAATGGATCCTGGACGGTGGATCTCTGCGGGCATGATCCCGAGCTTACATTGACCCGGGGTGATGATACCCGGGCAGTTAGGCCCGATCAGATAGATTGCGGGACGCTGCGCGAGGCTCGCCTTGACCTTGAGCATATCGAGCACCGGGATCCCTTCGGTGATGCATACGATAATGCGGATCCCCGCTTCCGCAGCCTCGGTGATGGCCTCCGCGGCGTATGCCGAGGGGACGAAGATCATGCTGGCCGTGGCGCCCGTCTCTTGTACCACGGTTTCGACGGTGTTGAACACCGGCAGGCCCAAGTGGCTTTGGCCGCCTCGCCCAGGGGTTACGCCGCCCACGAGCTGGGTGCCGTAATCCAAGGCTTGCTGGGAGTGAAAAGTGCCCTGTTTGCCAGTAAACCCCTGGCAGAGCGCCCGTGTGTCCTTGTCGACCAGCACGGCCATGTTCATCCTCCTCGGGCCGCGGCGACAGCTTTGCGCGCCGCTTCATCGAGGTCCTCCGCGGTAACAATCGCAAGATCGCTTTGCTTTAACAACTCCCGGCCCTGCTCCACCTTGGTGCCCTCCAACCGTACCACCACCGGCACCTTAATTCCGACATCGCGCACGGCCTTGATCACCCCATCGGCGATGAGATCGCAACGCACGATGCCCCCGAAGATATTGACTAAAATGACCCTGACCTTAGGATCGGAGACGATGAGCTTAAAGGCTTCCGCCACTTTCTCCGCCGTGGTCCCGCCCCCAACATCGAGGAAATTCGCCGGAGCCCCTCCCCGGAGCTTGATGATGTCCATGGTGGCCATCGCCAGGCCGGCGCCGTTTACCATGCACCCGATATCGCCATCCAAGGCCACATAGTTGAGATCGTAGCGCTTGGCGATCGCCTCTTTCGGGTCGAGCTGATTGGGATCCCGCCACTCCTCCAGGGCGCTTTGTCGAAAAAGCGCGTTATCGTCTACCGCGATCTTCGCATCCAGGGCCAGCAGCCGTCCCTCCCGGGTCACACCCAGCGGATTGATCTCGACCAGGCTTAGGTCCTTCTCGATAAACAGGCGGTACAAGGCGAGGAGGATCCCGTTGAGATCTTTGCGCTGGAGATCATTCAAGCCGAATCCGAACCCGATCCGGCCGCACTGATGGCGCTCGAGGCCTAGAATGGGGTCGATGAGGACACGGGTGATCTTTTCCGGATGCTCGGCCGCCACTTGTTCGATGTCCATACCGCCTTCGCTGGACGCGATGATGGTGATCCGGCTCTTGCTCCGGTCGAGCAACATCCCGAGGTAGAACTCCTTCTCTAATAAAACTTGCTTTGCGATCAAAACACAGTCTATGGGCTGACCCTCGGGCCCGGATTGCTTGGTCACCAAGCGCGTTCCCAGCAAGCCGCGCACGATGCGCTCGATCTCTCCCAGGTCACGGGTAAGCTTCACCCCCCCCGCTTTGCCTCGACCACCGGCGTGCACCTGCGCCTTGACGACCCACCCTCCAGGCCCATCGAGGGAGTCCGCGTGGCGCAGCGCCTCTTCGATGGAATGCGCAGGCAGCCCCGGCGGCACCGCGATGCCATACTCAGAAAACAGTTTTTTGGCTTGGTATTCGTGCAGATTCATCTCTACGACGGGATGCTGCCCAGTCGCTACATGATACCCGATAATGCCGCCAGATCCGCTATCGGTCGGCGCACAGAAAATCGTTAAGGCCGAAAAGCAGAAAACGGGATCTTGCTTTTCTCCATGGCGTTGAAAGGCTTTTTTTCGCGGCTATTATGGTTTTATAAGGACCCGCGCGTGAGCAAAAATGCGAATCTGCCACCCGAAGCCGGCGTATCACTAGTGCTGGAATGATTGCGCTCATACTACCGAGAGTCACTATCTCGCCAACGGCCTGGAAAGCGCTGCGCTATTTCAACTTCTATCGCATCATCATCGCCTCCCTTTTCGTGGTGCTGGTTCTTGCCCATAGCCTGCCGCCACCGTTGGGAACCCATGACCCGCTTCTCTTTCAAACCGCAGCCGTCGCTTATCTGCTGTTCGCCCTCTTTGCCCATACGGCGGTGGCCTACAGGACTTACCACCAGGCGGTACAGGTGCTGTGCCAAGTGCTGCTCGATGTATTTACCTTCGCCTTGATGTTGTATGCGAGTGGGGGTGTAGACAGCGGCTTGGGGATCCTGCTGGTCGTCAGTATCGCAGGCGGGGGGATCCTCACCGGTGGGCGCACCGCCCTGATCTTCGCCACCGCGGCGTCGCTTGCGGTTCTGCTGCAAGAGGGCTACGCGTGGCTCCGTTTCATGGAACGGGCGGCGGATTACACCCAGGCAGGTTTACTCGGGATAGCGTTCTATGCGACTGCCTTCCTTGCGCACCTGCTCTCGGGCCGGGTACGGGAGAGCGAGGCTCTCGCCGCACAGCGCGCCATTGACCTGGCAAACCTGGCGCGGCTGAACGAGCATATCGTGCAGCGTTTGCAGTCCGGCATCATCGCCGTTGACTCCGAGCGGCGGATCCGCATCGCCAACGAATCGGCACAGCACCTATTGGGCGGCACAGGCTCAGTGGATGGGCTTATGTTGGCCAACGTCGCCCCGCGGCTGGATCGCTTAGTGGCTACTTGGGTGGAGAACATGGACCTGGGCTCAATCCTCCTTAGGCCCGGCGAGCGCGCGACTGAAGTCCAGGTCTCTCTTGCCAAACTGGGTGCCGGTTCTCTTTCCGGGACGCTTATCTTTTTGGAAGACGCCGCCGCCATGCGCCAGCGCGCGCAGCAACTCAAGCTCGCCTCCCTGGGAAGGTTGATCGCGAGCATCGCGCACGAGATCCGCAACCCCATCGGCGCCATTAGCCACGCGAGCCAACTGCTGTCAGAGTCGTCGGCCCTCTCCGAGGTAGAATTACGCATGACGCGCATCATCCGCGACCATACCACTCGCATCAACAGCATCGTTGAAGACATGCTCAGCATCGGCCGCCGCGATCATGCCGCACCCGAAACGTTCGCGATCGGGCCTTGGCTCGCATCCTTCGTCCAGGAACTACTCGCCCAAAAGAGGCTAGGGCCAGAGGATATCACCTTCAATCTTGCTCCCGCGGAGATCCGCGTACGCACGGATCCGGATCAGCTCAGGCAAGTGCTATGCAACTTGTGCGAAAACGCGCTTCGCTACAGTAAGGGAAGACCACTGCTGGAATTGCGCTGCGGTGTCAAACCCGGTTCAGAGCGCCCGTATCTGGACGTGATCGACCACGGCACGGGGATCCCGGAAGGCATCGCGGAACAGGTGTTCGAACCATTTTTTACCAGCGAGCGCAAAGGGACCGGTTTAGGGCTGTACCTAGCCAGCGAGCTGTGCGAGGAGAATCAGGCAAGCCTTACCCTGCACACCAACACCGCCGAGGGCTGCTGCTTCCGCATTCATTTCGCCCACCCGGATCGACAGCAACTCGTGGTTTAAGGGTGGATTGAACGTTGCACTCCCAACACCATGGTCTACGCTACATGAAAGGAGAAGCACTTCCCGGGTACTCCATGCTGGACAGACAGTTGAGATCTCATTGGGCCAGGGGACAACCCTTGGCGCTGATCGTCGACGACGAGCCGGACATTAGGGACTTGCTGGAGATCACGTTACAGCGTATGGACATCCGCTGCAAAGCCGCGCCAGATCTCGCACAAGCAAAGAACTTGCTGAAAAACAATCAATTCGATCTGTGCCTGACCGACATGCGGCTACCCGACGGGGATGGCATCGAGCTCGTGGGCCATATACAGAAGCACCACACATCGACGCCGGTCGCGGTGATAACGGCGCACGGTAGTATGGAAGCGGCGATCCAGGCCCTGAAATCCGGCGCTTTCGACTTCGTGACCAAACCGGTCGATCTGGAGATCCTGAGAAAACTGGTCAATACGGCCCTCAAGCTCTCCGAACGGCCTTCCGAGACCAAGCTGCCGGGCCTGACGGGGGAGTCGCCCGTCGTGCGCCAACTGAGAGCGACCATCACCAAGCTCGCTCGCAGCCAGGCTCCCGTCTATATCAGCGGCGAGTCAGGTACCGGCAAAGAGCTCGTCGCGCGTATGATCCACGAGCAGGGGCCGCGCGCCGATCAACCCTTTGTCCCGGTCAACTGCGGCGCCATTCCGCACGGTTTGATGGAAAGTGAATTTTTCGGTCACAAGAAGGGTAGCTTCACCGGTGCCGTAGCCGACAAGGAGGGGCTATTCCAAGCCGCCCAAGGCGGGACCCTGTTCCTGGATGAGGTGGCGGAACTACCGCTGCACATGCAGGTGAAACTTCTTCGTGCGATCCAGGAGAAGGCGGTGCGCCCGGTGGGCACACAAACCGAAGTAGCGGTGGATGTGCGCATCTTAAGCGCCACCCATAAAGACCTCGCCAAGCTGGTGGAGGATGGAAAGTTCAGGCAAGACCTCTTCTATAGGATCAACGTGATCCAGCTCAACGTGCCGGCGCTGCGCGAGCGTGCCGAGGACATCCCGGCGCTGATGGAGCATGTGCTGGAGAAGCTGGCCTCTGACTTCGGGGAGGACAAATCCGGGCTGTCCAAGGAGGCCCTGGCCGCGCTTCAGGACTACGCCTTTCCGGGCAATGTGCGCGAGCTTGAGAATATTCTGGAGCGCGCCTTGACCCTGCGCGAGGGCAACACCATAGAAGCCGCCGATCTCCGACTCCCCAGCAACGAAAAAGCGGGGCTGCCGCAGCCCCCCTCTGGTCACGCCTTGGACTCGTATCTTCATGACATGGAACGGCAGAAAATCCTGGCGGCGCTAGAGAAGACCCGATGGAACAAGACGGCGGCAGCTAAGCTGCTCGGGATCAGCTTTCGAGCGCTGCGCTATCGGCTCGAGAAGCTAGGGTTAGATTAAGTATACGGTTCAAATGGCTGAAGCGACACGGCCGCACCCATTGAATGAACGGTCGCTCGGCGTGGTGGAGGGAACTGGCGACGCGGCTGTCGAAGTCTAGCGCCAGTTCTGCTATCTCATGGGCGTGCCGCAGATCATTCCCGCGCCAGGCGATCGCCTCGAACAGCGCCACCAGCATACCACGCGTGAGCGCGATGACTGCGCCACACCCCGCTACAAATCTTCTCATTTACCGGCTACGGTCATGTTTTCGATCAGCAGCGAGCCGGTGCGTATGTTAGTGTTGGTGTCAACATCGTTGCCAACGGCCAGGATCCCCAGAAACATTTGTTTGAGGTTGGAGGCGATCGTCAGCTCTTCGATCGGGAATTTAATCTCACCATCTTCCACCCAGTAGCCGCTTGCGCCGCGCGAATAATCCCCGGTGACGCTATTGACCCCAAAGCCCATCAGTTCCGTAACCAAAAATCCTTGCTCAATTTGCCGAATCAGCGCCTCGAGATCCGAATCACCCGGCTGGACCGTTAAATTACGCACGCCACCGGCGTTGCCTGTTGTCTGCATCCCGAGCTTGCGGGCTGAATATCCGCTCAGTACGTAGCTACGCAACACGCCTTCGCGAACAATATCGCGGGCTTGTGTCGCGACCCCATCGCCGTCAAACGGCGCACTGCTCAGAGCTCGGGGGAGGCGCGGCTGCTCATGAATTCGCAGGTGCTTCGGAAAAATTTGTTTGCCCAACTGACCCACCAGGAAGGAAGCCTTGCGATACAGAGCGGTACCCGCGATCGCGGCTATGAAATGACCGAGCACGCTGCGGGCGATCCGCGCCTCAAACAACACCGGTACTCTACGAGTCTCGATCTTACGAGCGCCCAGCCGACCCAAGGCGCGTCGCGCGGCTTTGATTCCTATCTCGGCCGGGTCTTCCAGCGCCGCGGGATGGCAGCAGGCGCTGTGCCAATGGTCGCGTTGCATGCCCTTGTCGTCTTGGGCGATCACCGCGCAGCCGATACTCCCATAGCTGCGGCACCAGCTACCGCTGAACCCATGGCTGTTCCCATAGGCGTGGGTCCCGCTGAAGCTGCTTACGGTGGCACCCTCGGAATTGCGTATGCGCGGGTCATGGGCGCGGGCGGCATCCTCGCATTCTTGCGCGATCTCCGCCGCACGTTCCGGCGTGAGCTCCCAAGGATGAAAAAGATCCAGATCAGGCACTTCGCAGGCCATCAACTCTTTCTCCACCAAACCGGCGCAAGGGTCTGCCACGGTGTGCCGCGCGATTTCGGCGGCGGCGGCGACGCTTGCGGTGATGGCCTTTGGATTGAGATCGGTGGTGTTGGCAGAGCCCTGGCGCCCATCGCGGTAAACGGTGATGGATAAGGCCTTTTCCCGTCGATGCTCGATACTTTCCACATCCCCCATACGCACCGTGGTGGTGAGACCGGATCCGGCGCTCACAGCCGCCTCCGCCGCGGACACCCCTAGCCGCTGGGCTTCCTCCAGGGCCTGCGATATGGCCTGCAACGCCTGTTTTTCTTCGTCTCGCATGGGAGCCGCTTAAGAATTCGTTGTCTTTAGGTCACTTCGATAAATTGCTTCCGTGCAATTTATCGAATCGCAAAGCAAAAAGCGTGGTTCTTGCTCTGCCCCATTGGTCAATCAGATCGACCAATATCCTCACGTCCCGGTGAGGGCGGGCACTCCGAGTTAATCGAAGTGCCCTTATTCTAAACGATTTGGTTTGCGCTGGACCGACATCCCTGTGAAGTGCAAGCCGCCTCTATCGTCGATACAATTCACCCATGGATGTCACCTACTTGCTCCAGCCGCTTAACGAGGCGCAGCGCGAAGCGGTAGCGGCAGAGGACGGGAACATCTTGGTGCTGGCGGGTGCGGGCAGCGGTAAGACGCGGGTGTTAGCGCATCGGGTAGCCTGGTATATCTATACCGGGCAGGTGCGCTCCCATGAGATCCTGGCGGTGACTTTTACCAACAAGGCGGCCAACGAGATGCGTGCCCGCATCGAAGAGCTTCTGCGCCGACCCGCGGGCGGCATGTGGGTGGGCACCTTCCATGCGCTCGCACATCGTCTGCTGCGCGTGCACTGGCAAGACGCAAAACTGCCTCAAAATTTTCACATCCTCGACGCCGAAGACCAGCATCGCCTGATCCGGCGCACCATCCGCGGGCTAGGCTTGGATGAGGATCGATGGCCGCCGCGTGACCTCCAATGGTTCATCAATGCCCGCAAGGACGAGGGCCTGCGCGCCAACGACTTGCCCCGCAACCCTGCCACGGATCCTGAATTCGTAAGGGTCTACCAAAGCTATGAAGAGGCCTGCTCACGCGCGGGTCTGGTCGACTTCGCCGAGTTGTTGCTCAGGGCTTATGAGTTATGGCGGCAAAACCCGACCTTGCTGGCCCATTACCGCCAAAGATTTCGCCATCTCTTGGTAGATGAATTCCAGGATACCAACGCGATCCAGTACGCTTGGCTGCGGCTGCTTGCGAGCGATCACGGCAAGGTGTTTGCCGTGGGCGATGATGACCAGTCGATCTACAGTTGGCGCGGAGCGAGGGTACATAACATGCAGCAGTTTATTAAGGATTACACCGGGGCGCGGCTGTTGAGGCTGGAACAGAATTACCGATCTACGGGCAACATCCTAGCCGCCGCCAACGCCTTGATCACCCATAATACGCAACGCTTGGGCAAGGACCTTTGGACAGCGCACGGGGAGGGCGATCCCATTGCCTTGTATTCAGCCTATAACGACTTGGACGAGGCACGTTTTGTAGTCGGGCGCATCTTAGACTGGCACGCGCGTGACCGGCGCTATGATGAAGCAGCCGTGCTGTATCGTGTCAGTGCGCAATCGCGGGTGTTCGAAGACACCCTGCAGCAGCTAGGGGTTCCGTATCGTGTACATGGGGGGTTCCGCTTCTACGAACGGGCCGAGATCAAGGATGCCCTGGCCTATTTGCGCCTGGCTGCGTACCGCGATGATGATGCCGCCTTCGAGCGCGTGGTCAACACCCCCACCCGAGGGATCGGTGAGCGCACTCTGGAGTCGGTGCGTGGGCTCGCCCGCCGCGAGAAGCTATCGCTATGGCAAGCGGCGTGGCGCCTCATCGCCAACCGGCAACTCAATGCCCGGTCCCTGGCGGCATTGGGAGGCTTTCTGGCGCTTATCGATGAGCTGGAGCATGCGATCGCAGGGCTAGATCTGGGTGAGACCATAGAGCTTGCGATCAAACGCAGCGGCTTGATAGAGCACTACCGCAAAGATCAATCCGAGCGTGCGCTAGACCGGCTGGACAACCTACAAGAGCTGGTCGCGGCGGGTCGCGAGTTCGTCTGGGACACGACAGACGGGGAATTATTGGATCCCTTAGCCCAGTTCCTTTCCCACGCCGCTCTAGAGGCCGGAGAAGGGCAAGCCGACGTCCATGAGGACAGCGTTCAGTTGATGACCTTGCACGCGGCTAAGGGTTTAGAATTCCCCGCGGTCTTTCTGGTGGGATTAGAAGAAGAGCTGTTTCCGCACCAACGCTCTAGCAGGAGCCCCGATCATTTGGAAGAAGAACGCCGGCTGTGCTACGTAGGCATGACTCGGGCCAAGGAAAACCTGACCCTGAGCCACGCCGAGGTTCGCCGTCTGCACGGCACTGAGCGCTATCCTCAGGCGTCTCGTTTCATTGCCGAAATACCTGCCCCCCTGATCGCCGAGGTCCGCTTAGGAAAACATCCCAGCTCCCAAAGCCGCCTCCGAGAGGTTAATACGCCAGATGCCACGAATGGATTCCGCCTAGGCCAGCGCGTGCGGCACGCGCGCTTTGGAGAAGGCGTCGTGCTCAAAGTCGAGGGACAAGGGGAACAGGCCCGAGTCCAAGTCAACTTTGCCCAGGTTGGCTGCAAATGGCTGGTCGCGGCCTATGCCGGGCTACGGGCGATCTAGCCGATGAGGGCACTTCGATCAATTCGGAGCGCCCTCTCTCGCAGAGACCGCAGGGACGTTGTGATTCGATAAATTGGGGGTATCGAAGGGCCCTCTATTTGCTGTTCTCGAGCATATAGTCCACAGTGGCCTTGACGGCGCCATCATCCAAATCGACGCGACCACCCTTAGGGGGCATGATCCCGGCCTTGCCTTGAAAACCCTTAATCGCATGATCGTACAAAACCTCAACGCCCTGCGCGATCCGCGCCGCCCACGCATCGGGGTCCCCAAGCTTTGGCGCGCCCGCAGCCCCCGTGCCATGGCAAACAGTACACGCTTCATCGTAGGTCTTTTTGCCAGGATGGTCGCCAGCCGCTCCTGCGGCGGCGGTTTCGGCGCCGGCCGCCCCATTCTCTGCGGCGGCTATGACGGTTGATGCTTCCGGTACCGTTTCGAAGGCCCCTTGTTCCGTAGCACTCGCATCCCCTCCTTCCACGGCGACTTGGCCCACGGGCGCGGTGCGCTCGGCCACTCCCGGGTCGTTGGCGGCCGGTGTTGCCGCGGGATCTCCTTCGCTACAGCCGACAAACAGCGGTAGCAAAAAAAACGAAACAAACGCAGCTCCACGTAGGCTGCCAGTATGGTATCTGGCCATATCAATCCCCTTCTTGGTGTCTTGTGATTAAGCGGGTCCGACAAGTATAGCCGGTCAATGCGACCCAAAAAAGGCGTAGACGCCGTCTAATGCCGGAGGTAAGCTTTCGAATCACCCAAAACGGATACTCCGCTAGCTGAGAGTCGCGGCAGGGATGGCTGGTAAGAAAAGCGCCCGTAGCTCAGCTGGATAGAGCGTTGGCCTCCGAAGCCAAAGGTCGTGGGTTCGAATCCCGCCGGGCGCGCCAATAAATCAGTAACATATAAAAATAATCCCTCTAGAAGTTGCTTTTTTGGGACAATTTTGGGACACTTGAGACTCCAACAGAGGAAGGTGTCCTATGGCGACCATCGAGAAGCGCGGACCATACCAATGGCGGGCGAAGATCCGCCGCGGGGGCCATCCTGTCCAATCATCCACCTTCAATAGCCGTGCTGAGGCCGTCGTCTGGGCGCGGGAAATTGAAGCAGAAATGGACCGTGGTGTGTTTTTGTCGCGGACCGAGGCTGAGAAGGTTACGCTCGCAGAATTGATTGATCGTTATGGCGAGGAAGTCACACCGCGAAAACGCTCCGCCCGCAGTGAACTCTCCCGGCTAAAATTGCTGCGCAAAGAATTGGGGCAGATGAAGTTGGCGACACTCCAAAGCAAGCATGTAGCTAGTGCTTAATTGCATAAGTAATAGATACTTGATAACGTCTTGGGCAAAAGGAGGTTCCTGTGCCCAAGACAGCTCCGATTCCGCGGTGTTCCGATGATGAGCGAAAGAC